>C688J18823_10000487_pt1 | contig 22902 bp, 19 predicted proteins | sample HopSoiMetagenom1_FD_18823 | JGI IMG/M metagenome (IMG submission 18823) | reverse complement strand
CCTCGGCTTCATCCTCGCCAACTACCTGCTCGCCCTGGCGCAGGATGGCCGCCGCTCGCGCACCCTCTTGGCGGCGGCGGTCGCGGCGAACCTGGCCGCGCTGGGCTGGTTCAAGTATGCCGCCTTCCTCGCCGGGATCGCCGAGGCGCTCCTCCGGATCCCGGTCCCGCGCCCGCCGGCGTACCTGCCGCTGGGCATCTCCTTCTTCACCTTCCAGGTGGTCGCGTACCAGGTCGACGTCTACCGCGGGACGGTGCGCGCGGAGCGATCGCTGCTCGTCTTCGCGGTGTTCAAGTGCTTCTTCGCGCAGCTGGTGGCCGGGCCCATCGTGCGCGCCAGCGAGTTCCTGCCGCAGCTTCGCGAGCGCCGGCGGTTCGATGCCGAGGGCTTCCACCAGGGTCTCTTCCTGGTGGTGGCAGGCCTCGCGCTCAAAGTGGGCGTCGCCGACGTGCTGGCGCAGTTCGTCGCGCAGGACTTCGCCGACCCCGGGCGGCTCGCCACCAGCACGGCCTGGACCGGAGCGTACGCCTTCGCCTTCCAGCTCTATGCCGACTTCTGGGGATACTCGACCATGGCGGTGGGCATCGGGCTGCTCTTCGGCCTTGCGCTGCCGCTCAACTTCCGCGACCCCTACCTGTCCGAAAGCCTGCGCGACTTCTGGCGGCGCTGGCACGTGACGCTCTCCACCTGGTTCCGCGATTACCTCTACATCCCGCTGGGCGGCAACCGGCGCGCTCCGCGGCGGAACCTCGTCCTCACCATGGCGGTGGCAGGCCTCTGGCACGGGGCGGGATTGACCTTCCTGCTCTGGGGAGCGCTGCACGGCATCTGGCTCGCGGCCGAGCGCGAGATGGCCTTCTGGAAACGCCTGCCGCGCGCCCTGCGCGTGCTGCTCGTGTTCCACGGCGTGGCGGTGCTCTTCGCCGTCTTTCGCGCGCCCGGCCTGCACGCCGCGCTCGCGTACCTCGCGCGGCTCTTCTTGCCGCCCTGGCGCGCCGAGGCCGTCCCCGGCCTGCTCGCGGGCTGGCTGCTGGGATTCGCGCTGCTCATGTCGCCGCTTTCCGCCTTGATCGCCGGCCGCAGCTTCCTCTTGCTGCGCGTGCGCTGGCAGGTGGCCGCCACCACCGCGCTGGTGCTGTTCACGCTGGCGCACGCCGGCGCGCAGATCGACTTCATCTACTTCACTTTCTAGGAGGTCCCATGCGAATCCTGCTCGCGCTGCTCGTCGCCCTGCCCGCCGCCGCAAAAGAGCGCGAAGGCGTGGTCGCCCCGCCCACGGTCCAAGTGTCGGGCAAGCAGCTCCACCTCGCCGGCATGGGCCTGCGCAAGAAGCTCTGGTTCAAGGTGTACATCGCCAGCCTGTATCTGGAGACGCCCAGCGAGAACGCCGAGCAGGTGATCTCCTCCGACCAGGTGAAGCGCGTGCAGATGAGCATGCTCCGCGATTTGGAGCGCGGGAAGATCGTCGAGGCCGTGCAGGAGGGGTTCCAGAAGAATTCCGGCCCCGAGATGCCCCGCCTGCAGCAGCGCCTCGATCAGTTCATCAAGAGCATCCCCGACCTCAAGGCTGGCCAGACCATCGTGATCACCTACGCGCCGGGGAGCGGCACGCTGATCAAGGCGGGCGGCGGCGACGAGGTCACGCTGCCCGGCAAGGACTTCGCCGACGCGCTCTTCTCGGTCTGGCTGGGACGTCAGCCGGTGGACGACGAGCTCAAGCGCGAGATGCTGATCAACCGCTGACCGGGGCCAAGGCGGGCCTGCCGCGCGAACGCGCGCTGAAGCCACTCGCGCACGAAGCGCGCCGGCAGCGCGTGCGGCTCGCCCAGCGCGGTCAGCTCCACCGCGGCGAACCTTCCCTGAAGATCGAAGAGCGGTCCGCCCCAGAAGCGTGAATCGATCGGGTGGCTGCTGGCCACGGCGAAGACGCTGCCCCGGCTGTCGGAGACCGTCACATCGATGGCGGTGATCTGGTCTTCACCGACGCCCATGGCGATGAGCGTCTCCCCCTGCGTCGGATCCTCTTCCGCGAACGCCACCGGCGGGAGCAGCGGCGCGTCGTCGGCCAATTTGAGCAGGGCGAGATCGAGGTGCGTGTCGGCCGAGACCAGCCGGGCCAGGGCGACGCCCTGATCGGGGAGCATCACCTCGATGCGCGGCAGCGGAGCCACCGCGTCCCCGCCGGCAGCCGCGGCCACCGCGTGCAGGGTGGTGAGGGCCAGGCGCGGACCCACCAGGATCCCCGTGGAGTAGCTCGCCGCCTCCCCGGCCTGCCCGCGCACCTGCACCACGGTGCCGTGCACGCGATCGGCGATGGACTTGAGGTCCGGCTTGTCGGGAACGATCACCGCCGCCACCAGCGCAAACGCCGCCATCCACATGGGCACCTCCACACGAGCGGGGCGAGTGTGCGCAGGCCTTGTTGCGGCGGCGTATCGGGAACGTTTCCGATTGTGACGCTTGCGGGTGGCAAAGCGGCGCGCCGCTCCCCACCTTGCGCTCCAGGAGATCCCCGATGCCAGACAAGGAAACGCTCGAACGCGTGCAGAGCGACAAGCGGCAAGGAAAATCGCCGTCCACGCAGGCGGGGGAGTTCGTCCGCCAGGAGATCCACCACGTCCGACAGGGCAAGCACGGCGCGCGGTCCACCAAACAGGCCATCGCCATCGGCCTGTCCGAGGCGCGGCGCGCCGGCGTGAAGCTGCCGCCGCCCAAGCGCGGAGCCAGATCGAGCACGCGGAAGCAGGCGCGGCGCGACGTGGCCAAGGGTCGCCGCGGCGGACAGCGCACCTCACCGCGGCGCTCGAGCGCGGTACGAAAGGCGCTGAAGCGGGAAGGACGGTCGGCGGCGTCGCGGCCGGCGTTGTCGCGGCAGGCGCGCGCGGCGGCGAGGCGCCGGAGCGCAACCAGCCGCCGGAACGCAGCCCGCAAGGGCGCTGCCACCAAGGGCCCCGCACGCCGGAGCGCGGCGGCGCGCAAGGCGGCGCGCTCGCGCAAGTCGCGGTCCTAGAAGCGTCGCGCTATTGTCGCCGGCGATGCCGGCGGCGTTCCGCGTCCATGGGGCGGTGAAGTCGTACGCCGGCGCGCGGGCGCTGGGGCCCATCGATCTGGCCATCGAGCCGGGCACCACCACCTTGCTGCTCGGGCCCAGCGGCAGCGGCAAGTCCACGCTCCTCCGGCTCCTCAACGGCCTGCTGCAGCCCGACTCCGGCACGGTGCTCTTCGACGGCGAGCCGCCCACGCTGCGCTCGCGCCTGCGGCTCGGGTACGTCATCCAGGGCGGCGGGCTCTTTCCGCACCTTACAGCGGAGGGCAACGTCGCGCTCCTGGCGCGCTGGCTGGGGTGGGACGCCGCGCGGATCGCGCAGCGGATGGGGGCGCTGGCCGAGCTGGTGCGGCTGCCGCTGGAGGCCCTGCAGCGGCATCCGGCGCAGCTTTCCGGAGGCCAGGCGCAGCGGGTGGGCCTGATGCGCGCCCTGATGCTGGACCCGCCGGCGCTGCTGCTCGACGAGCCGCTGGGCGCCCTCGATCCGGTGACGCGGTTCGACCTGCAGCACGACCTGCGCGACGCCTTCGCGAGGCTGGGCAAGACGGTGGTGCTCGTGACCCACGACCTGGCGGAGGCCTCGTTCTTCGGCGGCACCTCGGTGCTCATGCGCGACGGGCTGGTCGTCCAGCGCGGGCCGTTCGCGGACCTGCTGCACGCGCCGGCCGACGCCTTCGTCGCGCGCTTCGTGCAAGCGCACCGCATCGAGGCTCAGTGATCCTGCTCGCCCTGCTCCTCCTGGCCGCGCCGGTCCGCGTCGGCTCCAAGCAGTTCACCGAGTCGGTGATCCTGGGCGAGATCGTCCGCCAGTCGCTGGAGCGGGCGGGGATTCCGGCGGTGCACCGGAGGGAGCTGGGCGGGACGCGCGTGGTGTTCGAGGCGCTGGCGCAGGGCCAGATCGACGTCTACGCCGAGTACACCGGCACCATCGCCCAGGAGCTCGTGCGCGGTACGGCGGCCGAGGGGCTGCGCGCGCGCGGGCTGCGCATGAGCGAGCCGCTGGGCTTCGAGGACACCTACGCCATCGGCGTGCGCCGCGCCGTCGCGGAGCGTCTGGGGCTGCGCAGCTTGAGCGATCTCGCGCGTCACCCCGAGGTGCGGCTGGGGCTGAGCAACGAGTTCATGCAGCGGACCGACGGGTGGCCGCGGTTGCGGGCCGTCTATGGGTTCGCCGAGGGGAACGCGCGCGGGCTGCAGCACGATCTCGCCTACCGCGCGCTCCAGGACGGCTCGCTCGACGCGACCGACCTCTACTCCACCGACGCGGAGATCCGCGCGTTGGGCCTGCGCGTCCTGGCCGACGACCGGCGCGCGTTTCCCGACTACCGCGCGGTGCTGCTCTACCGCGCGGACCTGCCGGAAGCCGCGGTGCGGGTGCTGCAGCGCTTGCAGGGCGCCATCTCCGCCGACGCGATGATCGCGATGAACGCCAGGGCGCGGCTCGATCGACTGCCGGAGGAGCAGGTGGCGGGGGAATTCGTGGGCGCGCCCAATCAACAGGGAGAGGGCTGGCCGATCCGCGTGCTGCGGCGCACGGGCGAGCATCTCTTCCTGGTAGCCATCTCGCTGGGCGCGGCCATCCTCGTCGCCATCCCGCTGGGCATGCTGGCCGCGCGCAGGCGGCGCGTGGGCCAGGTCGTGCTGGGCGCGACGGGGCTGATCCAGACCATCCCCTCGCTGGCACTGCTGGTGTTCATGATCCCGCTGCTCGGCATCGGCGCGCGGCCCGCCATCGCCGCGCTCTTCCTCTACAGCCTGCTGCCGATCGTGCGCAGTACGCACGCGGGCCTGCTGGGCATCGCGCCCGAGCTGCGCGAGGCGGCCGAGGCGCTGGGGCTTCCCCCTTGGGCGCGGCTGCGGCTGGTGGAGCTGCCGATGGCGTCGCGCTCGATCCTCTCGGGAGTGCAGACCTCTGCGGTGATCGACGTGGGCACCGCCACGCTGGGCGCCCTGATCGGCGCGGGCGGCTACGGCCAGCCCATCCTCACCGGCATCCGCCTCGCGGACACCGGGATCATCCTCGAGGGCGCCATTCCCGCCGCCCTCCTCGCCCTCCTGGTCCAGGCCCTGTTCATCCTCGCCGAACGCCTGCTCGTCCCGAAGGGACTTCGCTGAACGACGCTGGAGATTGTCCCTACAAGGCTTGTTCGCCGCGTTCGCCTGTGCGGAGGCGGACGGCTTCTTCCACCTCGGTGACGAAGATCTTTCCGTCGCCGACCCGCCCCGTCCGGGCTGCCTGCAGGATGCCCTCGATCGCGCGGCCGACCAGGTCGTCGGGCACCACCATCTCGATCTTCACCTTGGGCACGAAGTCCACGACGTACTCCGCCCCGCGGTACAGCTCCGTGTGCCCCTTCTGTCGCCCGAACCCGCGCACGTCGGTCACCATCATCCCGCTGACGCCGGCGGCGCTGAGCGCTTCCTTCACCTCGTCCAGCTTGGACGGCCGCACGATGGCCTCGATCTTCTTCATCGCTTTCTCCCCATCCCCCGCCTCCCTGCACGCCCTGGGCCACGGGGGGCCGACGGATCTCACTCTGCCGGACTTCCGCGGGCGCGCAGCCGACTCGACAGAATTGTCCGATTGCACCTCAAAGCACACGATCTTGTCGTTGCAGTGCCAACAGGCCGCGGTCTTCCTGGCAGCCTGCCCGCCGTGCTGCTGCTGTCGAGCGTCGGCACGTACGAGACAATGTTGTTGGTTTGAGCAGACTCACCGACATTTCTGTAGGTGCGCTTGCTTCGCCTTTCCGCCTTTGCTACCCAACTTGTCGTGGCGAAGCGCGCGACCGAGGCCCGCGAGGACTTGCGAATCCTCTCTTCGCTCGCCGAGGTGGGACGCGCCCTCGGCAGTGCTCCCGACCTGCGTTCGGCGCTGGAGCGCGCGCTGGAGAAGCTGGAAGCGCAGCGGGGCGCGGTGCGCAGCGCGGTCTTCCTGCTCGACGGCGAGAGCGGCGAGCTGGCCGTCGAGGCCGCGCTGGGCATCCCCGAGGAAGGCCTCTCCGCGCGCTACAAGCTGGGCGAAGGAATCCCCGGCCGCGTGGCGCAGAGCGGCCGGCCGGCGGTCATCCCCGAGACCGAACGCGAGCCCACCCTGATGAACCGCGCCTTCCAGCGCCGGCGCAACGGCGCGCGCGATTCCAGCCTCTTCTGCGTGCCCATCGCGGTGGAGCGAAAGCCGGTGGGGGCAGTCGCCGTGGACTATCCCTTCGACGAGGGCCGCGACTACCAGGGGGAGACGCAGTTCCTCTCGGTGGTGGCGGCGATGATCGGGCAGGCGGTGCGCGCCGACCGCGTGATCGAGGACGAGCGCAACCGGCTGCTGGCCGAGAACAGCCACCTCCGCTCCGAGCTGGAGGACCGCTACGACCTCTCCAACATCATCGGCACCAGCGGCCCCATGAAGCAGGTGTACGAGCAGATCGCGCAGGTGGCCCAGACCGCCACCACCGTCCTCATCCGCGGCGAATCGGGCACCGGCAAGGAGCTGATCGCCCACGCCATCCACTACAACTCCACCCGCGCCGAGCAGCCCTTCGTCAAGGTGAGCTGCGCGGCGCTGCCCGACACGCTGATCGAGTCGGAGCTGTTCGGCTACGAGAAGGGCGCCTTCACCGGCGCGCAGGCGCGCAAGCGCGGCCGCTTCGAGCTGGCCCACGGCGGCAGCCTCTTCCTCGACGAGGTGGGCGAGCTGAACCTGTCCATCCAGGTGAAGCTCCTGCGCGTGCTGCAGGAAAAGGAATTCGAGCGGCTGGGCGGCACCGAGACGCTGAAGACCGACGTGCGCCTGATCGCCGCCACCAACCGCGATCTGGAGACGGCGATGACCGAGCGGCAGTTCCGCGAGGACCTCTACTATCGCCTCAACGTCTTCTCCATCTTCGTGCCGCCGCTGCGCGACCGGAAGCCCGACATCATGCTGCTGGCCGATCACTTCCTCGCCCGCTACTCCCGACAGCACAAGAAGCGCATCAAGCGCATCTCCACGCCGGCCATCGACATGCTGATGAGCTACCACTGGCCCGGCAACGTCCGCGAGCTGGAGAACATCGTCGAGCGGGCGGTGCTCACCTGCGACGGGCAAGTCATCCACGGCCACCACCTGCCGCCCACGCTGCAGACGGCGGAGGCGTCGGGCACGCTGGCCCAGGCACCTCTCACGGACGCGGTGGAGCAGTACGAGAAGGACCTCATCCTCGACGCGCTCAAGAGCGCCCGCGGCAACCGGGCCAAGGCGGCGCGGCTCCTGGGCAGCACCGAGCGCATCGTGGGGTACAAGGTGCGCAAGTACAACATCGACGTGCGCCGCTTCCGCGGCCTGGCTCAGAACCCCAGCGCCGCCAGCTCGCGCAGGATCTCCTCGTAGAGCGCGACCGCGTCGAACTTCAGCGACCATCCCACCTGCGCCCAGTGGTCCGCCTCGATCTCGCGCAGCACCTTGCCCCAGCGCTGGGACGCCGCCGGCACCAGGCCGTCGTTGGCCCCGCTGCGCGCCGACAGGTACGCGTGCGAGGGCCAGAGCAGCGGGTTGGTGTGGGCGAGATTGCTCTTGCCCACCACGCTGCAGTAGGCGATCCGCGGATCGTCGGGCACCTCGCGATTGAACCGCTCCAACGCCCGCGGCGTGAGGTCGGCCAGCGCGGCGATGCCCAGGAGGCGCGCGGTGGCGCGGGTGAGGGGCAGTTCCGCCAGTGGCGTGCCGTGGTGCGGAGCGCCGATGGTGACCAGCGAGGCGACGCGGTCGGCGAGCCCCAGCTGGGCGATGGCGAAGCGCGCGTCCAGGCCGCCCATCGAGTGCGCGATCACGTTCACGCGCTTGCCGGGCAGCTCGCGCACCAGCGCCACCAGCCGGCTGGCGCGGACGGAAACCGGCGCGGCCGGCGGCACGCGCGGCGAATGGAACTCCGCGCCCAGCGAGCCGAGCTGCTCGGCGATGTTGCGGAAGTAGCGGTGCTTGCGCCCGGCGACGGCGATCTCGTCGAAGCCGAGCACGCCGTGAGCCAGGACGACGGGGTGTCGAAGCCGTGGCGCTCGCCGCGCCGGGACCACGCGCCGCAGCCGCGCCCGCCGGATCGAGGCGACCAGGACCAGCACGGCCGCGAGCACGCCCAGCGCTGCGAGTCCGACGAGCCACCAATGCACCGCGGCAGACTACTTTAGGAATGCGTGGTGGCGGGGGAAACGCGAGGGTGTGGAGACCGGCGCGTCGCGCCCTGAAGGGCCCACTCGAGGCGTGCACCAAAGTAGCGGAACCCGGAAAAAAGTATTCACGGTGGATCACGGTTTCCATAGCAAGATCGACTCGTTGAGTGTGGCGTCCTTCTTGCTCGGCAGGTGCCTGGAAAGGACCGCGCATGAGCCACAAAGGCACGAGCCTGATCGAAACCATGGTGGCGCTGATGCTGGTGGCGCTGGCGATGACCACCCTCGTCGTCGCCTTCGTCAGCAGTGGCCAGTTCGGCGTGCTCAGCCGCCGCCAGGCCACGGCGATGGCGGTCGCGCGCTCCCTCGCGGGACAGCTCAACCACGTTCCCTGGAACGACTCGCGCATCCAGAACAACAACGTCAGCAACGACGCGACCTTCACCGATCCGGCCGGGCTCTTCGCCAAGACCGCGACCCCGACGGGGAGCGATGCCCCGGACGTCACCCTGCCCGACCAGCTGGTCGGCACGGAGACCTACCAGGCATTCGTCAACGTCGCCGGCGACCCGAAGGGACGGCTGCTGGCGGTGATCGTCCGCTACCGCGTCGGCTCCAAATGGATGCGCGCCGTCGCTCTCGGCTTCCACTACGACCCGACGCCGGTAGGCGCCGGCCTGGTCCCGCTGCCCATATGACTCCATCCTCGTCTCGAGGCTTCACCCTCGTCGAGATGCTCGTCGCCCTCGCCATTACCTCGGCGGTGATGGCCGGCATCTCGGCCGTGCTGATCAAGCAATCGCAGGCGTCCGCCGTGCAGAACGCGCAGCGCGATCTCGAGGAGAGCGGGCGCCTCGCGCTGCTCGAGCTGGGAAATGCCATCCGGACTGCGGGGTACGGGATCGATCCCCCGGCCGCCTTCGACTTCGCGCGGTTTGCCTGCGCCACGCCGGACAGCCCCAGCACCTGCAACGGGGGCGGCCGCGACCGCATCGACGCTCCCGACGAGATGGTGGTGGCCTGGCGCAATCCGGCGTTCTCGCGCAAGCTCACCACGATGCTGAGCGGGTCGGCCGCCGGGCCGTTCACGCTCTCCTTCGCAAACCCGCTCACCGCTGGCCTCCAGGTCGGCCGCCTCCTCCAACTGGTCTGCACCTCGGGAGACAAGGTTGGTTACCTGGCGGTGAGCGCCGCCGCCAACGTCGGCGACACCCAGATCGTAGGTCGCATCCTCACCTCCGCGGATGGTTACTTTCCGCCGGCCGCTCCGACCGATCCCTGCTTCGCCTCCGGAGTTCTCGCCCTGGTCGAGCGGACGCGCTACTACGTCGTCAACGATACCGACGGAGTGCCTGCGCTCGCCCGCGACCGGGGTCGCGGCCAGGAGCTGCTCTACCGCGGCATCGAGGATCTGCAGATATCCTACGACATCGGCCAACCGCAGCCGCCCTCGGCGTTCGCGGCCGGCGGCGCCACCCCGTCACCGGCTCCCGGATGTGTCGATCCCTCCTCGGGCAACACCACCTGGAGCTTCGGGATCTGCCTCGGCACCAGTGGCAGCCCCGTCCATACCGCCACGGCTGACGGCGGAGTCATGCCGGACTGGCGCGGAATGACCTACAACGCGGCGGGCCGCTACACGGCGCAACCGATGAACATCCGCAACGTGACCGTCACGGTGGTGGCGCGGGCCAGGTCGAAGTCGGCCGACCGGACCGGAGACGCGCCGCCCGCGGTGGGCAACCGCGCGGCGCGGCCGAGGGACGCCTTCCGCCGTGCGGTGATGAGCCTGACCGAGCAGCCCGCCAACCTGATCAGCCGCGCGAGCTTCTTGCCCGCGCTCAACAACGTGGGAGGGGGATGATGCGTCCTCACCGAGGCAGCACGCTGCTGGCAGCGCTGATCGTCATCGGGGTGCTCGCGCTCGTCACCGTCGCCACGTTGCGGCTGGCGGACATCAGCAAGGGCCAGTCCGTCAAGGATGCCCGCAAGCTGGCCCAGGCCGCGTGCGTGGACGCCGCGCGCCAGTACCTGATCAGCCGGCTGAACATCTTCAGCATTGCGACCAACATCACCTTCGATCAGGTCGTGTCCACCGACCACGGCGATCGGCACATCTATTCCGGGCACATCCGCAACCCGGACGGCAAACCGGGTGGGGCGATCATCACTTCCCAGCCCCGCGTCGTCACCAGCGGCGTCGGCACCAGCAGCAGCGGAAGCGGCGGCGGAGCCGGCGGCGGCGGTGGCGACATCGTCAACGGCGGCGGCTCGTTGGGATCCAGCAGCGGCAGCGGCGGCATCGGATCCGGAACGCCGTTCCAGGTCGTCGTCGCCTGCAGCGATCCGGTCGCAGGCGACATGGAGCTGGAGTTCACGCTGAAGTTCGGATTGTGAGGAGATCATGCGACTTCGACACTTGAGACTTCCGACGCTCCTCGCCTGCCTGGTGCTGCTCGACGCGGCGCTCGACGAGCCGCGGCCGGCCTCGGCAGCGGCGCCCTCCTGCAGCCCGGGCGACTGCCTCGCCAACAGCGCGGTCGGAAACCGCGTCCAGCCCACCAGCGTCACCACCGACGACAAGGGCGACGTGACCTTCTTCGCCTCGCAGTCGGGCCAGCTGCCCAACGTGATGTTCGTGCTGGACAACTCGACCTCGATGTACGAGCTGCCCTTCGACGTCAACGCCTTTCCCAACTCGGCCTGGGTGAACCAGGGGCAGACGCCCAACGGGTGCGGCGCCGTGACCACCTCGAGCACCCCGACGGCCTGCACCACCACCGTCTTCTCGTCGACCGCAGGCAGCTGCGGCGGCAACACTTTCTTCGCGGGTCTCAAGGACAGCAGCGGGAACCCCTACAACAAGACCACCGCGTACCCGGTTCCGGATCCGTTCTACAGCACGTATTTCTCCACCAACAAAGCATACAAGTTCATGGAGTGGACCAGCGCCGCGCCGGGCGGCGTCGCCAACGGGTCCGCCGCGCTGGGCACTCCTGCCATCACCTTCACGCCGGGCATCAACGGCAACCCGGGAACCGTCAACGGCACGGTCACCACGGCCTGCGGTAACCTCAGCACCACCGCCAACACGGGCGGGCGCGGCGGCAGCGGAGTCAACGCCTGGAGCATGACCCAGCAGCAGCGCTGCCAGCAGTGTCTCGACGAGGTGGGCTACTACATCGCCCCGGGCGCCAGCACCACCGACCAGGCCAGCGGGAACATCGTCTTCAAGGGCAACTGGCTCGACTTCAACCCGCCCAAGTTCATCATCGCCCGCAAGGTGCTCACCGACTTCATCGCCGCCCAGTCGAGCTCGGCCACGCCGGTCCGCATCGGCGTCGCCACCTACGACCCCCTCAACGTCGCCTCCAGGGACGTGCCGGTGGTGAGCACCGGCTTCATCGGTCGCAATGACGGCGGCTCCCTGGTTTCGTCCGGCATGGTGCCCGACTGCAACGTCACCACCTGGACCAGCACCACCACCCAGTCGCAGCAGTCCAGCCTGATCACCGCGGTGCGCGGCATCTCCTTCGGCACCCTGACCAGCCCCATCGCCACCCCGCTGGCGGAGACGGTCTTCAACGTGGGCCAGTTCTTCACCGGGGACAACAAGCTCTACCAGACCGCCTTCACCGCCGGCTCCAGCAACATCTGGCTCAAGCCCGGGTTCACCGCTCCCACCGGCGCCAACAAGCCGCTCTGCATCTCCTGCCAGGTGAGCTCCATCGTGCTGATCACCGACGGCGAGCCCAACGGCGACAACAACCTGCCCACCAAGTTCCGCAACAACTCCATCCAGTGCCCGCACACCACGGGCGCGGATCCCTGCGGAGTCGACGAGGGGAACAGCAGCGCCAACCTGCTCGACGACGTCACCAACTTCCTCGCCACCACCGACCTGAGCCCCGATGCGACCGGCGGGCTGACGGGAACGCAGGACGTCATCACCTTCGTCATCGGCGTGGGCCTCAAGGTGCCGCTGCTCGACAACGCCGCCAAGTTCGGCAAGACCACCTCGGCGATGCGCGCCGACAACGCGCAGGACCTGCAGGACGAGGTGACCAGCGCCGTGGTGAACGTGGTCGCGCGCGCGACCGCCTTCTCCTCGACCGCCATCCAGACCCTCCAGGTCGGCACCGGCTCCACCGCGTTCGTGCCGCGCTTCGTGCCCGGCTCGCCCATCGATCCGGTCTGGGAAGGCCACCTCTTCCGATTTGACCTCTTCAACGAATTCGTCGCCGGCGTGGACAAGAACGGCGACGGCAACAAGGACGGCGTCTTCCTGGTGGACAAGGACGGCGACATCGTCACCGAGGACGACAAGGGCGCCTTCCACAAGCTGATCGGCGGGCAGCCGGGAGCGCCGGCCGTACCGGTCTGGGATGCCGGCGCGCAGCTCGCCGCCACACCCGCCGCCAACCGGAAGATCTACACCGGCATCTGGGACAGCACGAACAGCGCCTGGAAGACCGTCCCATGGCCCAACTGGAACGGATCCGGCGCGCCCCCGGCGGACTTCGTCGCCGTGGAGAACGCGCTGGGCATCGACGGCACCACGGCCTGCGCGAAGATCAAGGCGGCGATGGCCGTCCCCATCCCCGCCGCTTACCTGAGCGCCGCCACCCCGGGCGTCTTCGATCGCGACCACTGCGCCAAGGCGATCATCGACTACGTGCGGGGCTTCAACGTGCTGAACGACCTGACCACCACCAGCTCGATCACGGCCAACCGCGCCCGCATGCTGGGCGACATCTTCCACTCGTCACCGATGGTGGTGAACCCGCCCGTCGACTACTTCATCTGCAACCTGGGCGGCCTCGACAACCAGTGCTTCAGCACGCTGTACAACGACGACCAGAACCAGATCGGTATCCCCAGGCCAAAGAACGCCACGCCCAGCGCCAGCTACGTCGTCGGCGGCAGGTCGATTACGGCTTACGAGAAGTACTGGGAGGATCACGAGACGCGCCAGCGCATCGCCCTGGTGGGCGCCAACGACGGCATGATCCACGCGTTCGACGCGGGCAGCGCGCAGACGCCGCTTCCGCCCAACGACAACTCGGGCGCGCTTCGTCAAGTCACCTATTCCTCGGGGACGGGAAACGAGGTCTGGGCGTTCATCCCGCCGGATCAGATCCCGCGCCTCTGGCTGATGATGCGCGACGGCCATCAAGTCTACATGGACGGCGACATCATGGTCCGCGACGTCTGGGTAGACGGGGCGCCCAACGACAAGGCGACCGCGGCGTACGCGAACACGCAGCTGGTGAAGCAGGACGTCGAGTACCACACCATCGCCGTGGCCGGCGAACGCCAGGGCGGCAGCCACTTCGTCGGACTGGACGTCACGGACACCACCACGCCCAAGATGCTTTGGGTCTACCCGCCGCCCTGCAGCGACGAGGAGACGCTCTGGGGCCAAACCTGGGGACAGTTCTCGCCCAAGCCTCCGCCCATCGGCCCGGTATTCCTGGAAACGAGCAATGCCGCCGGCCTTCCCAACCGGGGCGTGGCACACACCGAGGAGCGCTGGGCCGTTTTCCTCAACGGCGGCCACAGCCCATACATGACTCGCGGCAGGGCGGTGTCGCTGCTCGACGTCTGGACGGGGAAGCCCCTCTTCACTGCCAAGTACAACGCGAGCCCCGGAAATCCCAACGACCCGGCCAAAGCAATGCGCTTCGGCTTCGCGGCCACGCCGGGCCTGGCCGACTATTCCACCAATCCGACCATCGATCCGCTGGACGGCATCTTCGACACCGGCATAGTCGGCGACGAAGGGGGCCAGATCTGGACCTTCCGCTTCAACCAGCCCGGCCACATCAACACCAGCACCGGGCTGGTGGACAACTGGAGCTTCGGCCGCGCCTACGAGCCCAACAAGAGCAGCCCGGACGACCCGCGCTCGCAGAAGCCCATCTTCACGCTACCGGCGCTCACCAGGCAGAATGAAAACGGATGGACCCTGCGCGCGTACCTCGGCAGCGGCGATCGCGCCCATGTGCGTTCGCAGGGTGGCGGCGACTGCCGGCCGGACGACCCGATGTCCTGCATCTCGGCGGGATGCGCGGTTTCCAGCTCGCTGACGCTGGACAACGCGGTCACGCATTACGTCAGCACCTTCGGATCGGCCTCGGGAAGCAGCTCCGCTTCGCCCGCCATGTCCTCCCCGTCGTCGACCCTCTCCACCGTGTCCGCCAATGCCTGCAACCGCGCTTCGGTGAGCCAGGCCATCACCGTGACGAGCTGCCCCAACACGGCGATGAACTTCTCCGACAGCACGCTCAACTTCAGCTGCACGGGGTCGCCGCTCGCCTGCACCGACGGCGCCTTTCCCCAGCCCACGCCGAACATCAACCGCAACGACACCACCACGCCGCCGAAGTCGAACACGATGGTGAGCGTGGTCGCGATCTCCCCGGCATTGACGCCGCTCCGCATGATGGACTCGCCCAGCGACGCGGTCGCCTACGATCAGAACCGCCTCACCGCCTCGAGCCTCACCGACGTCTCCGACGTCCGCATGGACGTGAACGGGACCGTGCTCTCCTCCACCGCCCCGGCCGGAACGCCCGCACCGCCGTTCGGGCCCGGCTGGATCGTGAAGTTCAAGACCAGCGACGAGAAAAACGTGACCAGCGCCACCATCCTGAACGGCTGCACGCTGTTCAACACGCTGCTCCCGAACGGCGGAACCGTCGGCTGCGCCTCGGCTGGAGCGAACAAGGCCAGGACGTACCAGGCGGACATCCTCACCGGGGCGCCGAACTGCGCCGCCTCCTTCCTGCAGGCCGACAATACCTACGCGGCGTTCATCGAGCGCAGCGTGCTCTCCCCGCCGCCCGAGCCGGCCACGGCGGTATCGATCGGCGCGGGCGGGTCGTCGGTCCGGCTCTCCATGCTGGAGATCCAGCCCGGACAGAACGAGGTCACGCAGACCACCGTCTCCACCAACAATGAGATGCTGAAGATGGTCTACTCGCTGCCGCTGACCGCCGATCAGCACATGTGCCGCCACGTCGATCCGCTGAAGTGCCAGTGACGGCTCAGTCCAGGGGCTGCACCACCAGCCCCGAGGCGAGCTTGGGGAAGAAGTAGGTCGATTTCTGCGGCATCACCTCGCCCGCGTCGGCGACCGATTTCAGGTCGGCGACGCGGGTGGGGTTGAGCAGGAAGGCTGCCTGCACGCCCGGCTCGCCGGCCTCGCGCAGCGCCTGCCCCAGGTCCTTCACGTAGCGCAGGTTGACCTGCTTCTCCTGGGCGGCGCGGTCGATGCCGAGGATGCGCTCGAGCACCAACGCGTGCAGGATGGTGACGTCGAGGTGGCGCAGCACCGCGGGGCCCGGCAACGCGCCGGCCAGGTCCAGGTCGGAGCGCAGCGAGAGCAGGAAGACCTTGCCGCCGGAAGCGAGCGCCAGCGTGGGGGCCCCCTCTCCCCGCCGCGCCAGCTGGGCCCGCACCTGCGCGGCGCCCGCCGGTTCCTGCTCCTCCACCGTGAAGAGCTCGGCCGCGGCGCGCAGCACGCGCGGCAGATCGAAGGAGGGCAGCGAGTGCACCACCCGGTGGGTGGGCAGCACCAGAAGGCCCGGATCCTCCATGCGGCAGAGGAAGATGGGGCCGTACTGCGCGCCCTCGGTGGCCAACTCCTCGCGCAGCGCCAGCATGGTCTCGTACCGATGGTGGCCGTCGGCGATGTAGGCGCGCTTGTCGGAGAGCGCCGCCGCCACTCGCCGCTGCATCTCCGCGTCCGTGACGCGCCAGAGGCGGTGGATGGCGCCGTCGGGCGTGCGCGCCTCCAGCTCCGGAGGCCGCGTCGCCACCTCCGCGAACGCCGCCTCGGCCGCGTTGGAGGGATCCGAGTAGAGCGCGAACACTTGCGAGAACCAGGCGCCGCAAGCGCGGGTGAGCTTCAGCCGATCCTGGCGCGGCGCCGCCAGCGTGCGCTCGTGCGGAACGACGACTCCCTCGTCGAAGCGCCTCAACCGCACGCGACCGATGAAGCCGGTGCGCGTGTGATCGCGCCCGTCGGCGGCGAACTCCTGCTGGTACCGGTAGAGCGCCGGCTGCGCGTCCTGCCGCAGCACGCCGGAAGCGCGCCAGTCGCGGTACTGGCGGGCGGCGTTGGCGTAACGCGCGTCCCCCTCCCCCTCCGGCAGGACGAGGCGCACGACGTTGTGCGGGCTGCGGGCCGCCAGCGCCGCCCGCTCGGCCGGCGAGATCACGTCGTAGGGCGGCGCGATCAGCGACTCCAGCGGACCGGCCTTCGCGGCGTCGAAGAGCACGCCGCGCAGCGGTTCGATCTGAAGCGATGCCTGCTTCACGCGCTGATTAGGCTCCCGGCCCGCGGCGGAATCAACCCCCGATCTGGCGTCGAGGAGCGCAGCCGTTGTAAGGATTGTCGCTCAATCCTTCTCGCGGGGGTTTCACATGACAGTCGTATTGCTCGCCGTGGTGTCGGCGCTCGCCGCGCCGGTGGCCAAGGATCCGACCTGGTGGGACAAGTACCAGTACCTGCTCAACAACGGCCCGGACGCGCTGGCCACCACGACGGCATCGACGTCGGCCGGCGGCAATGTCGACGTCTCCAACGAATGCGGGCCGCAGAGCGAGACCTTCATTGCCATCAACCCGTCCAAGCCGCGCCAACTCGCGGCCGGCTCCAACGAGATCTTCCGCGACCCGATGCGCGGCTACTTCTCCAGCGACAACGGCGCGAGCTGGGGCGGCGTGGACCTGCCCCTGCCCGATCCCATCGGCAACAACGGCATCCGCTTCGGCTCCGATCCGACGCTGGCCTTCGACAGCTCCGGCAACCTCTTCTACGGCTACATCGTGGTCTTCTTCGGATCCGGCAATGGCGTCAACGGCACCCAGATGGCGGTGGCGCGTTCGACGGACGGCGGCAAGACCTACCCGCAAGTCACCTTCTTCGCCTTCAACGGCGGCAGCGATCACTTCAACGACAAGCCGATGATCACCGCCGACACCAGCGCCGCGAGCCCCTTCCGCGACAATGTCTACCTGGCCTGGGACGCGGCCAGCGGCGGTTCGGCGTCGGGCGGCGGCATCCGCGTGGCGCGGTCGAGCGATCACGGCAAGACCTTCAGCGTGAATCGCGCCGACGATCCCTCGGGACCGGGCCGATCGATCGGCACCACCATCACCACCGGACCTTCGGGACAGGTCTACCTGGCCTGGAACGACATCGCCGCCAACGCCATCACCTTCAACTCCTCGCTCGACGGCGGCGCCACCTGGGGCACGCCGCACGTCCTCGCCACCAAGACGGCGGTGTTCGACCTCGGCATCCCCGCCGAATCGTTCCGGCGGGCGCTGGTGTACCCGGCGTGCGCCGCGGACATCTCCTCCGGCGCGCACCGGGGACGGATCTCCTGCTCGTGGATGGATCTCAACGCCGCCGGCAACTCGGACATCCTCGCCAGCGTCTCGGACGACGGCGGGGCCACGTGGAGCGCGCCCGCGCCCGTAGCCGAGCGCCTGGGCAACGTGGACCGGTTCAACCATTGGCTGGCCACCGATCCGGTCACGGGCCAGGTGGCCGTCTCCTATTACGACACGCGCAACGACACCACCGGCCAGCGTTTCATGACCGACGTCTTCCTCTCGCGCGGCGACGGCCGCAGTTTCGGCCCCAGCGTGCGCGTCAGCGACGTCAGCTCCAACGAGCACGACTGCGACGGCCTCTTTCCCTGCCCCAGCATCAACTACGGCAACCAGCAGGGCGACTACGAGGGCGTGGCGGCATTCGGCGGCACGGTGCACGCCATCTGGACCGACAGCCGGCGCAACCAGCAGCAGCAGACCGCGTCGTGCGGCGGCGGGCGCGGGCTGATGGAAGAGGTCTTCACCGCGACGGTGAAGTGAGCTCCACGCCAGTTCAGGAATCAACTCGCTGGGGACACCATGCGCCCTTCGGGCGTCCATGGTGTCCCCGCACATTGTAGATGCACTCTGCGCCGTGGTTCCGGGCGCGAACGGAGAGNCGAAATGGCACAACCGAACAGGCCGGTCTGGAAGCTCCAGATCGGCGAGGAAGCGCCCGACTTCGAGCTGGAGGCCACCGGCGANGCTGCCGGCAAGGGCGGGCCGCGCAAGAAGATCCATCTCAGCGACTACCGCGGAAAGAAGAACGTGGTGCTCGCCTTCTACCCGGCGGCCTTCACACCGGTTTGAACGGTGCAGATGCCCTCGTACGAGGAGGATCTCTCCGAGTTCGAGCGGCGCAATGCCCAGGTCCTGGGCATCTCGGTCGACCAGGTGTTCAGCAACGAGGCGTGGGCCAAGTCCATGGGCGCGCTCTCGTATCCGCTCTGCAGCGACAACTGGCCCTACGGCTACGTCTGCACGCGCTACGGCGTGCTGCGCGGCGAGGGCCGCTCCGAGCGCGCCATCTTCGTCATCGATAAGGGCGGCGTCATCCGGTACATCGACATCCACGCCATCGGCGAGCAGCCGCCCACCGACAAGATCATGGAAGCGCTCGACAAGTTGAGGTGAGCGTGGAGAAGCCGCTCGAGCTGTCGCGCTACTGCGTGCCCTACACGCCCTTCGGCAAGCGGCTGGAGGACTCGCTCATCTGCCTGGTGAGCACCGCGGGGGTGCGCGCGAAGCCGGACGCGCCCTTCAACGTGGAGGGTGACAACGGCTTCCGGCGCATCGCCTCGACGCTGCGCGCGGAGGAGCTGGCGGTGGACGACGTCCACTACGATCACGCCTGCATCGACAAGGACGTGAACTGCGTCTTTCCCGTCGATCGTCTGGCGGCGCTCGCGCACGAGGGCCGCATCGCAGGCGTCACTCCCGAGCACTTCTCCATGGGCTTCTCCCAGGCGCTGCGCGAGCTGCGAGAGACCACCGTCCCCCAGCTCGCGCGCGCAGTCTCGGCCACCCGTCCCGACGCGGTGCTGCTGACCGGTGGCTGACGCCTCTGCCACCGCACCGTGGTCACGGTGCAGAGGGCCATCGAGATGCTGGGCATTCCCACCGTCCTCATCACCGTGGAGCCCGAGGAGAGCGAGCAGGCGCGGCCGCCGCGGGCGCTGTGCCCCAAGGGATTCATCGTCGGACATTCGCTGGGCCGGCCCGGCGACGAGGAGCTGCAGAAGCGGATCATCTCCGACGCGCTGGCGCTCTTGCTCGCGCCGCCCAGGCCCGGGGTGGTGGTCCGGCGCGACTACCCATGACCGACCCGCGTCGGAGCCTTGGTTTCAGCCTCGTTTCAGCGCGAACCGGCCGGCGCGCAGCGGTGTCGGCAGGACATGCGCGAGCCCGCACCGCAGCTTCCCGCTCCCCTGACGCGCGTCCTCTTTTGCTGCTGCCTGGGCGCGGCTGCGGGCCTGGCCGCGTTTGCCGCCGAGACCGCGGCCATCGTGCAATCCAGCCGGGGCGTGCTCGCGTTCGACGCCAGCGGCACCGCGCGGGCCGCCGTCGCGGCGGCCTCGCCCGCGCTGCGCCTCCTGCTGCTCCGCATCGCCGTTGCCTACGCAGTCGTTGGATCGCTGACGGCCCTGGGCAGCGCCGCGCTGGCCGCGGACGTGGCGCGGACCCGCCGCGGCTTCCGACTGCTCTGGGCCGCCGACGCAGCCGCGTTCTGCGCCATCGCCTGGTGGGCGACGTGCATCGAGCGGCCCGCGCTCTTCGACGACCTGGACGCCCTCCGCCCACTGGTCGTGTGGATCGCGCGGCACGGTGCCCCGTGGCAACCCATCGCGGCTGCCGCCCTGCTCTTCGCCGCGCACCTGGGCAGGAGCCATCGGCGCGCGCGCACGTTGGCCCGGGGAGCCGTCGCGCTCTCGCTGAGCCTGCTGCCGCGCGCCTCGCTCCCCAGCGCGAAGGCGCCGCATGCGCCGCTGGTGGTGATGATCGGCCTGGACGCCTTCCGGCCCGACCGCGTCGAAGGCGCGTATCTCGCCCGCCACCTGGCGCCCAATCTGGAGTCCTTCCTTCGCGGCGCCGTCCGCTTCGATCGCGCCTACACGCCCATCGCGCAGACCGAGCCGGCCTGGGCGGCGCTGTTGACGGCGAGCTGGCCGTGGCGGACCGGCGTGCGGCACCCGCTCACGCCGGAGGCGCAGCGCGCGCCGCTGCCGACGTTTGCCGCCGCTTACGCCAGCGCCGGCTTTCACACCACCTTCGCCACCGACTGCTCGCGCTTCAACTGGCTGGGCCCGGAGTCCGGATTTGCGACGCGCCTGCAGCCTCCGCGCGGCGCGCTCAACTTCGTGCTGGAGAAGCTGCGCTACCGCACGCTGGGCGTCTTCGCGGCCAACGCCCTGGGCAGCCTCTGGCTCCCGGAGATCGTCGACAACCGCGCCCTCCCCGGTTTGCACGACGCCCTCGGGTACTCGCACCGGCTCGCAGACCGCCTGGCCTCGGAGGCCGCCGCGGGACCCGCGCTCTTCGCGGTCCACCATGTCACCATCCACTACCCGGGCGACGTGGCGTATCCGTTTTCGCAGCGGTCTCCCGACGCGCCGCTGCGCATGACGTACGAGCTGCCGGGCAACGACCGTCCAGCAGAAGCCGACCGCGCGCAGCGCGAGCAGCTCTACGACGAGCTGGTCTCGGAGGCGGACGCGCAGCTGGGCATCCTCCTCGACCGGCTCCGCGCCGAGGGCCGTTTCGACGACGCGTGGATCGTGGTCTTCTCCGATCACGGCGACGGTTTCCAGCCCGCATTTCCGCAGCTCGCCCGCTCCGTTCCGGTGCACGGCGCGCGTCTCTCCGACGACGAGAACCGCATCCTGCTCGCCTTCAAGCCGCCTCTGGGCAGCGGGATCGCGGGTGGCAGGACACTGCACGATTTGGTGCGGCTCATCGACCTGGCTCCCACCCTGCTGGAGGCGAGCGGTCTTCCTCCGCTCTCCGGCCCCGACGGCACGAGCCTGCTGCCGCTGCTGCGCGGCGAGCCGCTGCCGCCCCTCGTCCTCTACGCGGAGACTGGCTTCACCCACGTGGCGCCCGACGCGTTCGACCCGGGTCACTTCAGCGGAGGCGCGCGCGGGTTCGATGCCTGGCGCGTCGCCGACGACGGCGCGGTGGAGATGAGCGACGCGGCGCACTTCCTCGCCTTGCGCGAGAAGGACGTCGGCGCCTTCGACGGCGACGGCTGGCTGATCCGCGCGCCGCGCGCCGGCGGAGGCGTCCTCGAGACCTGCGCCGGCCGCTGCTCCCCCCAGCTCCGCGGCTGGCTCGCCTCCATGGTCCGGCAGGGAGCCCTGGCGAGCGCGTTCTAGCGCGGAGGGTTCATTTCCCCTTGGCGTCGAGGTCCGCCATGGCCTTGCGCACCGGCCCGGCGTCGTCGGCGTTGGGTGCCAACTTGAGATACCGAGCGAATGCCGCCTTCGCTTCCCGCTCCTTCCCCTCCAGCAGGTAGGCCATGGCCATGCCCCGCACGGCAGGAGCCATGGTGGGCTCCGCTGCGAGCGCCGCCTGGAATCCGGCCAGGGCATCCGCGGTGCGCCCGGCTCGAAGCGCCGCCTCGGCGCTCTCCAGCATCGCGCTTGGCGAGCTCGCGGTCCGGAGGCTGGTCTGCTTGGCGCGCGGCAGCCGCGAGACGGGCTGCGGCGTGGGAATGGCAGGCTTGGTCGCGCCGGGTGCCGACCGCTGGGTAACCGCCGCACCCCCGTCGGGACGGCTGGTGGCGAGCACCAGCGTACTGGCCTGCATTGTGCGCGAGGCGCCGGCATCGTCCACCGCGGGCGTGGGCTGCGCGGCCACCGCCTGGCGCGGCGTCACCGGTTGGGGCGTCGGGGCGGGGGCACGAAGCGCCAGGGAGACCACCGCCGCCGCGATGCTTCCGGTCACCGCCGCACCCGTCCAGATCATCCACGGGGCCAGCTGCGCAGGCCTCGCGTCTTGTGGCGCTGCGCGCGGCGACGAAGCCGCGAGCGTCAGCCGCTGCAGCAGCTCCATCTGCTGCCGGGCGCGCGCGTCGTCGTTGGGGCGCGCCGCCGCGGGCCCAGCCGCTCGGTGCAGGGCGAGCGAGGCGGCGATGTCGAGCTGCTGCCGCTGGATGCGCTCGAGGGCCGAATCCAGCCGCTCCACCCAGGTCGCCAGCGCCGCCAGCTGCGCGGCCGTGGGGCCGTCCTTTCCGTTGCGCGGGATCTGTGGCGGCGCCTCCTCCGGCGACCAGCGCGAGCAGAGCGCGAGCAGCGAGGAGAACACCTGCCGCTCCAACTCGGGCTCGGGAGGCGGCAGCACCCCTGCCAGCGCCTGGCTCATCTCCTCCAGGCTGCCGAATCGACGCTGCGGATCGCGGGAGAGCGCCTTGCGCACGATCTCGCCCACCTTGCCGGGAAGCTCGCGGCGCGGCCCCGACAGGTCCAGCGGCGCGCCCGAGAGGAGCTCGTGACCCAGCGCACCAGCCGCGTAGACCAGCGAACGCGGGGCATCGGGCGCGGCCTCGCCGGCCACCGCGTCGGGCGCCAGATAGCCGCTGTCGCTGCCGGCACCGGCGGGGTGCAGGGCGTCCAGGATCAGGCCCTCGGAGGCGTCCAGCAGCACGCGGCCCGGCCGCAGCGAGATCCCCGCCACCGAGGCGCGCCAGACGGAGGCGCAGAGCAGATGGACTGCCACCTGCTCCGGCAGCGCGGCGCCGCGCTGGCGCACGAGCTCGAGACAAGTCTGCAACGACATCCTTGCCAAAGGCGCGGCCCCCTTTTCCGCATCATAGCGCGCAAGTCGCCCTT
>C688J18823_10000486_pt1 | contig 22916 bp, 20 predicted proteins | sample HopSoiMetagenom1_FD_18823 | JGI IMG/M metagenome (IMG submission 18823) | reverse complement strand
CCCTAAAAAAATTCGATAAACCCTATTAATATGTATATGGAGCCAAAAGCCCTGGGTTTAATTTGAAAGATCTTACGTATTTTGTATATTTACAATGATTTTCCCGTATAAAGCCATGCGGGATATGGTTTTTACCTTTTTTTTTAGATTAATGTATAAGTGATTAGTTTACACTGCGTTAAGAAATTGAGGTTGATTTTAAAAATATTGGATAGTAACGCATAAAAAACATTAATTATATATTATTTAAAAATCCTTAGGTGATGAAACTGAAGTTGTTATTTTTATTTTTCTTTAGCTGTATTATTCAATATAGCTTTTCTCAAATAACCTGTGTTTATGGAAGCTATTCAGGTACTGGATCTGCTCATTCTATTACAGGAATTGGGTTTCTTCCTGCTGCTGTTATTATAAAAGGTGGTTCAAACGGTGCTTATGTCAAAGTTTCTTCAATGGGTACGACAAGTTCACGTTTGTGGGCAGATAATGGAGCACTTGTAACCAACGCAATTACAGGCTTTAATTCGGATGGGTTTTCTGTAGGAACGATATCGGGAGTGAATGCTCTAGGTACGACCTATTATTTCGTTGCCATGTCCGCTTCTTTTCCTGGATTAAGGACCGGTTCCTATACAGGAAATGGCGGCTCATCACAAAATATTGCTTATTCTAGTGGTAGTGGTCTGGGTATATTTAACATTATTATTCCCGCAACCTCTGGTGGCGGAGGAGTATCAGGTGTAGATGGAACTCAATACCATTTTGGAGTGAATTCATCTGGTGGTACAGGGAATGGGAGTGGAACAGGTGGTATTCCCGTATCTGGAATACAAGTATATAGCAGTTATAATGTAACAGGTAGAACCTATCATTATATATCATTTGTAAATTCAGCCGGAATATCAAATGGAAATTCATATTCGGGTAATAACTCAGATGACCGTAATTATAATTCTTTAGGTCTTAATCCTTTAGCTGCATTCATTTATAAGGCAGGGGATTCAGATATATCGTGGAAGAATAATAAAATTAGCACGGATAACACGATGTTTTTTACTGCTAATGCAAGCGCTAGTAATCGCATACAATCGTTTATTACTGGTGGATTTCAATTGGGAAATGATGCAGATGTGAATGCTACTGGAAGTACATATTATTATATGGGAATTGGTGGTGCTGCAGTATCAACACTGCCGATAGAATTATTCCACTTTGATGTTCAATGCGCAACAGATAAACATTCCGTAAATATTCATTGGACAACTGCATCAGAGACTAACAATGATTATTTTACAATTGAAAGAAGTGAAGATGGTGCTAATTTCGTAGCAATTGGTACGGTAAAAGGCGCCGGTAATTCTACCAGATCAATCGACTATCAGTTTACAGATTATGAACCAGCAGGATCTGTTAATTACTATCGATTGAAACAAACTGATTTTGATGGAAGAAACAAAACATTTGGCATAGCAGCAAAAAATTGCTCAACTGATGATCAAACAAACGTTGAGTTGAGTTTACAAGAGAACCCGATAAGTGAATCTTCTGTAATCTATAATTTAAATTATAATCACGATGGACTGGTGACCATGCATTTATACAACAGCTTAGGGATGGAAATTGATCAGAACACCTTTTATCACCGTAGCGGTTCTAATATTTATTACCGCGAGCTGCCAGCAATAGCACCAGGCGTTTATATGCTTTCCATTTCTGATGGAGCAAACAAAAAAACAGTAAAGCTTGTTAAGCAATAATAAAAGCCCTATTTTATAAAAAAAGGCTCCTTATGAAGGGGTCTTTTTTATTTTATAAATTCAAATTTATTTCCGTCAAATAAACCAAGATCGCTTAACTTGATGGAGGGAATAACAAGCAGGGCCATGAAAGATAATGACATGTAGGGCGATAAAAGGCGCGATCCCATTTCCTTTGCCATTTTATCGATTTCAATATAATCAGTTGCAACGCTATAGCCATCACCATCACTCATTAAACCTGCAACCGGCAATGGAATAATTTTATGTTGCTTTTTAGTGACTGCAGAAATGCCGCCTTTATTTTGAATAAGCAGGTTAATGGCTTGTGCTATTGAATCATCATCAACACCTACAGCAATGATATTATGCGAATCATGTGCAACGGAGGATGCAAGTGCCCCTTCTTTTAATTGAAAGTTTTTTATAAAAGCGATGGCTGGTTTTGCTTTGTTGTAACGATTTACCACTACAATTTTTAAAATATCGGTTGTAATATCTGCAACATTCAAATTGTTTGAAACTGTTGGAGCAACATCCAGCCGGTTGGTAATCAGCTCTCCATCCACTACTTCAATAACAGCAATCGTAGCAGTAGTATGAGGCACCTCTAATTCTTTTTTATCAATGGCGGTTGCATGAAAATTATTGAGAGGCTTACAAGGAACAGAGGCTAATTTTGAACGACCATTTTCTGCTACCAATTCTCCATTGATAAATGTTTTTAAAATATTAAAATCGGTAGGATTATCAATCACAATAAAATCAGCTTTATCACCTTCACGTAATAAACCAACATCTAATTTATAATGTTGAACAGGGTTGTAGCAGGCCACGCGTAACAATTTGAATAGATCTATTTTCTTTTTTAATGCACGTTTAATAAGGCTGTTAATGTGCCCCTCTACAAGACTATCCGGATGTTTATCATCAGAACAAAACATCATAGACTCAAAATATTCAGGTATCAAATCAGCCAAAGCATTGAAATTTTTAGCAGCACTTCCTTCACGTATTAAAATCTTCATGCCTAATTTTAATTTACCCAATGCTTCTTTCTCTGTAAAACATTCGTGATCGGTGCTAATGCCGGCAGCAATATACGTTGCTGCATCTTCACGCATAAGTCCGGGAGCATGGCCATCCACGGGCTTGTTGTGTTTTTTTGCTAATGCGATTTTTTGATATACCTGCGGATCGTTGTGCAATACACCAGGCCAATTCATCATTTCAGCGAGGTAGCTTATTTCGGGTTTAGACAAGAGATAATCAACATCTTTCACATCAATAACAGCACCAGCGGTTTCAAATGTGGTTGCAGGCACACAGGAAGGGGCACCGAAATAAAATTTGAAAGGACTTTGCTTTCCGTTTTCTATCATGAACTCTACACCTTTTACGCCCAATACGTTTCCAATTTCATGTGGGTCAGAAACAGTAGCTATGGTTCCATGAACAACAGCCAAACGAGCAAATTCAGTAGGAACCAACATGGAACTTTCAATGTGAACATGCGCATCAATAAAGCCGGGTAGGATGTATTGGTCTTCTACTTTAACCAAAGTTTTTTTGATGCTGGAAATTTTATTTTCAGTGATTTCTAGCTCAATCGGATAAATAGAGTTGGTATGTATGTCAATAAGATTACCTGTAATAAGCATAAAATGTATCGTATTTATTTATTGGTTGAATAAATGCAATGAGCTGTTCGCGCTGGTTCACCGAGCATCAGAATTTCCTTTTTCTCCTTCTCAAGATTTATTTCTGTAGTGTGCTGGCAGGAAAATAGAGACAAAAAAAAGACAAAAAATTCTTTTAATCATATTAAACATTAATGTTACATTCATTTGATGATGGCTTTTTATTTTACCTCCAAAATTTTATCCGCCAATATCCTCGCAATTTTTTCATTGCTCTCCTGCGTCCATCCTGCAATATGAGAAGACAGGATCACTTTATCGCTTTGTATTAAATATTGAAATGCAGGAGGCAAGGTGGTGGTATCCAGATTTTCAAAGGAAGTCATTTCATATTCCAATACATCGAGGCAAGCACCCAACACTTTTCCTGATTGAAGATTAGCGACAAGATCAGCAGTGTTTAAAGATTTACCTCTTGCAGTGTTAATGATGTAAATATTTTTTTTGAATTGCTTAATGAAAGAATCATTAATTAAATAATGTGTTTCTTCGGTAAGAGGTGTATGCAAACTAAGGATATCAGCATCATTGAAAATCCTATCCATACCAACTTCCTGAATAAAATCAGAACCAAATCCCTTTTTGTATTTATCATACACGAGTACCTTTACACCAAACCCTTTTAAACGCTCTGCAAAAGCACTTCCCATGTTTCCATAGCCGATAATGCCAACTGTTTTTCCCATCAGTTCCACACCACGGTTACCTTCACGTATCCATTTCCCTTCGCGTACTTCTTTATTGGCACGACCTAAATTATTGAAAAGAGAAAGCAACATTCCCAATGCATGTTCTGCCACAGCATCTCTATTTCCTTCAGGAGCATGCAAACATTTAATCCCTTTGCTTTCTGCATAAACGGTATCGATATTTTCCATACCTGCTCCTGCACGTGCAATAAATCTAAGCTTGCTTGCTTTATCAATAATTTCTTTGGTGATTTTTATTCTGCTTCTGATAACAATACCCTCGTATTCATGAATGTGATCCAGGATTTCGGCTGCGGTCCATTTATAATTTAAATCACATACATGACCCGCCTTCTCAAGGGTTTGATGAAGGATGGGATGATTTGAGTCTATGAAGAGAATTCTCATTTGTTTATAGTAATACTCCGCGGAGTAACAAAATGGAAAAAGAAAAATAAATAACCAAGCCAGTAACATCAACTAATGTCGCTACGAATGGAGCGGATGATACTGCCGGGTCTAGACCTAATTTTTTTAAACACAAAGGAAGTAAGGAACCCATTAGTGTTCCCCACATCACGACACCTACCAATGAAAACCCTACAGTTAGTGCAATCAGTTGCCAATGCGGACCGTAGCTGGCGATAAAATACGACCAGGCGGCAACCCTTACAAATCCAATAAACCCAAGGATTAAACCGATGACTAAACCTGTAGCAAATTCTTTTTTCACAATGGTCCACCAATCGCGAATCGAAATTTCACCAAGAGCCAGCGCTCTGATAATTAGTGTAGATGCTTGTGACCCGCTGTTACCACCACTGGAAATAATAAGTGGAATGAATAAAGCAAGGATGACAGCCTTTGCAATCTGACCTTCAAAAAAACTCATCGCAGTTGCGGTTAATGTTTCTCCTAAAAAGAGAATGATTAACCAACCTACACGTTTACGTATCATTTGTAAAAATGGTGTGCTCATATAAGGCTCTTCCAGCGCTTCCATGGCCCCCATTTTTTGAACATCTTCGGTTTCCTCTTCCCGTCTGGCATCAACTACGTCATCAATAGTGATTCGACCCACTAATCTTCCAAGACCATCAACAACCGGTAATACCACAAGGTTGTATTTATCCATTAAATTGGCTACTTCTTCTGCGGTTGTATTTGCTTTAATGGAAATAACTTTGGAATCGTATATATCAGCAACTTTTGAGCGCGTGGAAGAAACAATTAATTTTTTAAGTGGCAACAAACCCACTAATCTTTCATTATCATCTACTACATAAATAGCATAGATATCATCGACTGAATCTGCTTGTTCACGAATTTCACGAACACATTCCAGAGCATTGCTATTCACGTGAACACGAACAAGCTCAGTTGCCATTAAACCACCGGCAGTATTCTCATCATAATTCAAGAGGTCCACAATGTCGCTGGCTTGTTCACTGTCTTCCATGTGAGACAATACCTCATCCTGCACTTTATCCGGAAGTTCGGAGATTACATCGGCTGCATCATCGGAGTCCATGTTATCAATGAACTGTTCTGCAATTTCTTTAGAGGTAAGGGAAGCAAGGAAGTCTTCACGCACATCTTCGTCCAGCTCAATCAGCACATCCGCTGCAATGGTCTCGTCCAATTGTTTGTAAACAAATTTGGCTTCATCCGCTTCCAGCTTATTGAAAATTTCGGCAATATCGGGCGCATACAGATCTTTGAACTGATCTAGAATATAGGCAGCATTCTCCGTGCGAATCGCTTCACGGAGTTCTGTTAAAAAAATGGATGTTAATTCAAATGGCACAACGAAAATGCTTTAAACAGAAATAACAAGATATTCCTGATGGATTAAACCTAAAAGTATTACCGCTGCAAAGGTAAACTTTATAATCAAAAGCAAAGAGAGGGGAGTACTTAAATTTCTATCATATTTGTTAAAGCCACGAAGTCCGCTACGGATAATTCTTCAGCACGTTGTGTTAAGTACTTATGATCGGTAAATTCGGGCTTCAGCTTAAAGGCCCTAATGGAATTACGCAGGGTTTTGCGACGTTGATTAAATCCGGTTTTTACCACCTGTTTAAATAACTTTTCGTTGCAATCCAGGTGCTGAACGGCATTCCGTTTTAAACGAATTACAGCAGATTTTACTTTAGGTGGAGGATTAAAAACCGTCTCATGTACCGTAAATAAATATTCAATATCATAATACGCCTGCAATAACACACTGGTAATGCCATAGGTTTTATTTCTTGGCTTGGATGCAATGCGTTCGGCTACCTCTTTTTGAAACATCCCCACCACTTCAGGAACCGTATTTTTATGATCGAGTACTTTAAATAAAATTTCCGTTGAAATATTATAGGGGAAATTTCCAATTACTGCAAAGGGTTGATTATTGAATAATGTTGGTAGATCCAAGGCTAAAAAATCACCTTCTATAATTTTATCCTGTAAAGTGGGAAAATGTTTTTTTAAATAGGCGATGGAATCCCTGTCAATATCGATTACATGCGTTTCAAAAGAAGGGATGTTAATGAGGTACTTTGTTAATACCCCCATTCCCGGCCCAACTTCCAATACGATTTTGTATTGAGAAGTAAGCTGTAAACTTTTTACAATATCCTCTGCGATGCGCTCATCAGTTAAAAAATGCTGACCAAATTGTTTCTTTGCTCTTACAGAATCACTCATCAAAATATAGGATAGGGTTAAAAAAAATTAGAAAATTAAACGATTTCCAGTAGTGTACGAAAGGAAACAAATTTATTTGGATAACGATCCTGCACATCCTTTTGCAAACGAGGTGCATATTCGTTTTTGTATTTTTCGTAGGTCGCCATATCTTTTGCTGTGTATTGAATGGAGTACGTGGTGCCTTGTTCTTCACTCACCAATACTTTACAGATTTTATTTTCAATAAAGCAATTGGTTTTCATAACATCCGGAATATGCACGGCTTTCATCCAATTTAGCCATTCTTCACGCACATCATTTTCAATGTTAACGGTTACATTGTATATAATCATAGCTGTATTTTTTTTAATTGATGGTATCACCTCTTAATTTACGGAAACGTTTACGTGCTTCCACCACATATAAACTGCCCGGGTATTTTTCTAATAATTGCTGATACAATTCCTTGGCTTTATCTGTATTCTTAAATCGATTTTCATTTAGATCAGCCAATTTAAACAAGGCATCATCCCCTAAAATATCGGAGCCGTAATTCGTTAAGATGGATTCATAAAGAGTAGCGGCTTCTGTGTACTTTCCATGCTTCAGGGCAAGTTGTGCTTTTTTATACAATATATCATCAGATAATGCATGGTTGGGAAAAAGTATGGAAATAGAATCCAGGGTTTGAATAGCCTGATCATCTTTATTTTGAAAGGCCAACAAATCAGCACGAGCAAATATGAGCAGGGGTGCAATATTGGTATCGATTGCTAATGCATCGCTAATCAATAAAGAAAGGTCCATGGCATCATTGGCAATGAGTTTGGATGTTGCACCTTTCAATACATCCAATTGTGATTGTGCCCATTTAAAATCACCGGTATAATAGGATATTTTTGCATTTCTGAATTTTGCTTCCTGTCCGATGGCATCTTGTTTAAATTCCTTTTCTACTTGAGAGTATCGTAATGATGCTTCCCAAATATCACCTGTAACAAGTAGAATATCTCCCAGCTCTAATTTACAGGCAGCTTTTAAATGCGGCTCTATTTGAGGCATTGTAATGGCTTCTTCCAACAGTTCAATAGCGCTGCTTGTTTTGTTTAAATAAAAAGCTTGAAGGTGAGCAAGGTTTTTTAATAAAGTAACGGTGTTTACATTTTTTCCTAGTTCTTCCAGCGTACTTAAAAAATTCTTTTCAAGTTCTGTTAATTCGGAGTTGGTAGAATTTGATTTAGAAGTAATGTTCAGATAAGATGCATTCAATAATTCTTTACGCGCATCCATATAAAAATAATTGCTTTTTCCTTTCGCGATAACATATTGAAAAGCTTTGGAAGCAATATCATAAACTTCGTTTTGTGCAAATAATTGAGCAAGTCCCATTACGCGCGCACCTTCCTCTTTTTTACGTTTGTCCAATGCTTTTGCCTGAACGAAAGCACCTTCCCAATCTTTTAATTGAATTTGCATCCAAATCAATAGTTCTGAAAGGATTGTCTTATCAGGACTTTGTTGAATACGTTTTAATAATTCGGTTTTCAATAATTCATTTTGCTGAGGATCCCCATCGTTATTAAAACTGGTTTGCAACGCATTTTGAACTGTTTGTATATAGGAATCGTTCGTTTCTAACACATCCAGGTATTCACCAATCATGGCCAGCTTATCGCCTTTTAAATTATACACTTCGGCTAATTCAAAACTATAGGGGTAATCGTTTTGAGAAATTTTTCTTCCTTTTAAATAAGTAGCAATAGCCAATTCAAATTGATGAATTCCGATAAAAGCACTTGCCGTATTAAAAACCTGGTCATCGGTTTTTATAGCCTTAATAGCCTGTTCCCAGGCATTTTTTGCTTTGTCGGCCTCGTCAGCTTTTGTATATACAGTTCCCAAATCAACCATAAAATTCAAGTTATCCGAGTTTTGTTTGATTTGCTTCTTCACCACCTTCTCCGCCTTTTTAAAATCTTTTGTTTCCAGCAAACAATTTAAATAGAGCGTATAATAGCCTTGACCAGATTTTTTGTTGTATAAATTTTCATAATAAATTAATGCTTTATCAAACTCTTTGTTTTGATAAAACTGATTTGCCAATTGTTCATCCGTTGAAGGCTGCGCAATACTGCAAAATCCGACAGACAATAACAAAAGCAATAGAGATATTATTTTTTTCAAGATCGAACTAGTCATTCATTTTTATATCCTACAATTTCCAGAACCAATGCTTTTGCTTCTGTTGTAATACCATTTCGTAAAGTTAATAAACTTCCTTGTTTTAAATGCTCCCCAAATCCATGTGGAGCAAAAAGTAATGCTTTCAATACCATACTTTGCCCTGGCTCTATGGGTTTTTTGTACAATTCGATCTGACATTCCGTACAATAATTTTTTGCGCCCTGTACGTATGCATTTGGGCGGTAAATACCCATTAACTCATAACTGGTAAGGTTTTCCACCAGTAACGTTACAATCAGGTATTTCTTATGATAGATCATAATAGATCAAATGCTGCTTTGTTATTAAATGTTAATCTATATTACCGCTTCATTTTTTTCCTCAAAAAGGATACCTTCATCCTTTCAAATTAGTTACAAAAGTAGCACACTTCGTGTCAATTTGTTAGTATAAAAAAATAACATCAGGTAATCTTAAGCATTCGCAAAGGGATACAGCGGCTTTCTGTAAAGGTGTTAATTTTTATATCTTTGCTAACCAATATTTAACTAAAAATTTGCATGGATTTAAATCTAAAGGGAAAATATGCACTGATTTGTGGAAGCACACAAGGAATTGGTAAAGCAGCTGCTATTGAATTAGCTTTGCTTGGTGCCAATGTGATTTTGTTGGCCCGTAATGAAGAGAAACTAAAAACGGTGTTGACAGAGCTTGATCATAGCAAAGGGCAGTCGCATGCATTTATCAGTGCCGATTTTACAGATGCGGATGCATTGAAGAAAAAAATAGAAACCTACTTGAAGGAGCATCCTGCTATTCACATATTGGTGAATAATACAGGTGGGCCACCGGCTGGACCCGCATTGAGCGCAGCAGTGAGTGAATTTTTACAGGCATTCAATAATCACTTGGTATGTAATCACATCCTGGTGCAAGCACTTGTACCAGGAATGAAAGCAGCGAAGTTTGGCCGCATTGTAAATGTAATCTCTACCTCTGTAAAACAACCTATTCCGGGTTTGGGTGTATCTAATACAATTCGGGCTGCAGTTGGCAACTGGTCAAAAACATTGGCAAGTGAACTGGCAGCTTTTGGAATTACAGTGAACAATGTATTACCCGGCGCCGCAAATACTATTCGCCTGCAGTCCATCTTTGAAAATAAAGCAGAGAAAAATAAAAAAAGTGTAGAAGAAATAAAACAGGAGATGATTGCTGAAATACCCGCAGGTCGTATTGCAGAAGCCAATGAAGTGGCGAATGCTATTGCGTTTCTTGTTTCACCGGCAGCATCTTATATCACCGGCATCAATGTACCGGTAGACGGTGGAAGAACATTGTGTCTATAATAATTGAAGAACGTTGAGAATGAAAATAATCGCTAATTACATTAATAATAAGTTAGTTGCTCCGCAATCCGGGAACTACCTTCCCGTATATGATCCCTCTACCGGGCAAATATATGCGCAGCTGCCCGATTCGGATGAAAAGGATGTGCAATTAGCCGTTAAAGCTGCACAAGAAGCTTTTCCAGCTTGGGCTGCATTACCTGCAGAAAAACGTTCCCGCTTATTAATGAAATTAGTAGAAGGTATTGAAAAACGATTTGATGAGCTGGCATTGGCAGAGTCGACTGATAATGGTAAAACGGTGAAACTGGCGAAACTAATAGATATACCAAGGGCTGCCAGCAATTTTTATTTTTATGCTACTAGTCTGATGCACTTTGCAAGTGAATCGCATTATATGGAAGAAGGAGCAATTAATTACACCTTGCGACGACCAATTGGTGTGGTGGGCTGTATCTCTCCTTGGAATTTACCACTTTATCTTTTTACCTGGAAAATAGCACCAGCATTGGCAGCTGGCAATTGTGTGGTTGCGAAGCCATCGGAAATTACACCAATGACCGCTTATCTTTTATCAGAAATATGCATAGAGGCAGGCTTACCAGCAGGTGTGTTAAACATTGTTCATGGCTTGGGAAATAAAGTAGGACAAGCGATTGCAGAAGATCCGAACATTCCGGTTATTTCTTTTACAGGAGGTACGGTGACCGGTGCAACGATTGCAAGTATAGCTGCACCGAAGTTTAAAAAATTATCGTTAGAGCTGGGTGGTAAAAATCCAACCCTCATTTTTGCCGATTGCAATTATGAGACAATGTTAAAAACAGTTGTGAATTCTTCTTTTTCCAATCAAGGACAAATATGTTTATGCGGTTCCCGTATTTTTATTGAACGACCGCTTTATGAGAAATTCAAAAAGGATTTTGTAGAAAAAACCAACCAGCTGCAGGTAGGTGATCCGTTGGAAGCAAGTACAAGCCTGGGAGCCGTGGTATCAGAACAACACATGCAAAAAATACTTTCCTATGTGGATCTTGCACAGCAGGAAGGTGGAAAAATTTTAACGGGCGGTAAACGTGTTACTTTAGAAGGGCGTTGCGCAAGAGGATGGTTTATAGCTCCTACTATCGTAGAAGGCTTGGCATATGACTGCCGTACAAATCAGGAAGAAATTTTTGGTCCGGTTGTAACAATTGCTCCATTTGATCGGGAAGAAGAAGTACTGAAATATGCGAATAGCACAAATTATGGTTTGGCATCTTCCGTATGGACGGAAAATTTAACACGCGCACATCGCATTGCTGCTGAATTGAAAACAGGTATTGTATGGATCAACTGCTGGTTGCTGCGCGATTTGCGTACACCTTTCGGTGGAATGAAAAATTCCGGTGTTGGTCGGGAGGGTGGTTGGGAAGCTATGCGCTTTTTTACCGAACCTAAAAATGTATGTATAAAATATTGATAATTTTTTCTATATTTAGCCTATGCATTTTATAATCAGTCCAACTAAAAAGCAATTATTTTGTAAACTTAAACAACCTTCCTCTTAGGTTGCTCAACTCCTTCGTTCGTCATTGTCCACCGAAGCTTAGCGTAGGCGAACGAGGCCACGAAACATATTTCTTCTTTTATTTAACACAGCATCTTTACATAATTTTTTTCGCTTTGTTAAAACCATTTTATAATTGAGTTTTTAAATTCGTAACGATGTCTGACGAGAAAAAAATTATTAATTCTTCCAAGGCCCCTGAACCGGTAGGAGCTTATCCGCATGCACGCCGTGTTGGAAATTTATTGTTTCTTTCCGGTGTGGGTCCACGTGAAAAAGGCACAAAAAAAATTCCGGGTGTGGAACTCGATGAAAAAGGAAACATCCGCTCTTATGATATTGAAGTGCAATGTCATTCTGTATTTCAAAATGTAAAATGGATATTGGAAGAATCAGGATCGAGTTGGGATAAGCTAGTGGACGTAACGGTTTTCCTAACGAATATGAAGGCTGATTTTAAAACCTATAATCGTTTATACGCTGAGTATTTCAAAGACAATCAACCTTGCCGCACAACAGTAGAAATAAATTGTTTACCAACACCTATAGCCATTGAGCTGAAGGTGATTGCTACTATTGACTAATTAAAACAGTATACACCATGCCTGTACAAAAGCCATTTAATTTTAAAAAGTGGATCGATGAAAATCGACACTTACTAAAACCTCCTGTAAATAACAAAGTGGTTTACAGTGATGCAGAATTTATTGTTATGGTAGTTGGAGGGCCTAATTCCCGTAAAGATTATCACTTTAATGAAAGTGAAGAGTTTTTTTATCAGTTGGAAGGAGACATACTCGTAAAAATTCAGGAAGATGGAAAAGCAGTGGATGTTCCCATTCATGAAGGCGATATATTTTTATTACCTCCCCGCGTACCGCATTCACCTTTACGTGGAGCTAATACGGTAGGATTAGTAATGGAACGCAAACGCAGAGAAAATGAAAAGGATGGTTTGCTGTGGTTCTGTGAAAAATGTAATCATAAAATATACGAGGAGTATTTTAAGCTAACCAACATCATGACGCAATTTCAGGATGTGTTTGGTCGCTTTTACGGAAGCATAGAACACCGCACCTGCAAAAAATGCGGGACAATGATGGAACCGCCAACACAATAAAATAGGAGTGTATAGCTTGTTGCTTGAATTTGAATTATGAAAATTGATATACATACCCATATTTTACCGGAACACATTCCAAATTGGAAAGAGAAATACGGATATGGAGGATTTATAAAACTGGATCATCACAAACCTTGTTGCGCAAGGATGTTGAGAGATGACGAAAAATTTTTCCGCGAAGTAGAAGAAAACTGCTGGAGTCCGGAAGCACGTATAAAAGAATGTGATTTACATCAGGTACATGTGCAGGTACTTTCCACGGTCCCGGTTATGTTCAGCTATTGGGCAAAGCCACAAGATTGCCTGGATCTATCGATGTTTCTGAATGATCACATCATGGGCATCGTACATCAATATCCAAAACGCTTTATTGGTTTAGGAACAATACCGATGCAATCTCCTGCACTTGCAATTAAAGAGCTGGAACGCTGTAAACGAATAGGAATGACCGGCGTACAGATCGGTAGCAATGTCAATCAGCAGAACCTTGGAGAACCTCAATTTTTTGAAATATTTAAAGCCTGTGAAGAATTGGATCTTGCTGTATTTGTGCATCCTTGGGAAATGATGGGTGAAAGTGAAATGATGAAATACTGGTTGCCCTGGCTGGTAGGAATGCCTGCTGAAACTTCACGTGCCATCTGTTCCTTATTGTTTGCAGGGGTTTTGGAACGTTTACCAAAAATGCGTATTGCCTTTGCACATGGAGGTGGCTCTTTCCCTTCTACTGTTGGTCGCATAGAACATGGCTTTAATGTCCGCCCTGATTTGTGTGCCGTTGACAATGCAGTGAACCCCCGAAACTATCTTGGTAAATTTTATTTTGATTCACTGGTGCATGATCCTGCCATGCTTGATTTTTTGGTGAAGCTAGCCGGTGCAGATAAAGTTGCCTTGGGAAGTGATTATCCTTTTCCGCTGGGAGAATTGCAACCGGGTACATTGATTGCCTCCATGCCTTATGATGCAGCAACAAAAGAACGCTTATTGAGCGGCACAGCATTGGAATGGTTAAATTTAGAAAAGAAGATTTTCATATAATAGTTTCATATTTTTTTTGCGATGACGATGCACACAATACCACCATTAGAAACGGTTACCTACAAACAGGACGAAGTTTTTGCAAAAGAAATGGATGAGAAGGATCCCTTAAAAAAATACAGGGAGCAGTTTCATTTTCCGAAAAATAATAGTGGAAAACGTCTGCTTTATTTCTGTGGGAACTCACTGGGGTTACAACCAAAAGCAGTAAGAGCATACATTGAACAGGAGTTGAGTGATTGGGAAAAATTGGGTGTGGAAGGCCACTTTCAGGCAAAGAATCCCTGGATGCCCTATCATGAATTTCTCACAGAGCAGATGGCTCGTGTAGTTGGAGCCAAACCGATAGAGGTGGTGGTGATGAATACACTCACGCTCAACCTGCATCTGATGATGGTTTCCTTTTACAGACCGACAGCTAAAAAATATAAGATTGTGATTGAAGGCGGAGCTTTTCCATCCGATCAATACGCTGTGAAATCGCAACTCAATTACCATGGAATTGATGTAGAGGATGGACTAATAGAGCTTGTACCACGTAAAGGAGAAGATACCTTGCGAACAGAAGACATTGAAGCGCTCATTGAAAAAGAAGCAGATAGCATTGCATTAGTAATACTGGGTGGTGTTAATTATTATACGGGTCAGTTGTACGATATGAAACGCATCACAGAAGTTGGACATAAATACAACATTGTTGTAGGCTTTGATTTAGCGCATGCAGCTGGTAATGTCAACTTACAATTGCATGATTGGAATGTTGACTTTGCAGTTTGGTGTGGATACAAATATTTGAACAGTGGTCCGGGAGGAATTGCAGGATGCTTTGTAAACGAACGTCATGCAACGAACAAGGACTTGCCCCGATTTGCAGGTTGGTGGGGACATGATAAACAAACTCGTTTTTTAATGGGGCCTGATTTTGTACCCATTCAAGGCGCTGAAGGCTGGCAGCTTAGTAACTCACCGGTACTGGCAATGGCGAGCTTGAGAGCGTCACTGGCTATTTTTGATGAAGCGGGTATGGATCAGTTAACCGCTAAAAGCCTTTTATTAACAGGGTATCTGGAGTATCTTATTCAGGAGATAAAAAATAATGACATCACCATCATCACACCAAAAGATCCAACGCAGCGAGGTGCACAACTTTCTATCCGTATTAAAAACAGCGACAAATCTTTTTTTAATCAACTTATTGAAAGAGGTGTTATATGCGACTGGCGTGAACCTGATGTTATTCGCGTAGCACCGGCGCCTTTGTACAACTCGTTCCAGGATGTTTTTCAATTTGTCGAATTGCTTAAAAAACAATTGTCATGAATCAGAAAGTAATTATTGTGGGTGCCGGACTTAGCGGCTCTTTGTTGTCTATATTTCTTGCACGTCGTGGTTTTAAAGTGGATGTATATGAACGCAGACCGGATATGCGAGCGGTTCACATGAATGCCGGAAAGTCAATCAACTTGGCTCTTTCAACACGAGGTATTCATGCATTGGAACAAGTAGGACTTGCAGAGAACGTATTGAAAAATGCTGTTCCGATGAAAGGAAGGATGATACATTCGGGTAAAGGAGAATTGTCTTTTCAACCGTATGGAAAAAATGAAAATGAATTTATTAATTCCATTTCACGTGCGGAATTGAATATCATATTGATGAATGAAGCGGAAAAATTTCCGAATGTTAAATTCTATTTCAATCATCGATGCACAGGTATAAACCTGGAAACATCGCAGGCTCATTTTTTAAATGACATAACTGCTGAAAAAGTTGATGCGAAAGGTGATACGGTGATTGGTACGGATGGCTCTGCATCAGCTATGCGCATGGAGTTTTTGAAATCGGGCTTTTTTAATTTCTCGCAAATGTATCAGGATTATGGCTATAAAGAATTAAACATCCCTGTTGCAGCGGATGGTAAATTCAGAATGGAAAAAAATGCCTTGCATATTTGGCCACGTGGTGCTTACATGATGATTGCCTTACCGAATATAGAAGGTGATTTTACCTGCACGTTGTTTATGTCACACACGAAAGGAGAACGCAACTTAAGTCAATTAACAAGTAAAGAAGAGGTGACAAAATTCTTTCAGGAAGTAATGCCGGATGCCTTACCGCAAATGCCAACTTTATTGGATGATTTTTTTGCGCATCCAACAGGTAACTTACTCACGGTAAAATGCTTCCCTTGGAACATAGGTGGAAAAGCACTATTGATGGGCGACGCGGCACATGCCATGGTGCCTTTTTTTGGACAGGGAATGAATTGTTGTTTTGAAGATTGTTATTATTTTGATACACTCCTTGAAAAATATGGAGCAGATTGGGTGAAACTATTTACTGAGTTTAGCACCATTCGTAAAGAGAATACGGATGCCATATCCGATTTAGCTGTTGAGAATTTTGTAGAGATGAGGGATCTCGTGGCGCATAAAGATTTTCTGTTGAAAAAGAAAGCGGAGGTATTATTGGAAGAACGTTTTCCGGAAAGTTTTATACCCAAATATTCCATGGTTACCTTTCATCGCATTCCCTATGCATTGGCTATGAAACGTGGACAGATACAGGACAGGATACTGATGGAGATGTGCAGTAAAATTAATAGTATCGAAGAGCTGAACCTGGATGAAGCATTTTCACGAATTAGGAAAGAGTATGCACAAGCTGGTATTGAAGAGAAGTTGCTGTTCTCTGTATAGCGTACCTGAAATAAGAACTAATTTTGCTCACAAGTATTCATTATATAGCCATGTCTTTCAAACCAGGTTTTTCTGTTTCCTCTATCTTTATTATAATCAGTATTACACTCATCGTACGATTTTGTTATTGGGAAAATAATTCGAAAAATGGTTATAATGCTACATCATGGGATGCATTTGGGTATTATATGTATCAACCAGGTTTTTTAATATACAAGGATGTGAAAAAGCTGGAATGGCTTCCTTCCATAGATTCCACTTATCAGGTCACAGGAGGAAAGCTTTATCAGGCTAATAAAAAGGAAAATGGCGACTATGTTTTTAAATATTTAGGTGGCGTCTGCTTTTTGCAATTACCCTTTTTTTACATTGGTCATTTCATTGCATACTGTGCAGAAGCTCCACAGGATGGCTTCTCCTGGCCTTATCAATATGCAATTATGTTTGCTGCTATTTTCTGGTTTTTAATAGGTTTGCTTTTTCTTCGAAAGGTTTTGCTCGCATTTTTTTCAGATTCGATTACAGGATTGGTGCTCCTCACACTTTTTCTGACTACCAACTTGCCACAATACATATCAATTGATGGAGCGATGTGTCATAGTTTTATTTTCCCGTTGTATTGTTTTGTACTATGGTTAACATACAGGTGGCACCAAAAGCCCTCTTTCTGGCTAGCTCTTGGCGCAGGCTTAACCTGTGGCTTAGCAATCATATCTCGACCAACAGAAATCATTATGGTAGTTATACCTATTCTTTGGGGAACCGAAACAAAGATGCATGCAAAGCAAAAGTGGGAGCAGGTAAAACAAAATAGATCACACATATATTTTGCCTTAATAGGAGGATTTATAGGCATCCTCCCGCAATTGATCTATTGGAAATATGCAACAGGTAGTTTTATTTATGATGTGGGCAGCAAATGGTATTTTTTAAATCCCTGGCTTCGTGTTCTGTTTGGTTTTTACAGTGGATGGTTTATTTATACACCCATTACTATACTTTTTATTATCGGTTTTTGGTTTATGAAAGATCAGCCTTTTAAAAAATCAGTTATTGCTTTCGGTTTATTGAACATTTATATTGTTGTTGCATGGTCCGATTGGAAGTATGGTGTGTCCTATGCAGGCAGAGCATTGATGCAGGGAATTCCGGTATATGCTTTTGCGCTGGCTTCGTTTCTTCAGAAGTATTACACAAATCGAAAAGTCGTTTTTATAATTGGTATTCTAATGCTGGCGTGTATAAATTTTTACCAACTAAAAATATACAACAGCGGGATATACAACAATTTTTCGGTGGTAGAAAAAATTGTAAATTACTTCAGCTCCTGAGATCAGCTTAATCGATGCTTTTTAAAATTTCACCAAATCTGAAAACATCCTCAAACGAATTATAAAATGGAACAGGTGCACAGCGAATAATATTCGGTTCAAACCAAGCTGTGATGACACCATACTGAAGTAATTTATTAAAGAAGTCCTTGCTTCTTCCATGCGCTGCAATAGAGAGCTGGCAACCTCGATGTTCTCGGGGGGTAATTATTTCAAAGGGTTGTCTGGTAGTGCTATTAATTTCTTCAACAATGAATTCCAGGTAACCGGTTAATTTTTCAGATTTTGTGATCAAAGCATCCATTCCCGCTTCCTCAAATTGATCCAGTGCTGCTTTGTGTGCGGCAAGTAAAAGAATAGGAAGAGCCCCTAGTTGCCATCCTTCTGCCGTAGCGGTTGGTACAAAACCTTTTTCCCTTTTAGGACGAAGAACAGTATCAACTCCCAGTCGACCTGCGAAACGCGGAACAGATCGATCATTGATATGACGCTCATGAATAAAAATACCGCCGATGCCTCCTGGTCCCGAGTTGAGATATTTGTAAGAGCACCAACAGGCAAAATCCACGTTCCAATCATGCAATTGCAAGTTGACATTACCCACAGCATGCGCCAGATCAAATCCAACAAGAGCTCCTGAACGATGCGCAGCGGCTGTAATTCCCTTCATGTCAAAAATTTGCCCTGTATAATAATTAGCACCGCTTATCAACACAAGCGCCAACGAGTCTTTATTGTTTTCAATCGCTTCAATAATATCTTCAGGATGGATACAGAATTCACCATCTCGTGGAGATACCATTATAATAGCATCTTCTGGATTGAATCCATGAAAATTTGCCTGAGATTCCATGGCATATTGATCCGAAGGAAATGCATCTTTTTCACACAAGATTTTATATCTTTTTTTATCAGGGCGATAAAAGCTCACCATCAATAAATGAAGATTGACACTGAGCTGATTCATCACTGTCACTTCCGAAGCTTCTGCTCCTATGATTTTTGCAAGGGGTGCGGCAAATTGTTCATGATAAGTATCCCAAGGTGTACGTGCATATTGATTTGCCTGGTAACCAAAGCTGGCCCAATCTTCCAGCTGATTTAAAACATGGTCCTGCGTATTTTTTGGTTGAAGTCCTAATGTATTTCCTGAAAAATAAATTACATCCCTATTTTGTATCTGCGGAAAATAAAACTGCTCTCTGTAGTTTTTTAAAGGGTCGTTTTTATCTTGCAGCTTTGCAAAGTCTAGGGAATTCTCGTATTTCAAATCAGCTATTATTGAGGTATTCATTTGTATTCAGTCGTATGGATTTTCGGATTCAAAGATATATATTTGCACCCACAATTGAGAATATATCCCATGACACTTAAGCGAGAAAAATCAGAAGCATTATTTGAAAAAGCCAAATCCTATTTCCCCGGAGGAGTAAACTCTCCGGTACGAGCATTCCGCTCCGTTGGAGGCACGCCCTTGTTTATTGAACGCGGTAAGGGATCGCATATATGGGATGCAGATGGAAATGAATTTATTGATTATTGCGGGTCTTGGGGCCCATTAATTTTAGGCCATGCAAATGCCAATGTAGTGAATGCAATTAAAAAAACAGTTGAGAATGGAAGTTCATTTGGAGCACCTACAGCTTTGGAAAATGAATTGGCAGAGTTGATTTTATCCAACAATAAATTTGTAGAGAAGATACGATTTGTAAGTTCAGGTACTGAAGCTGTAATGAGTGCCATTCGCTTGGCAAGAGGATATTCCAAGCGCAATAAAATTTTAAAATTTGAAGGATGTTATCACGGGCACAGTGACTCATTATTGGTAAAAGCAGGATCGGGATTGGTAACATTTGGAAACACCTCTTCCGATGGAATTCCTCAATCATTTGTGGACGAAACCATTGTTGTTTCCCTGGATAATGAAGCAGCAGTAAAACAAGCGTTTGCTGAATTTAAAAATCAAATTGCCTGTATTATTATTGAACCTGTTCCGGCAAATAATGGATTGTTATTGCAACGAAAAGAATACTTGCAATTTTTACGCGACATCTGCACAGAAAATAAAACGCTGTTAATTTTTGATGAAGTCATCAATGGCTTTAGAATAGGCTTTACCGGAGCTGCGGGATATTATGGAATCCAACCGGATATCATTACGTATGGAAAAATAATCGGAGGTGGCTTACCCGTTGGGATGTATGGAAGCAGCGCAAAAATCATGAGCTCTATTTCTCCTGAAGGAAATGTCTACCAGGCCGGAACGCTCAGTGGTAACCCAGTTGCAATGGCTGCAGGAATTGCCCAGTTAACAGAATGTTTGAAACCTAATTTTTATAAAGAACTCGAAACAAAAACAAAATTTTTGATTGATGAGATTTTTAAAAATAGTGGCTCAGCGGCAGCGCAGTTAAAAATTTATTCCATTGGAAGTATTTTCTGGATAGCTTTTACAGACAAGGAAGTGATCCGTACAGCAGAAGAAATTGATGGTGATTCTATGAAATATTTTAAGGTGCTTCATAAAGAGTTGCTGGAAAGAGGCATTTACCTTGGGCCTTCAGGATATGAAGTTGGGTTTGTTTGTGAAGCGCATACACAAGATGATTTATTAAAAACAGCAAAAGCAGTTGCCGAAGCGTTAGAGATTGCGTTGAAGAAGGAAGCGGTGTAGTACTCATGCAACCCGACAGGTTTTTCAAACCTGTTGGGTTTGGTTTCTAAAATACCGTTTTGTTAATTCATTTTAAATTTAGATGGAGAAATTATTTAAAATAAAAACCCAACAGGTTTTAAAAACCTGTCGGGTTGTTTAAACCGCAAACCGCAACCAACAACACCCCCTGCAAGATCATCGTTCCATCAATACCTGCTACAAAAAAATATTCCGACCGCTTGGAGCTGCTCAAAGCAACCAAAACTGTATTGATCAGCGCAGAAAGGAGCAATGCAACAAAAACAGAAAGCGTTAAAAAATGAAAACAGTACACGATCATAATCAGCAAATCATACAGCATCATAAAAGCAATCGCTAACCAGCGTGTTTTATTTTCACCAAACAAATGAGGAATGGTTGAAATGGCATCCGCTTCATCAATTACAAGATCACGTATATCAAAAGGAATGCAGATGGCCAGCATAAAGCAAAATCGTATAAAAACATGTACAATGTTTTTTGTATCCGTTATCGATTGATCTTTTAAAAGAATAGGAACAACAGCCGTTACCATGGTCCATACACTGACGAGTGTAAACAATTTCAAAAACGGATGCTTGCGCAGTTTAATAAAGGGAATAAAATAAGCCAAACAAAGAATCAGTAAAGGAGAAAGGTAAATGAGAATGCGCATGCCGACATAAAAAAAACTGATAACAACACCAATAAAACCGATACAAGCAAGTAGTTTAATGAGAATGGGATGATTAAATATCCAGGTTCTTCTTACCGAATGCAATGTTGTATTTTGCTGCGGTACATAAAATATGCGTTGAAAATTATAGACGAACAGTGTAGCAAAAAAAACAAGAAAGGAATAAGCAACTAATGGATCATTTAATTGAAGCTGAATAATACTGCTTTGTACCAGGCAAGAAGCACCAAGGGCAACATATATATTACCAAAAAGTAAAAATTCCCAGAAGCGTTTCAAGGCCGTTTTCACACCAATCAATTTACGACAAAGGTAAGCATTCGCAAGGATAGAGTGGGTTGGAATGAATTTTATTTAATTAATTCAGTACCTGAATTCTGTAAAATTAAAAAGGTTCCGAGTCCGGCCACAAGTCCAATTCCACCGCCAATAAGTGATTGGATTTTACGGTTTCTTCTGGCCATACGTTCGTAACCCATGATATAGGTAGGCTGTTTTAAATCCTCTGGATTTCGCATAGTATTTTTTTTGATTTTTACCTTGGGTATACCTACGAGGGTGGCAAATGTAAATGCGGGGATGGGAAAGAAAAAAGTTCCGGAAAGACCTCCAGCGGCTCCAATGATCATGTTTGTGAAGAATGCAGGCCTGGCTTTAAATCCATTTTTGCCATCTTGTTCTCCACGAATAAAGTAGCGCATTTCGGTAATGGTAAATTCATTCCCATTTAATGTATCGATAGCATATAGAATATGTTCGCCGGAAGTGTTGGTATACGAAAAGATGCGTTCCGTTTCGATTAATGTTCCCTGAGCCATTTTTTCTGAATCTTTCACTGTTAAAAAAGCAGGGCTTATTTCGCTAATAACACCTGTAATAATACCGCCGGTTAGGAGAAGGATAGTATCTTTTTTTATTTGAGAAAACCCCGTATTTAAAGTCAGAACAACCAAAAGAGAGGTGATTTGGAAGATTTTTATCATAATGAACCGTTTTAGAGTTTAAAGGGTATGAATCTAAATCTTAATTTCTTTAACTTTAGCAAGCCGAACAAACAGAATTTCTAAGTATATTTGCATTCCAAAAATAAAATAAAAATCCATGATTCACACTGATAAATTTGTAAATCGCCACAATGGGCCAAGTGAAAGCGATGTAAAGGCAATGTTGAAAAAAATCGGAGCTGCCTCCGTAGATGAATTAATTGAACAGACGATTCCGTCCGGTATTCGATTAAAAAAGCCCTTGAACCTTGCAAAAGGTCTTACAGAATATCAGTATCATAAGCAGCTTCGAAAGATGGCTGCAAAAAATAAAGTATTTAAAACCTATTTAGGTTTAGGATATTACAATACAATTATTCCTCCTGTAGTTCAACGTAACGTTCTGGAGAATCCAGGTTGGTATACTGCTTATACACCTTATCAGGCAGAAATTGCTCAAG
>C688J18823_10000485_pt1 | contig 22942 bp, 18 predicted proteins | sample HopSoiMetagenom1_FD_18823 | JGI IMG/M metagenome (IMG submission 18823) | reverse complement strand
TTTTTTGTACGAACCCCCCCCCCAAAAAAAAAAAAATAGATATGTACAATGAACAATAGATGAGATTTTCCTATCCCTGTCCTTAAAAAAGAAGAAGGGGGCCCCTTCTTCCTAAGCATTACCGATAAATATTCATTCTTTTTTTATACGTTAGGTTTCAGATGTATATAATTTATTATATGAAACCAAAAAGAAGAAATGACAAGAAAATTATCTATGGATAGAGGAGAAAAAAAAATAACGATGTGGAAAACAAGACATGGATTTTGTACAATGACACTGTACAACGATTTTAAAAAGGGATGTAGCGCAGCTTGGTAGCGCGTTTGTTTTGGGTACAAAATGTCACGGGTTCAAATCCTGTCATCCCTACCTATTACTTCTCCCATGGGTGGTAACGAGGAATTAATTGAGTGTGAGATCGATTAAATAAAATGAAAATTGGACATAATCTTTCATTTTTGCATACCAATATATACACGATGCATTGAGGGTACAAAAACAAGAAAATCCTTTTCTTTACAATTGTATCTCCTGTCATAAGAAAGCGCTCTTAGTTCAGTTCGGTAGAACGTGGGTCTCCAAAACCCGATGTCGTAGGTTCAAGTCCTACAGAGCGTGATTCCGTTTATGTTATTTCGAATCACAACAAAAAAACTTACCAAAACACAGTTGAGTTGTAACTTGAATTTGACCTCCTGCAAGGAGGAGGTCGATCAAAAAAATGTTTATTCAATCAAAGGTCCAACTGATCGCCGCGTCGGTATTGTAAATATGCAGTTACAAATAATCCTGCTAAAGTAATAGGAATTAGACCTAAGACGATTCCAAATAGAAAAACTTCAATCATTTTGATTTGTTTGAGGAGATAAAAAAAGAGGTAAGATCTATCCCTAAATATTAATCTGAAAAATCCATGAATCTCAATGACCGGGAGTTACCAATATGACCAAGAATTAACACTTGACACGGGAAGGAACAGTAGAATACTTGAAGAATAAATATTGATTTTTATGAATTTTTGTTCATTCAATTCATTTCAAATAAGTCGTATCTTGTTCAAACCAATCAATAGAGCTGGGGTTATAGTTGAAGCAGCCAATAGAAAACCAAAATAACTAGTTATAGTAGGCATAAAAGAGCTAAATTAGATATCTTCCTTTGCTACATATGTTGATAAAACACTTACCTAAGTTTCAATTTTTTCAGATACGGCCGTAAGAAAAAATCAATTGACAAAATTAGTTTTGTTCTAATTGAAAGTTCTTAATTCATTAGTCATTATAGATAGCACTAAAAAAAAAAAAGACTTACAAATTACATAGGTAGAAAAAAAAAAATAGATTTATCCGCCGCGGCATCGACCAATCCTGAATGAATAGGCTCATTGTGCAATTTGTGAATTGAATAAAGTAATAGTACTAACTGTGTCGTGTAATTTCATTCAAAAATCAAATTCTAGTTTAGTTAAGTACGGGTTAAGTAATTTTGGGATAAATTGGGTTTGAAAATAACTTCAATTTTGATCATTTCTTTTTCAATAAGATCTAGTCCATTTTGGGGAAAACGGCTTGATACCAACTTTTAAGAAATTTTCTATTTATTTTTGATTTTCTACTTATTTTTTTTACCCATCGGATTGATTCAGTTCAGTAATAGGTTGGTTAATTGTCCATAATATCTCAAATCAGAAGAAAGGGGGTGTCCCACGATTTATCGAAAAAACCTTTATTTTCATTTTTGATTTCGGGTTCAACTCGATTCAAAGAAGAGCAACTTCCCTTATCCTTTTAGGTTCTATTCTATAATTCTGCTTTTCCATATCAAGGAGCTCCATCTTTCTTGTAGTTCGGTCAAGAAAGAACCCTTGTTTTGGATCTAAGGTAACAACGGTTGGGTTGCGAATCGAATATTGATTGTTCCAACTATGTTCTGTTTCTCTCATCAAATACTATCTACTATATCTATTATAATCTATTATAGTAGATTTTTTGTACGACCAATCAATTTCTTGAGATAAATGAGAGTATCCGAACAAAAAAATTTGAACCATAAAAGGGTTTATAGATTTTACATATAATTTAATTGTGTGAAGATAATACTATCTTTCACTTTCGGAAATTATTAGAACCCATAGATTCGCACTTTCCCAAGATCTTTATTTTCTATTACGAAGTCAATAATGGAAACCTTTATATAAAATAATAAAATAAAGAATTTGAGGAATTTTCTATTGATCTATTGAATAACATACATACAATTATGCATAGACAAGGAACAAAAAAGAAGAAAGAAAAACTATATATATTATATAGTATTTCTTTTCGATACTGATCGAGACTGCGTTGCTGCGCCAGAGGAAGGATAGCTATACTGATTCGGTATACTCTAAATACACCTTTGGTACAAAATTGACGATCTCACAAAGATGAAATATCAGTGGTTTTCCATTTACTTTTACTGATCCCATCTTTCGCAGAATCGATTCCCCTTTTTGAATGTACAAGAATTTTTGGAGTTCAGCATGTCTGGAAGCACGGGAGAACGTTCTTTTGCTGATATTATTACCAGTATTCGATACTGGGTCATTCATAGCATTACTATACCTTCCCTATTTATTGCGGGTTGGTTATTCGTCAGTACAGGTTTAGCTTACGATGTATTTGGAAGTCCTCGGCCAAACGAGTATTTCACAGAGAGCCGACAGGGGATTCCATTAATAACCGGCCGTTTTGATTCTTTGGAACAACTTGATGAATTTAGTAGATCTTTTTAGGAGGCCACTCATGACTATAGATCGAACCTATCCGATTTTTACAGTACGATGGTTAGCTGTTCACGGGCTAGCTGTACCTACCGTTTCTTTTTTGGGGTCAATATCAGCAATGCAGTTCATCCAACGATAAACCTAATTCGAATTATAGAACTATGACACAATCAAACCCGAATGAACAAAATGTTGAATTGAATCGGACCAGTCTATACTGGGGTTTATTACTCATTTTTGTACTTGCTGTTTTATTTTCTAATTATTTCTTCAATTGAGAGAAAGAAATAGAGTAGTAGGAATTCTTTTATCCCATTCGGAAGGGTATCATCTCATAATTATCCATGACTGTTTTTGTCTATAGCACGACCACTTGATGAAATGTGGAGGAAAGTGGGGGAAATGGCCGACACTACTGGAAGGATTCCTCTTTGGCTGATAGGTACTGTAGCTGGTATTCTTGTGATCGGTTTAATAGGCATTTTCTTTTACGGTTCATATTCTGGGTTGGGTTCGTCTCTGTAGTAATCAGATGAACCGGACTGTAGATATGAAAAAGTAAGAACTCAGCGGTACCTTACCGCTGAGTTCTTACTCTTAGAGCGAGACGGCGCTTTGATCTATAACATCCAAATTGGAAAGTCATCCAGTCAACAATCAATTCTATTCGTAGACATGACAAAACGGGTCCTTTTCTTTGATCTTTCATTTCAAACCGCCCTATTCCTTTTTTTGTTTCTTATAATGTTTTTGAACAATAGAATTGAACCTATTTCTATTGATTTATAAGCCCTGCCGTTCCTCCATAATATTTAAACTCTTACGAAGCAACAAGAAAGAAGGAATCAATCTATTTTCTGTATAATCCAATAATAAATATTATATTATATGGATTTAAACAGATGAGACATCCTGCAAATCATTTCTATACTAAACTAATAAAACCTTACTCTATAAAAAAAGAAAATAAAAACTGTGATGAAATAAAAAATAATAATTTTTGTATCTGTAAAAATAGAATTTAATCTGCTTTTCAACCAAAACAAAAGAGCCAAAGTCAATTATTTTATAAATAAAATAAGTTATTAAGTTGAAGTTAATTGAATAATAAATAATGAAAGAAGTTCCGTTTGCGCAACGAATTACCCCTCTCCTAACCCTTTTTGCTTGTCTACTACTTTTTATTTATATATGTAAACAAAGAAGTTTCGATAGATCCGAAAAAGAAAAAATTGTAATCTTTGACGAACAAGAGAAAAAATCATCATTATTTCGATACAAAACGAAACGAGAAGGGTATAATTTTTCTTGTGTCGAATAGAAGATTAGGAAGACTTATAATCCCTCCTAGAAGTATCTCATTTATCGCACCCTTGTCTTGTACCCTCTTCCTTTGTTTTTGTATACCTTTTGTATAATACTAGGAATGGGATACAAGTAATGAATTCCATACATCCCGAAAAAGCAGTATAAAGAAAGCAAGCAAAAGGATTTACAGAATTTTTTGATCATACATATTTAATTGTATTGATGGACAAAAATTCTGTAAATCCTTTTTACCAACTCAATGTTAAGGAATCTCTGGACCTAGAAATTCATTTCATATAATTGAACCTTTTCAAACTGTTTCTTTTTAAGAACCAAAAAAATTTGTGCCAAAATAACAGACGCCAAGAAGAACAAAAGGCCTTGGACACGTAATGGATCTTGAAGCACTGTTTCTGCATCTCCCTGACCAAACCCCCCTACATTAGGATTGCTTGTTAATGGTTGATCAAGTTTGATGGATTCGCCCTCTGAAACAAGAAGTTCTGGTCCTGGAGGTATAATATCAACCACTTGGTGTCCATCCGATGCATCAACTATGGTTATTTCATATCCTCCTTTTTCTTTACGCACTATTCTGCTTACTATACCCGCGGATGTAGCATTATAGACTGTATTGTTACTCTTGCTTCCATCAGGATAAATCTGACCCCTTCCTCTGTTCCCGCCTACATATATGGGGTACTTTAAGAAGTGAGCATCTTTCTTCGTAGCAGGGTCGGGGGAAAGAATGGGAAAGACGATTTCACTATATTTCTGACCTGGAACAGGACCTATCACAAGAATATTTTTTTTATTGGGACGATAACTCTGAAAAGACAGATTTCCTATCTTTTCTTTCACCTCGGGAGAAATACGATCGGGGGGGGCTAATTCGAATCCCTCGGGTAAAATAAGAACAGCCCCTACATTCAAAGCCCCCTTTTTACCATTAGCAAGAACTTGCTTGAGTTGCTTATCATAAGGAATTCGAACAACTGCCTCAAATACAGTATCGGGAAGTACAGCTTGCGGAACTTCAATATCCACGGGCTTATTAGCTAAATGACAATTGGCGCATACAATTCGCCCAGTTGCTTCTCGTGGATTTTCATAACCTTGCTGCGCAAAAATGGGATACGCATTTGAAATAGATGTTCGAGTTATTACATATATCATGATCGATATAGAAATAGATCGAGTCATCTGTTCCTTTACCCAAGAAAAAGTATTTCTATTTTGCATGATCCAATCATTGATCCAGGAATTTCTACAATAAATTAGATAGGTGGCTAATATGGTTCCCTATCCACGAGTCTGCCATTGTACTGAAATAATTCTAGTGAAATAGGACGAATACCTTGATTGAAGAGGTAGAAGTATAAAGAATAAGTAAAACGAAAAATGCTTTTTTATACACGAAGAAAAATTATGATTGATATCAGGAGATCAAATAAGTTCTTCATTCATTCATTGAATGATAAATGACTACAAGCGAAGGAGATACGCGATTTAAAAAACGGAAGATCCAATATTTCACAATTGTATCTAGAATAACTGGAAAAGTGGAAACAAGACCAGATATAATTCGATCATTATGAGCCAATCCAAAATCATTGTAAATCGAACCAATCATCAGTTCCCAACCATGGGTCGAGTGAAATCCGATCCATAAATCAGTAACTAAAAGAATCGAAAAAGCTTTTATTGTGTCACTTAAATTATATAAAAATTCCTGAACCCAAGAATTAAGAATGACAAGCTCTTCATTACCCAGAATAAAATAACCACTTAGAATAGCGAAACAGATTATATTTGTCGACAAATGCAAAATGATATGGAGATGATATTCATTGTGTCTTTTGACCAATTGTATCGTTTCCTTGTGTATTCCTATACGAAGCTTTTGTATATGTGTTTCCGGGTATTCTTTTATCATTTCGTCCAACAAGAATAGTTCTTCTAATTCTAGGAATTTTTCTAGAACATTTTTCTCTTGAATATCATTCAAAAAAGTCTCGGATTGCCTAGTATTCCACCAATTAATAATCCAAGATTCCAGACTTTTTTGAAATGAGAGAGAGACCCCCCAGGGCAAAAATACTATAGATGCAAGATATGGAAGGGAAGTCGATGCTTTCTTTTTTTTCATTTTTTATCTGTGAATTGTTAATGAACTGCTTCATTTATCAACTCTATTTGATCTGATATTTCTCTAAAGCACGAGTTCTATAACAAGGTATCGAACCTATGGATCTATTCCCATTTTTTTATAATAATTTTTGAGTCCTTAGATCTAGAAGGACTCCAGAAATAGAATAAGGGCCCCCTTTCGGATGAAAAAAAAAAAAGAATAGAAAATATATATTTCATTTAAGTAAATATTAATTTCATTAAGTAAATAGGATTTCCGGATATCTCAATTGGACAAATTTAAACGAATTTCATCTTCATTTGTTCCTTTCGATAAATACTCGAAAAATCTACTTGAAGTAACGAATATTATTCGGATTTCAAGACGAAAAAACTTCCAGGATCAATTTAATTATTTCGAAATGTTGCACCGCCTAACCATAGCACAGGAATACGGTATGAATCAATTCAAAATCCGAGGCCTAACCTAAAAAGAGGAATTCTGTATTACGAAATACATGTTCGGATATTTGATTAATTCATACTTAGATTAGAATTAGACTTATTAGACTTTTTTACTAGTATAAAAGAATTTAGTTGGGCCCTATATACATACAAAAAGGTTTTGGTTTTTGGTATAGAAAAAATTTCTTCTTATTATATATTCTATTTATTATAGATTAGAGTTGTTCCATATACGCTCTCCTACTTTTGTTTTATTCTATGCGGGTTGTTGCGCCAACGAAACGAGGAAATGGAATGGAATCTAACATGTTTTGTTGCTCGAATGAACATTCCGGAGAAATTTCAATTGTATTAAATTAAAAAAGAAATTAGCGAGCCTCCTCCATTATGCTATGCGGCGAAAACATTCATTCTTTGTTCGGTGCATTTCAAAATACTTCAATTGGTACGTGCAAGAAATAGGCCAATTCGGCCGCTTTTTGCTCAATTTCCCGTGGAGTCAAATTCTCATCAGTACGAGTCAAGGGAATGGTTCCTTGCCCTCTGATTTCTATATAAAGAATACGACGAGGAAAAAGACCCTCTTTAACCTCCATCCTGATTGATTGGATATCTTTCATAAAGAAGCGAAGGAAGATGCGACGATTTATTCCGGGGAATCCCCAACGAAAAATACACATCATTCCTTCTTTTCTATCGAATCGATCATAACCACTACCTACATTCCATGAAATTGTGCACCACAAATAGGAACTAATGAATAGACCTGCGATCCCATAGAAAGACATCACGATCCCTTGTGGAAAAAAAACGATTTGCTGAGATGGAAATCCCGGTATCAGATTCTTACCAAGATAGCTTGAAGTTCCAACCACTAAGAATCCTAATGAACCTAAAAAAAGGATACAGGCCCAGAAAAAATTACTTGCTTTTCGAGAACCTGTTATAAGTTCTATCCATATATGTTCCGATCGCCAGTTCATACTTACTATACTAGATCCAGTTGCATTCGATTGGAATTGAGAAAAAATTTGACTTTCTTTTTCTTGATGCCGAAGTAACTTTCATCAACCAGCACTATTCTGATATGAACCATTAGGAGTCATTGGTTAGATACACGGACTTTCTATTATAAAAATATTCGCCAATCATTTTTAACCGGATATACCCGCATATACATGCATTTATGCAGATATCATGTATCCGCATGCATAACAGCTCTTTCACTTGTGTTTGTAAAAAGCCGCGTATCGTATCATATTACACTAAACAAATCTCTGCACGAAATAAATATCTGTATTATGATTCGGTGTTGAAATAAATTGATGAAGTTTGGTCCCATCGGATCTATACAATCTTGTTTTTTTGGACATGAAGAAATAAAGAAGCCATTGCAATCGCCGGAAATACTAGGCCCACTAAAGGGACAAAAATAGAGGGTAAATTAAAATCTGTCATAGAATGGGTACCTCGATTTAATATTTGTACCTATTATTATTGTAAAGATATCTTATAATAAGTATATCTATTATAAATAATATTAAATAAATAGTTAATAAGTGCAAGGAATGAAAACTAAATGAATTGTACCTATTCATCTTTCTACACGAACACGTATGATAATCCGCTTTTTAAAATTTTCAAAATTTTATTATTCTCCCATCCTTATACTCTTTCTATCTTTCTAATCTATTCTATATTTTCTATATTTTCATTTTATTTCGATAGTTTTTTGCATTTTTATTCAAAGGAAAGAAATCGTGGAGCTGAAATAACTCACTCAGAACACCTTTTAAAAGATTACGCGGTACAATTGGGTCGAATAAGCCCTTATGGAATAAATACTCAGCCGCTTGTGAACCTTCAGGTACTGTTTTATTCAATGTTTGTTCAATTACTCTTTTACCCGCAAAAGCAATGTAGGCATTGGGTTCAGCAATAATAACATCTCCCAACATACCAAAACTGGCAGTTACTCCACCGGTTGTAGGAGATGTAAGAATTGATAAATAGAATAACTTTTTATTTGATTGATAATTATATAAAGCAGAAGATATTTTAGCCATTTGCATCAAACTCAAACTTCCTTCTTGCATACGTGCTCCCCCAGAGGCACACATAATAATGACAGGTAGAGATTGATTAGTAGCATACTCGATCAAACGGGTGATTTTCTCGCCTACTACAGATCCCATACTACCTCCCATGAACTGAAAATCCATAACCCCAATTGCTATGGGAATACCATTTAGTTGACCTATGCCTGTTTGAACAGCTTCAGTTAAACCTGTCCTTCTTTGATAAGAATCGATACGATCTCTATAGGGTTCCTCCTCTGAATGAAATTCAATGGGGTCCGTGGAAACCATATCTTCGTCCATAGGATCCCAAGTGCCCGGATCAATCAAAAGTTCGATTCTATCTGAACTACTCATTTTCAAATGATATCCACACTGTTCACAAATATTCATTTTTGACCTAAAAAATTTTTTATAATTTAATCCATAACAATTTTCGCATTGAACCCATAAATTTCTGTATTTCTTATTTATATCAAAATCATTAGATCTTCCTCTTATATTGAAATCGCGGCTATTACCACCAATTTTGATACTAGAATTCCCACTTTCACTTCCGCTTACGCCTTCAGTACAAATAAAACTAGAAATGTAAATGTCACTGTAATTTTCGGTACCGCCGAAAATGTAACGATGAATACTGACTTCAAAACGAAGATAACTTCCAATGCAACTATTAATGTGATTATTCCAACTAGATTGAGTATCATACATGTAATGATAATAGTAGTGATTGTTACTCTTAGACCTGCTATTCAAATAACTGTAAAAAAACCTTTCTAGTTCACTCAGAAAAAAACTATTATTGTCAATCTCAAAAATCTGCTTTTCAATATCAAAATATACAGAATAACTGTCACCATAACTATCCCTAACTAAAAAGGCGTTATCAGAGATCAAACTCCAAATATCCCTTATATCAAATAAATAATCAACATTACTGAAACTATAACTACCACCATCACTCCAACTAGGAATGGTTTTCTCCGTATCATTTAGAATGGGCTCTTCACTTCCACCGGTATGCCCAACAGCATTAAGGCTATCCATTGATTTACTTAGCCCACATTTATGTTCTAACTTCTCCTTAGACAACATCGAGTTGAACCACCATTTTTTCATATAGTCCTTTTGTCCCCTATTTGATGAAAATATAATAGACGAATAGTCATTGGATGAATAATCATTTTACTATTTTATTTACTATCAGAATTAAGCATATGATCCAATCATTGAAATTGTTAACTAACAACGGGCAACGAGTGAAGTATTGAAAGAAAAAATTTATTTTTGGGGAAGCGGGAGTATTACTTCAATATATAATATATATTATGCATAGAATATGATAGAATCTTTTTCTCAATTAGAATTAGAAATATAAAGACGGGTTTCTCTCTACAAAAATTCTCATCGAAAAGATAAATAGTTGTTTCTTCTTATACTCGAAATGAGGAATTCACTCTCGTATAATCTCGTATCGTATAATCAAATAATAAGTTTCTATTGCAACACGAAAGGAAAAAGACAATATACAGGATGGATGGGTAGAAGAAGCCCCTTCCTTGGCTTGATCTATGGCCTGAAACTGAGGGATAGAAAATGATCCACCAATCCCAACGATCCATAATTAATCCTATGGATCCAACAATAAAGAACAGAAGTATTAAGTTGTTTAGTCTTCGATTTGATCTTGTATTTAGATCTTGTATATATAAGATCTATACATATGAAAGATCTATGCAAATACACAGTATAGGATGCTCATTCTTTATTTTTATTCGGCTCAATCCCTTTTTTTAGAAAAGGATTGAGCCGAGTTTAATTGCAATCAATTAGGAGAACAAACAGAAATTACTGAATTATGCACGCTTAGTTCTTTTGCTTTCTATTTTATTTATCTATCTTATATCGTATCTACTGGTTCGAACTCGAATTTGATCTCTTTCCACACTTCACAAGCAGCGGCTAGTTCAGGGCTCCATTTGGCAGCTTCGCGGATAATCTCATTACCTTCACGAGCAAGATCACGCCCCTCATTACGAGCTTGTACACACGCTTCTAAAGCTACCCGATTAGCTACCGCACCAGGTGCATTTCCCCAAGGGTGTCCTAAAGTTCCTCCGCCGAACTGTAGTACGGAATCATCTCCAAAGATTTCGGTTAGGGCAGGCATATGCCAAACATGAATACCCCCTGAAGCCACGGGAATAACACCTGGCATAGAAACCCAATCTTGAGTGAAAAAAATACCGCGACTTCGGTCTTTTTCAATAAAATCATCACGTAATAAATCAACAAAACCTAAAGTAATCTCACGTTCCCCTTCCAATTTACCTACTACTGTACCAGCGTGAATATGATCTCCACCAGACATACGTAATGCTTTAGCTAGTACACGAAAATGCATACCATGATTTTTCTGTCTATCAATAACTGCATGCATTGCACGGTGGATGTGAAGAAGTAGACCGTTGTCGCGACAATAATGAGCCAAAGTAGTATTTGCAGTGAATCCCCCAGTTAAGTAGTCATGCATTACGATAGGAACTCCCAATTCTCTGGCAAATATGGCCCTTTTCATCATGTCTTCACATGTACCTGCAGTTGCATTCAAGTAATGTCCTTTGATTTCACCCGTTTCGGCTTGTGCTTTATAAATTGCTTCAGCACAAAATAAGAAACGGTCTCTCCAACGCATAAATGGCTGTGAGTTCACGTTTTCATCATCCTTGGTAAAATCAAGCCCACCGCGTAGACATTCATAAACCGCTCTACCGTAGTTTTTTGCGGATAATCCCAATTTTGGTTTAATAGTACATCCCAATAGGGGACGACCATACTTGTTCAATTTATCCCTTTCAACTTGGATGCCATGGGGCGGGCCTTGGAAAGTTTTGGAATAAGCTGGGGGAATTCGCAGATCCTCCAGACGTAGAGCTCGTAGGGCTTTGAAACCAAATACATTACCTACAATAGAAGTAAACATGTTAGTAACAGAACCTTCTTCAAAAAGGTCTAAAGGATAAGCTACATAAGCAATAAATTGACTTTCTTCCCCAGCAACAGGCTCAATGTGGTAGCATCGTCCTTTGTAACGATCAAGACTGGTAAGTCCATCAGTCCACACAGTTGTCCATGTACCAGTAGAAGATTCGGCAGCTACCGCAGCCCCTGCTTCTTCCGCGGGAACTCCGGGTTGAGGAGTTACTCGGAATGCTGCCAAAATATCAGTATCTTTAGTTTCGTAATCAGGAGTATAATAAGTCAATCTGTAATCTTTAACACCAGCTTTAAATCCAACACTTGCTTTAGTCTCTGTTTGTGGTGACATAAGTCCCTCCCTACAACTCATGAATTAAGAATTCTCACAACAACAAGGTCTACTCGATATGGATTAGGCGTGAATGAAACCTTTGTTTGACAAAAATCTTTCAAAAAATATTCAACTAATATTATCAACTCAACGAATTAAGTTCATTATTAGACCATGCATTTGATTTACCAAATACATAATTATTGTATACTCATTGATATATATGGCGCAACCCAATCCTCGTTTTCAAGTTTATAATTGAATTGAGTCGCTTCTTATTTTGAATCTAAAAATCGAAATACTAAGAAAAATCCCCCCTTGACAGTGATATATGTTGTATATGTAAATCCTAGATGTGAAAATAGGCATAATTCATCCATGAAAGCGAAAGGGTATAAAACAAAAAACGGGCACTATATTAATTAGATATATATATAATATAAAATTTCAAATTAGAAAATATAATAAATATAAGGAAATTAATTAAAGAGAACAGCAGCAATCGAGTTCGAGTTAGAATTCCCCATAGATAATTTAATCTAGTCTAGATGGTATTTTATATAATGATAGAGAAACGAAACGCGCTTCACTTACTCACAATTTTGGATCTTTTGAAAAAAGAATTGGTTGAACTTGCAAAATTTACTCATTAAATGAGTAAACGATTGAATTTGATTCGGTTGGGTGGTACCAACTAAATCGAGTGCCAATTCCCATTTATTTCTTATTGAATTAACCGATCAACTTGCTATCGGACATTTATTTATTTATTTCGATTCGGTACTATGTACGTACTATTTCCAATTCAAAAAAAAATTCGACATATTTCACTTTATTATGAAAATCACTCCTACTTCTGGTCCTGCGGTTTCCGCATTTGAAGAAAAAAACCTAGGGCGTATCGCTCAAATTATTGGCCCAGTACTGGATGTTGTTTTTCCCCCGGGCAAGATGCCTAATATTTATAACGCTTTGGTAGTTAAAAGTCGCGATACTGTCGGCCAGCAAATTAATGTGACTTGTGAGGTACAACAATTATTAGGAAATAATCGAGTTAGAGCTGTAGCTATGAGTGCTACAGATGGTCTGACGAGAGGAATGGAAGTGATTGACACTAGAGCTCCTCTAAGTGTTCCGGTCGGCGAAGCTACTCTCGGGCGAATTTTCAATGTTCTTGGAGAACCTGTTGATAATTTAGGTCCTGTAGATACTCTTACAACATCTCCTATTCATAGATCTGCGCCTGCCTTTATACAGTTAGATACGAAATTATTAATCTTTGAAACAGGGATTAAAGTGGTGGATCTTTTAGCTCCGTATCGCCGTGGAGGAAAAATCGGACTATTTGGGGGAGCTGGCGTGGGTAAAACAGTCCTTATCATGGAATTGATCAACAACATTGCCAAAAATCACGGGGGCGTATCCGTATTTGGTGGAGTAGGCGAACGTACTCGTGAAGGAAATGATCTCTACATGGAAATGAAAGAATCTGGGGTTATTAATGAAAAAAATATTGCAGAATCGAAAGTAGCTCTAGTCTATGGTCAAATGAATGAACCACCGGGAGCTCGTATGAGAGTCGGTTTGACTGCACTAACCATGGCGGAGTATTTCCGGGATGTTAATAAACAAAACGTGCTTCTATTCATCGACAATATCTTTCGTTTCGTCCAGGCGGGGTCAGAAGTATCCGCCTTATTAGGGAGAATGCCTTCCGCAGTGGGTTATCAACCCACCCTTAGTACAGAAATGGGTTCTTTGCAAGAAAGAATTACTTCCACAAAAAAAGGATCTATAACTTCGATCCAAGCCGTTTATGTACCTGCGGATGATTTGACTGACCCCGCTCCTGCCACGACATTTGCCCATTTAGATGCTACTACCGTACTATCAAGAGGATTAGCTGCTAAAGGTATTTATCCAGCAGTAGATCCTTTAGATTCAACGTCAACTATGTTACAACCTTGGATCGTTGGCGAGGAACATTATGAAACTGCACAAAAAGTTAAGCAAACTTTACAACGTTACAAAGAACTTCAGGACATTATAGCTATCCTGGGGTTGGACGAATTATCCGAAGAGGATCGTCTAACTGTATCAAGAGCACGAAAAATTGAGCGTTTCTTATCACAACCCTTCTTCGTGGCAGAAGTCTTTACCGGTTCTCCGGGAAAATATGTTAAGCTCGTAGAAACAATTAGGGGGTTTCAACTGATCCTTTCCGGAGAATTAGACGGTCTTCCCGAGCAGGCCTTTTATTTGGTGGGTAACATCGATGAAGCTACCGCGAAAGCTATGAACTTAGAAGGGGGGAATAAATGACCTTAAATCTTTGTGTACTGACTCCTAATCGAATTATTTGGGATTCAGAAGTGAAAGAAATCGTTTTATCTACTAATAGTGGTCAAATTGGCGTATTACCAAACCACGCCCCTATTGCCACAGCGGTGGATATAGGTCTTTTGAGAATACGCCTCAATGACCAATGGTTAACGGTGGCCCTGATGGGGGGTTTCGCTAGAATAAGTAATAATGAGATCACCATTTTAGGAAATGATGCGGAGATGAATACTGACATTGATCCGGAAGAAGCTCAACAAGCTCTTGAAATAGCTGAAGCTAACTTGAGTAAAGCTCGGGGTAAGAGACAAGTAATTGAGGCGAATCTAGCTCTCAGACGGGCTAGGACACGAGTGGAGGCTGTGAATGTTATTTCATCCTAGTCAAAAATACATCAAAATAATCAAAATTAGTTCTTTATTATACACCACATTTTGATTCCGCCAATTGAAGACAATCAAGTCTAGATGATACAACGAAAAAAAAGATGGGCAGAAAAACTTATTAGATACCATTGACTCTGGTATCTAATAAGTTCTACCTACTATTGGATTTGAACCAATGACTCCCGCCGTATGAAAGCAATACTCTAACCACTGAGTTAAGTAGGTTATTTATCGTCACAAAAAAAGGACCCATCGCCTCGGGATTATAGGTGGAATATTATTTCTAAGCAATACCCATCCGCTAACAGTAAACAAACGGATCAGAGAGCTATCAAGCGGGATCCTATCTTGACAAGAAATTATCTATATGTTAAGATATCTATGACAAGGGCTATAGCTCAGTTAGGTAGAGCACCTCGTTTACACGTGCGCCAATGCTTTTCAAGGGAGCCCATTATATGCAATGAACACAATTGATCTTATTGAGAAATCGATGTCTTACTCCATAGATTCGAGGGAACAAGAGAACAATAGCCTGACAAATATTGGGTTCGGTCCGATTCGAGTGCGAATTCGGGTGCCAAATCAAATAGAACCCACCATTGATTTGCTAATTGATAAGGTAAATATCCAGTCCATTCAATGCTAGGCTTAATGAGTATAAGGGACTCAAAAGAACCTCTTTTCGTCCTATGAACTTTAAGGTGTATGAAGTCTCATATTTAATTCTTGCAGCGGAGCGATAGAGACTCCATTTAACTTTGGTTAATCTAGGCCGAAGGCAGACCTAAGTCAAGGTAATCCTTCTTTGAAACACTTTGGTATTGCTCCTAGATCAGAATACAAACGATGAATCGCAGAGCACATGGAGCCATCTTATTATCTTCAAAGAAAAAATATGGCGGACTAACTGATCTTTACATCAATCAGTTGATGAAAGAGCCCAATGCAACAAAATGCATGTTGGGTCTTTGAAACAGTTCGAATCATTTCGATAATAATCAGTTTGATCTGTTTTACCGAGAAGGTCTACGGTTCGAGTCCGTATAGCCCTAACACATTCCATTTTTGTATATACATTCTATTTTTGTTTAGTAAAGTTTCTAGTTTTCATTTTCTCATTAAATTAGTGCTTCTTTATGGACTGACTGGTTCCTTCTTCCATAGAAATGAAAGCATTACCACATACTCATGTGAATACATAGGGGCAGGAAAATAAAAACAATAATTCATCATTCCAACGGATCCAATCGATATTTGTAAAAATTTGTAAAATCTCGAATAAAATCCCTATCCTTCTTCCTTAATTTTCCTGGATGAATTACATATGATTTTTTCCTGTCCATGATCAAAGAGCTATTGATATACTTTTGTTTTGGTATACCCAATCCCAGTCAATGAAAATCATGGCATGATCCTTTCTAAAAACGGAATCCTGACCCAACCAAATCGAATCCTAAGTTAAGTTACACGTATCTAGTACCTATTTTTCTCTTTCTTTTCTTGGTCTTGTATTTTGAAAAGTTCCCCGACTTCGACTGACTAATTCCTTTTTGGCCGAACAACAAGCAAATCGGTTGTTTCAAAAATAATGCGGAGATAATGAATTGGTCCTTAATGTATCAACGTCCCTTCGTCTATATTCTATGAGTTGGATTGCTTTGGGATTTGGTCTGTCGAATTGTTCGACAATGCGCGATTCTTTCTACTTTCTATTAGAAGTATATTATGTAGATATTTCATAGATATTTCACCAATTCTATCACTCCGTGCTATTTTTCATTGTGTAGTGTAAGTTTACTCCAAAACAAACCCCTTTTTGTAACGAAACCTAACCCATCGGTTAGTCTTACATAGTACAGATTCCAAGTTTCGAAATTTTTTGGTATAAAAAGATATGAGTTGTTATACGGAAAGGTTCCTCGCAAAAAACGGATTGAATCAAATCAATAAAATAAATAAAGTAAGTAAAATAGAAATAAAATCTAGGACAAGGAGGGGGGATAAAATATAATCGTTTAATGTATTTATTATATTAGATTATGTTTACGTATGTATTCCTATCGAATCAATAGAAGCGATCACTCTTTGCCTGGATTGGATTTTAATGAAAGGAATACTTCGAGTAGAATATGCTAGAAATCCCTAGCCATTTTACTCCGTATGATTACTGCATTTTTTTTTTTTTTCGTTTTGATTTGAAAAATGCTTTTTTTCGACTAAAAAGTGAAAGTTCTGGATAATGTATGATATGAATTGCAAATTTCAATTCAAATCGAATAATTCAGCCTATTCCACATTTAATTTTGAAATAATAAATAGGAGTACATTTATGTTTCTGCTTCACGAATATGATATTTTCTGGGCATTTCTAATAATATCAGGTGCTATTCCTATTTTGGCATTTGTAATTTCCGGAGTTTTAGCCCCGATTGGTGAAGGGCCGGAGAAGCTCTCTAGTTATGAATCGGGTATAGAACCCATGGGAGACGCTTGGTTACAATTCAGAATCCGCTATTACATGTTTGCTCTAGTTTTTGTTGTTTTTGATGTTGAAACGGTCTTTCTTTATCCATGGGCAATGAGTTTTGATGTATTGGGTGTATCCGTATTTATAGAAGCTTTAATTTTCGTGCTTATCCTAATTGTTGGTTCAGTTTATGCATGGCGAAAAGGAGCATTGGAATGGTCTTAGCTGAATATTCAGACAATCAAAAAAAGAAAAAGGAAGGAAAAGATTCCATTGAGACAGTTATGAATTTGATTGATTTTCCGTTACTTAACCAAACAACCTCCAATTCCGTTATTTCAACTACATCGAATGATCTTTCGAATTGGTCAAGACTCTCCAGTTTATGGCCTCTTCTCTATGGTACCAGTTGTTGTTTCATTGAATTTGCTTCATTAATAGGCTCACGATTCGACTTTGATCGTTATGGATTAGTACCAAGATCGAGTCCTAGGCAAGCAGACCTAATTTTAACAGCCGGGACAGTAACAATGAAAATGGCTCCTTCTTTAGTGAGATTATATGAACAAATGCCTGAACCAAAATATGTCATTGCTATGGGAGCCTGTACTATTACAGGAGGGATGTTCAGTACTGATTCTTATAGTACTGTTCGGGGAGTTGATAAGTTAATTCCTGTGGATGTCTATTTGCCCGGCTGCCCACCGAAACCAGAAGCAGTTATAGATGCCATAACGAAACTTCGCAAGAAGATATCTCGAGAAATCTTTGAAGATAGAACTTTGTCTCAACAGGAAAATCGATGTTTTACTACTAATCACAAGTTTAATGTTCGACGTAGTACTCATACTGGAAATTACGATCAAGGATTACTCTATCAATCACTATCTACTTCAGAGATACCTTCTGAAACAGTTTTCAAATCTAAAAGTTCAGTATATTCACACGAATTAGTGAATCAGGCAAGGTTCTTTTGTGCAGAATAAGAAAGAGCGGGTCAATCTTTCAAAATTTCATTGGAAATGGAAAATACTCATACAAATGTGGGAGAAATCGGGAAGATGCAGGTTCGTTTATCTGATTGGCTAGTCAAGCATGAACTAATTCATAGATCTTTAGGCTTCGATTGCCGAGGAGTAGAGACTTTACAAATAAAAACCGAGGATTGGGACTCCATTGCTGTCATTTCATATGTATATGGTTACAATTATTTACGCTCCCAGTGTGCCTATGATGTAGCACCAGGTGGATTTTTAGCTAGCGTGTATCATCTTACGAAAATACGGTATGGTATAGAAAAACCGGAAGAGGTATGCATAAAAGTATTTGCCCCAAGGAGTAATCCTAGAATCCCGTCAGTTTTCTGGATTTGGAGAAGTGCCGATTTTCAAGAACGGGAATCTTATGATATGTTGGGAATCTCTTATGATAATCATCCACGCCTTAAACGTATCTTGATGCCCGAAAGTTGGATAGGCTGGCCCTTACGTAAGGACTATATTACCCCCAATTTCTATGAAATACAAGACGCTCATTGAATGATAAGAAACTAACGTTCACTTATACGGCGCGGCTACAGATTTTATTCAAGTCAAGGAATTTTTTTTTTTGTTCTAGATCAAAGAGAATACCTGGATTCTAATTTGTATTAAGGATGTGCTAAAAAAAGACTTCACCAATATTCCCCAATTTGGAAGATATCAATCATATCCATTTCGTTCGTTTGAGCAGAAACAATAGATGAATCAAAAAAGTTCTGCACTATGAACTTTGTACCGCGCATGTCATTTAGGCGGACCCTTGAAAGTAGCGTAAGCCAGGGTGAAGGAATAGAATAAATAGGAAAGAAAATACGATACGAAATGAAAAAAGAGCGTATTTTTTTTTTTTATTTGTACTGTGTATGAAATGGATCCTGTCTTTTCCTATCCTTCAACTCCTATAAAAGAAACTTGGAAGTTTTTTAGACAACTTCATTTTTTTGATATTTGATATATATAAAGACTTATGTCTAAAGACTTATGTCAGGAACCAGATTTGAACTGGTGACACGAGGATTTTCAGTCCTCTGCTCTACCGACTGAGCTATCCCGACCCTTTCCCGCGCATCATCCTAGCAGAGGACTTGTATCCGCGTAATATGTATGGAAATTAAATAGACTAAAAAAAGAAAATTTTGATCTAGTCCCCTGAATTTCTTAGATCTTCAAAAAGAAGACTTTCTTTGTGAATGTAAGGGTAATGATACGGACTGTGAATAATTCAATAATGGGAATTCCTTGACTATATATGTTCATTTGTAGAGGTATTGTATCTATTCAAACCAAATTGGGATAAGATTTTTGTTCGGATCCATTTGCGAAAGAGTAGAATGAATGAGAAAGATATTGAATTTTTTTTTGAACCACTTCACTTATGAAAAAAGAGGATAAATAATATAGTTAATAAGAAGTAAAATGGGCTTTTTATTGGGGATAGAGGGACTTGAACCCTCACGATTTCTAAAGTCGACGGATTTTCCTCTTACTATAAATTTCATTGTTGTCGGTATTAACATGTAGAATGGGACTCTCTCTTTATTCTCGTCCGATTAATCATCAAAAAAAGGTCTATCAAACTCTGGAATGAATGATTTGATCACTGAATATTCGATTCTTCCGTCAACTTTGATTGGAATAGATCTACAATAACTCTGAATTTTGCATATATTGCGTATATAACATATATACAATATATAATATGGATTCGGGTCGTGATTAATCGTATGATATGCCAGTATGCATACGTACGTATTAATTTAGATATATACGTCATCCTTTCTTTAATTTCGATAGAAGGATTCCGGTTACCAACGCAACGTAGGCAACTCCATTCGTTAGAACAGCTTCCATTGAGTCTCTGCACCTATCCCCTTTTATTTTATTCTAGTCTAGTTTTTTTAACCCTTGTTTTCCCAAAAATAAGGATTTGGCTCAGGATTGCCCATTTTTAGTTCCAGGGTTTCTCTGAATTTGGAAGTTACCACTTAGCAGGTTTCCATACTAAGGCTCAATCCAATCAAGTCCGTAGCGTCTACCAATTTCGCCATATCCCCCTTTTAGACAAGGATCCTGTTGTAATTCCACCCACCTCCTTCATTTATTTTGGAACCGTTGAATTCATTATATAATGATTCCTATATCTAAATAGTATAGTGTATATGCTCCTATTTTCTTTTTGGGGGTATACCCTCTCGTTTCATTTTTCTTTATTGTATGAACCATATTTGTTTCAATCAGAAATGATTCTACCATTGATGTATCCGCAATTCAATATAGATAGATATATCCCACATATATATATATGTCTCCCTTACCTTTTGTTTTTACAGTGCAATTTGGAATGCTGGAAGGATCGATATTCTTTCTTCTTTTTTTTTTTTTTTCGTCCTATCTCTTCCTTTTTCAAACGAAATCGGAAGGATGCCTGATTAGAATTTTGATTGTTGTATCTTTATCCTTATCTTATACTTTTCTTATAAGACCGATCCGCTATAATATAATTAACAAAATTTGTTATAACTATTTCCATCTCAAAAATAATTCGAATTTTTTTTTTGTTAGAAATAAATAAATATTCTAATTAGAAAATAAAAATATTAGAAATATTAATATAATAATGTAAAATGTAAATGTAAAAATCAAAATATGAACTAAATATGAAAATAATATAGAATGTATATTATCTATAATGATTATGTATAAGAATCAAAATTCTAATTAGTCAGATATTTCCATTAAGACATTTTTTCCATTATTAGAAATTATTAGAATAGAATTCTTTAATTCTTTTTATATTATTATTATTTATATAGTTATATATAACTATACTATGAAAAGAATTCTGAACTATAATAGTTAGTTCATATTAAATTAAACTCATAGCCAAAATCCGGTAGTTTCTTGAACTCCTATGCATTATTTCTGTTATGTGAGCCCGCTTAGCTCAGAGGTTAGAGCATCGCATTTGTAATGCGATGGTCATCGGTTCGATTCCGATAGCCGGCTTTTTTCTCTATCGATTTTTTCTCATGATTGATAATCTCCCCTTTCCCCCTTTCTCCAAACGTTACATTGAGTCATTAATCTATTATGTCGCGGTAACTTGTAACTATGAATAAAAGTTGATTAGAGCAATTAGATCTATATAGAACAAATCATAAAACAGAGCCTTAAATTTCCTATATATACAAAAAATCCGGATATTGACACAATCCATTTCATTCTACTTTGTAATACTTCAGTAGATTTAGCTTTGCTTTGTTTATCCTTTAGTTTAGTTCAGTCTTAATTTCGATTTCTTCTGTAAAATGAAATTTCATCAATAAAATAAAAAAGGAGTTCTTTATGTCTCGTTACCGAGGACCTCGTTTCAAAAGAATACGCCGTCTGGGGGCTTTGCCGGGATTAACTAGTAAAAGACCTAGATCCGGAAGTGATCTTAAAAACCCGTTGCGTTCCGTAAAAAGATCGCAATATCGTATTCGTCTAGAAGAAAAACAGAAATTGCGTTTTCATTATGGTCTGACAGAGAGACAATTACTTAGATATGTGCATATTGCTGGAAAAGCCAAAGGGTCAACAGGCCAGGTTTTACTACAACTACTTGAGATGCGTTTGGATAACATCCTTTTTCGATTGGGTATGGCTTCGACCATTCCTGGAGCTAGGCAACTAGTTAACCATAGACATATTTTAGTTAATGGTCGTATAGTGGATATACCAAGTTATCGTTGCAAACCCCGAGATATTATTACTACGAAGGATAAACAAAGATCGAAAGCTCTCCTTCAAAAATATATTGACTCATCCCCTCACGAGGAATTGCCAAACCATTTGACTATTGACTCATTCCAATATAAAGGATTTGTAAACCAAATAATAGATAGTAAATGGATCGGTTTAAAAATAAATGAGTTGTTAGTCGTAGAATATTATTCCCGTCAGACTTGAACCTAACGAACATAAATAACAAGGAAAGAGGTTCAGACAATACAATTATGTCCCCTTTTCAACGAAGTAAATAGATCTAAGGGCCTTGATCCGCATTTTTCTCATTCACGTATCACAAATCGATCCGCAGTAGGATTTTTTTCTTTTTTGCTCTTTCCGTGATATTTGTATTTTACATACTCGTACCGCAGTAATGTAATTAGTAATGGGGATTCTCTATTAAAGAAACTGTTGGAATAATGATATGAATTGTTATTTGATATATTGTGATCGGTAACGATCGGTAACGCTGGTGAATTAACAGAAACGGAAAGAGAGGGATTCGAACCCTCGGTAAACAAAAAGCCTACATAGCAGTTCCAATGCTACGCCTTAAACCACTCGGCCATCTCTCCTACATAATCTTATTATTGACCAGAAACCGAATGAATAGCGAATTATTCATATTATTTTATTGCAGTTGTTGCAGTATAGGCACGACCAATCAGCGGTTCCATACGAATAAAAAATTCCTTTCAAATTTCATGTTTATTAACAACAACTTCTCCTATCATCTACCCATAGATCTATTACAAATTCATGAATCGTACCATGGATTTTTCTATTTCATTTTCTATTTCATTTCAATTGTAGTATAATGATTATTCCATCCCTTTTCCTCTTTGGATCATAACCAAATCCAAATTTCTCGAGA
>C688J18823_10000484_pt1 | contig 22967 bp, 23 predicted proteins | sample HopSoiMetagenom1_FD_18823 | JGI IMG/M metagenome (IMG submission 18823) | reverse complement strand
GTTGGTGCGGCCAAGAGAGCTGGTAGTCTTCAGTGGCAGTTTATCCCAACTCTAGAAGTTGAGCGAGTATCCTTTCCGTCATTCCCCATATGACATGATCATCATGGCGGAATACCCGCGCGTTGAGCTGAACACCGCGCGCGAACACTGTATCGTCTCGCCACGATTCTTTCTGCGCGAGATCGCCGAATGGAATCCAGAAGGCCAGCGCGACTTCGGAGCTCAGATCTAGCGGCGCGTCGCGATGAACGACAGCGACGTAAGGACGTACAACAACAGCCGGCAACCGGACCCTCATCGGGCGGAGATCGTCAAGCACACCAATCACCATCCCTTCCCGCGCGAGATCAATCCCGGTTTCCTCGCGCGTCTCACGCGCTGCGGTCTCCTCGAGCGATGAGTCGTCGCTCTCTTCCCGTCCACCCGGAAACGCGATCTGTCCACTCCATGGATCCCCGGGATATTCCGCTCGCTTGATAAAGAGGAGCTCTGGCGATCCATCCGCGCCGGCCCGAAAGATCAGCGCCACCGCGGCCCGACGCACTCCGGTTTCTTCTTCTGCCTCAAGCGCGTTTCGCGAAGCCAGCGAAGAGCGAAGCCGTACGATCGCCGGGTGACCAAGAATGCCGGCGAGCTTGTCTTCGCTTCTGACTTCTTTCACGTCATTTCGCGGACGTGTTGCGGACGAAAAACTTTACCGTCTCGTTCACGACCTTCTCCAGAACTGGTGGCGCTTCATTCAACGGATGCTGGGCGCTGAACGCGTGCCCAGCGCCCTCGATCAATCGCAAGGTGCTGATTCCCCTGGAGACCGAGTGCAGATGCTCGGCCTCCGTACTTGGCACTGTCTCGTCCGCAGTCCCGTGAATGATCAGCCACGGGACTTTGAGTTTCTTTGCGGCGGCTTCGATGTTGAGCTTGTTCTTGCCATGCAGCTCGACGTCGTCGAGCAACGCGGTCCCCAGGCGCATCACCTGGCCCGTGCGTGAGTTGGTGATGTCGGCATAACCCTGTCTCCGCCAGGTAACCACGTCCTCAGGGCTCCAGCGATTGGGATAGGAGATCGCCGCCCACGTAACCAGCGCGCTCACGTTCGAGCCTTCTGACGCCGCGAAAAGGATCGCCATACCACCGCCGCGCGAATGACCAAGCAGTCCGAAACGTCCCTCGATCCACTTCATCCGGCGCGCGTAGTCCTCGACGAGATCGAGGTCCTCCAGCTCCCGCGAGAAAGTGTTCTCGCCGAAAGCGGCTGCCTCGGTGAACGATTCCCGATCGCGACCGATTCCGCTCCCGGAAAAATCGAAGGTGATCGCCGTCAGTCCCGACTCCGATAATTTGCGCGCGAGAAATGGGAAAAATGCCCAGTGCGCGAACCCTTTGAACCCGTGACACACGATGACCGAGCCGACGGCCGACGCCGCGCGAAACACTTCGCCGCGGATCGACAGGCCATCCTTACACGGGAGCTCGAACGACTCCGGAGTCAATCAACGACCTCGCCGCCGATGTCGGCCCAGCCGAGGAACCCGCGCGACATCGACGAGACGTTTTCATACCCCATGTGCTTCATTGTCAGCGCCGCCAGTGCCGATCGATTTCCTCGCGCACAGTAGATGACGACTTTCTGATCTCGAGGGATCAGAGCTTCGACCTTCGCCTCCAGATTACCGCGGGGAAGATGAATCGCCTTCGGCAGCCTGCCGAGGTTCCATTCGTTGGGCTCCCGTACATCCAGGTACACCACTTTTTCATCGCGGGCCTGCATGTCACGCACCTGCTCCGGCGTCACTTCTTCGATCTGCCTCTTCGCATCGTCGATGAGATCCTGTGCACTCTTTTCGGTCATTTCACGAATTGTAGGATGTAACCGTCAAGCGACGCTCCCTCGTGTCTAGCGTCGCCATCGCCCCGAGCGGGATCGTCCACTGCTCGTCGATGTGCCCGATCGGAACGCCGGCCAGACAAGGAACTCCAAGCTCTTCTGCGATCTCGCCGAGCACTGAATCGAATGGACGGCCGCCGCCGCCCGCGTCGTCGGGACATTTGACGCACTCTCCGAACACTATCGCTTTGCAGCCGTTCAATGCACCGGAAAGCATTAGCTGTTGGAGCATTCTGTCGATGCGATAGACCGCCTCGCCAATGTCCTCGAGAATCAGGATGCCATCGGTGAGATCGGGCGCGAACGAAGTGCCACAAAGCGACGCCAGCACAGCGAGATTTCCGCCGACCAGCCTACCCTCGGCGCGACCGTGACTGATTTCGCGCGCGTTGGGCGCCGCTCCGCACGAATCTGTCTGCTCAACCACGGCACGGAGAAAAGAATCGCGCGAGAACTCGGTCATCGCCTCGCGCGCAGTTGGTCCGTGATAGGTGATGAGCCTGCATTTTCGCTGCACCGCCGCGTGCAGCGCGGTGATGTCCGAGTAGCCGATGATGGGTTTCGGTGTTGCGTCGAGCGCTTCGTAGTCGATGCCCGGCAGAATTCGGATCATTCCGTACCCACCGCGCAGACACCAGAGGGCGTCGACGTTCGGATCTCTCAAGGCATGATTGATGTCGTCGAGCCGATCACGATCCTGACCCGCCAGATAGCCGAATTGTTCGGTAGCGTGTGGCATGACGAACGGGTCCCAGCCTAGCGATCGCGCGTTCTGCTGAGCACGCGGAAGTTCATCTGGTTTTCGCAGCGGACCTGCAGGCGCAATGAGTGCGACGCGCGCTCCGGCGACAAGCGGCTTTGGATTGCGAAAATGTTTTGCGGGCACGAATTACGGGTTGTGGCGCGAATTACGCAGTGAATACACGCCTTGCATGTGTCCTAATATGGCATGTGCATTGCTTTTCTCGCGCCTGTTACAAACAAACTCTGGAGGGTAACAGAATGGCTGGTACGGAAGACTTTGGTGCCAAGGGTGGTGGAGGCGGCCAGGGTGGTGGAGGTGGCGGCCGTGGTCCAGGCGGTGGTGGTGGCGGCATGGGCGGCGGAGGATCTTCCGGCGGCGGCCAGGGTGGTGGTGGCGGCGGACGCCCAGGTGGTGGCGGCGGTGGTCAGGGCGGAGGCGGCCAAGGCGGAGGCGGAGGTGGAGGTGGACGCCCCGGTGGCGGTGGTGGCGGGCAAGGTGGCGGTGGACAAGGCGGTGGCGGCGGTGGTCGTCCCGGTGGCGGTGGCCAAGGTGGTGGAGGTGGCGGCGGCAAGCCCGGTGGCGGAGGCGGCGGACAGGGTGGAGGGGGACAAGGTGGAGGCGGTGGCGGTGGCCGGCCCGGCGGTGGTGGTGGCAGCGGCGGAAATCGCTAGCTTCTTTTAGTCGAATGGGGCGCCAACTTCAGGCGCCCCATTTTTTTTCTGCCTTCACTGCCGATCGTGAGTCGAATCGTACAAGCGTTGCTCTGGGCGTTACCGTGGATCATCCCACCGCTCATCACTTACGTCAGGCTGCGCCGCTCGCGGTCACTCGACGAGCAGAGCTCAGCTCCTCCCAATAGTCCGCCGCTCGTGAGCGTCATCGTTCCCGCCCGCAACGAAGCGCATAACATCGCGCGCTGCGTTCGCTCGATCCTCTCGGCCAGCTATCCGCGACTCGAGCTGCTGGTCGTCGACGATTCTTCAACTGACGGAACCGCTGACGTCGCGGGCGAAGCAGCCGCCGGCGATACGCGGATGCGCATCATCACCAGCTCGGCGCTGCCGGAAGGCTGGTTCGGCAAGCAATGGGCGTGTGCGACGGGAGCGCGAATCGCGAAAGGCGAGATCCTCCAGTTCACCGATGCCGACACGGTTCACGCTCCCGACCTCGTCACCCGCTCAGTCAACGCGATGCAAAGCACGGGTGCCGACTTGTTCTCGATCGCCGGCAGTCAGGAGCTGGGCGGATTCTGGGAGAAAGTGATTCAGCCGCAGATCTTCACCATCCTCTCGATGCGTTACGGCGGAACCGAATCGGTCAACGACTCGCCGCGCGTCAGCAGCAAGATCGCCAACGGCCAGTGCATTTTCGTAACGCGTCAGAGTTACGAAGCGATTGGCGGTCACGGCAGCGTTCGCACATCCGTCGCCGAGGACCTGATGCTGGCGCAAAGATTTTTTGCGGCCCGCAAGAACGTCGTGCTGATGCTTGGCGTGAAACAGCTTTCGACCCGTATGTACGCATCGCTCGGCGAAATCATCGATGGCTGGCGAAAAAACGTGTTCGCCGGCGGACTCGACGCGGTGCCGTTCGGCAGGGTTGGACAGAGCATCCTTCCGCTGGCGCTGTTGCTGCCGCCACTCCTCGAGCTGTTGCCGCCATTGGCTCTCGCTCTCGCCGCGTTCGGAATTCCCACCGGTGGCACAGTCATTCTGTGGGCGACGATTTCAGCTGTTGCCACCCTGCTGTGGTGGATCGTCGTATATGTGACTGTCGGTGAGAGCCCGCTCTACGCGCTCGCGTACCCGATCGGCGCGCTGGTGCTGCTTTACATTTTCTTCACCGCGGTGATTCGCGGCCGGCGCGTCAGTTGGAAGGGCCGCACATACATCTCACAATGATCATGACCGTTACTGTTTACACACGGCGGGCGAGACGCTCGTGGTGAAAGCGATAGCTCTCGCGACTGCCGTATTTTCTCTGGCGGCGAATGACGCTGGTGCTCAGGTGCCCGCTCAGGCTTCTGGAGTCTCCGACTCCGCTGCTGTTGCACTTGCCTCCACACAGGTCGCCACGAAACTCAAAGCCGGTGGGATCGACGCCGCGCTCAACGAGTTTCGCCGGCTGCAGGCAGCGAATTCCCAATCGACGCCGATGAAATTGCTCGAGGATCTTGGTCGCTCACTTATCGCTCAGAATCGCTATAAGGATGCGATTCGCGCATTTCGTGAGAACCTGATGGCGTTTCCGGACTCGACGACCGTTTACGCCAGCCTCGGTGACGCTTACCTCATCGACGGACATCGTACGGCGGCCCGTGACGCCTATCGCCGCGCAACTGAGCTGGACTCGACCAACACCCGTGCGCGTCAGTTGTCGGACAGTCTCAATGCACGACTAAGGCACTAACCTCTGGAACTGCGGCAGGGGTTCCTCCGTAGTGCAACCACCTGCCACTGATTAACCACCGGGGACGATCGACATGCCTGCAGATCTCGGAGTCGTCATTGCGCTGATCGGCGTTCTCTCGGGCGTGGCCGTCCTCGCTGGTGCGTTCGCCGGCGCCTACTTCTTCGGCAAGAGCCGCGGCCAACGCGAAGCGCTGACGACCACCAGAGATCCTGAGCTCTCAGCGAGAATCAATCGCGTGGAGCAGATCGTCGAAGCCACCGCAATCGAGATCGAGCGCATCAGCGAAGGCCAACGCTTTACGACCAGGCTTCTTTCGGACAAGAAGGAAACCCAGTCGTAGCGGAGTTTCGCTCTAGAGAGCCACCGAACGATGCGGATCGCCGAGGCACGCCTGACTAGCCTCGGCAGGTGGAGACACTCGAGCGCGCGGCGGATCTACTTCGCGACGCCAATTCACTTGATCGCGTTGCAGATATTCTGCGCGAGCTGGGCTTTGCTGACCCACCACTAACGCTCGATAAAAAAGCCATCGGCGCCCTGGGACTACCGTCGGATCTGCGCGAAGTCCGGATCGCTAGCGGGGTTGGCGCGCTCCGTGGCTTGGCACTCGAGCTCGACCAGAATTCAGACATCCGCGACATTCTCGCACGCGTCGCCAACGCGCTCGCGAGAAATGCATCGCAGCTGCTCTGGCTGGTCGTCGCTATACGTGAGTCCGCCAATGACCTCACAATCATTTGCTGGAGGTGCACCGGTGCGCGCACGCGCGTCACCTCACTGATCTGCCAGCGAAACCATATCGTACAAAGCGACGCAGAGACCTTTTGCACTCTCACTGCGGTCGCCGGCGAGTCCGATCTGCTCACCCACGCTCGCTGGCTCGACGTGCTCGGCCGCGAAGCGATCACCAATCGGTTCTTTCGCGCGCTGGAGAGAACCGTCGAAGAGCTGGCGATCTCGCTGACGGGCAGAATCGAGCGCGACGAGCGACGCGAGCTCGCACTGCTTTACGTGTCACGCCTGATCTTTCTGTCGTTCCTCGAGACAAAAGGCTGGCTGAACGGCGACTTCTCATTTCTCTCCAGCGGTTTCGCCCGCTGCATGGAAGGACGTGGACGATACCAGAAGCGGGTCCTGGAGCCTCTCTTCTTCGGTACCTTGAACACCCGCGTCACCTCGCGCTCGCAACTCGCAAAAGATTTTGGACGCATTCCATTCCTCAACGGCGGGCTCTTCTCTCGATCTCGCCTTGAGAAACAGCGCCGCGCCAGTGTCTTCGCCGACGAGTGCTTCGGTAACGCGTTCGGTTCGCTTCTCTCTCACTACCGGTTCAGCGGACGCGAAAACACGGCCGACTGGTCCGAAGCATCGATAGATCCGGAGATCCTCGGCAAAGCGTTCGAGGCTCTCATGGCTTCGGTGGATCGCAAAAAGAGCGGCGCGTTCTACACGCCGCAGGATCTTGTCGAAGAGCTGACCGGTCACGCGCTCGCATCCGCGCTTCGCGCGCCTTCCGATTCAGCGGAGCGCCTGAGAGTGCTTTGCGAGCTCCGTGTCATCGATCCCGCCTGCGGTTCCGGTGCGTTCCTGGTGCATATGCTGGAGCGACTTGCGTCGCTGCGTCGCGAAGAAGGCGAGTCCGGTTCCATCGCGGGGATCCGTCGCCGCGTACTCACGGCCTCGATCTTCGGGGTGGATCTCAACCCGATGGCTGTCTGGCTGTGCGAGCTACGCTTATGGCTATCGATCGTTATAGAGAGCGATGAGGTCGATCCAATGAAGATCGCCCCATTACCCAATCTCGACCGCAACATTCGCGTTGGCGATTCGCTTGGCGGCGGGGCGTTCGATCATCACGCGAGTCTGACCGGCGGTCGAAAGCTCGCTACCGTGCGCGCCAGATATATGAGGGCAACCGGCCCCAGAAAAATCACGCTCGCGCGCACTCTGGATCGAGCAGAGCGGACGGCGGCGGTGGATGTCCTCGGGCACAGAAAGCTGCGACTGAGGTCTGAACGAAGAGAGCTACTGATCTCGGCGCGGAGAAACGATTTATTCGGCGTGCGTACACCACCCGACCAGCAAACCCGAATGCAGCTCGCCACCGTGCGACGTCACCTGCGCGATGTGTCGAGTGAAATGCGAGCCTTATCCAGCGGGAGCGCGCTTCCGTTTTCATTCGGCGCCCATTTCTCCGACATCGCCGCGCGTGACGGCTTCGACATGGTCGTTGGCAATCCTCCGTGGGTCAGAATCCACCGCATCGCCGAAGTATCGCGACAACGATTGCGCCAGGAATTCACCGTATATCGTCGAGCGGCATGGGAAAGCGGCGCCCAGCGAGCCGGGGCTGGTCGCGGCTTCGCTGCCCAGATCGACATGGCAGCTCTGTTCGTGGAGCGCGGGTGCGATCTGTTGCGGGAAAACGGGACACTCGGGTATCTGCTGCCCACGAAGCTTTGGCGATCGCTGGCCGGCGGTGGCGTACGTGAGCTGCTGCTCGATCGGACCGATCTCATCCTCATCGAGGATCTCACCGATCTGCACTCCCAATTCGACGCTGCTGTCTACCCATCGCTGCTGGTCGCAAGGCGTCGCCGCCGCCGCGGCTCTATAACGGCGCAAGTCGCACCCGCACTCGACCAATCACAACGGCTCACTTTGACGATCAAATCCCCGCTCGCGTGCAGCAGCTGGCGTTCAACGCCGCACCGATTGCCGCTCGACGAAACCCCCGGTAGCCCATGGCTCCTCCTGCCGTCAGCAGTTAGAACAGCGTTCGACGCCGTCACCCGCGCCTCGACTCCATTCAGTGAATCGATCTTCGGCCGGCCACTACTGGGGGTGAAAACCGGATGCAACGACGCCTTTCTGGTGCGTCTCGAGGAATTTGTCAGCCGCGACATCGCCCGCGTTCGCTCCGGTGGGCGTATCGGAGAAATTGAGCGAGAAATGTTGCGTCCGGTCATTCGCGGCGAAACTCTCGATCATTGGACGCTGCTCGGTGGAAACGAATACGTGCTGTGGCCCCACACCGCCGACGGTTCTCCACGTCGAGAGTTGCCACCGCTGGCGCGACGCTGGCTGTCGCCCTATCGCGACATCCTGATCAGAAGAACCGATCTGCATGGAAACAATAAATGGTGGTCGGTCTTTCGAACGGAGAGCGCAAAGTCCGAGAACGCGCGCGTGGTATGGGCGGACTTCGGCCTCAGACCGAGAGCAATCGTACTGATGGCCGGCGAATCCGTAGTGCCACTCAATACCTGCTACGTGGCCGCCTGCAAAAGCGGCGGTGACGCGCTTGCGCTTGCGGCAATTCTAAACGGACCTCTCGCGTCCGCCTGGCTCAACTCCGTCGCCGAGCCGGCGCGCGGTGGCTATCACCGCTACCTCGGTTGGACGATGGCGATGCTTCCTATCCCCAGGGACTGGGATCGAGCCCGGCAGATTCTCGCACAGTTTGGCGAGCGGGGTGTGCAAGGCGACCCGCCGTCAGATGCCGAGCTCCTCGATTCCGCACTCGAGGCTTACGAGCTCGATCACAGAGTCGTGCAACCGTTGTTGTCGTGGAAAAGGGAGTGCGACTGAACGCGCATGCGCTCCGGGTCGCCACCGCCGATTTGGTCAAGTCACGTATCGCGAGACTCATTCTTGGGCAACCCGGCCCCAGAGACACTCTTTCTCAGGTCGAGCTTCACGCGCACCAGACCTCCGCCGTGGATAGNCTGCTGGTCGCTCTCGACCGATTCAATGGAGCGCTTCTCTGCGACGATGTCGGNATGGGCAAAACCTTCGTTGCCCTCGCGATTGCGCAGCGCTTCAATCGCTCGCTGGTGGTCGCGCCCGCAGCTCTCATCCCGATGTGGCGTGAAGCGCTGGACAGGACCGGCACCCGGGCCGAGTTGAGAACATTCGAGGCGTTGAGCAGGGCTGATCAGGACGATCGATATCTGCAGCGCAGCGGAGCAAAGAAATCAACGCCTTTCGACCTCGTCATCGTTGACGAAGCTCATCACGTCAGGAACCCGCGCACCAATAGATTCTTCGCCCTCGAATCGCTGGTGCGTGGCGCCAAGGTGTTAATGCTCAGCGCCACACCGATCCACAATCACCGTGGCGACCTCGCGGCGCTGTTTTCACTCTTCCTCGGCTCGCGCGCACGCGCGCTGACCTCGGCGGAGATTTCGTTGTGCATCGTCCGGCGTGAGCACAAGCAAATCGGGGATTCACTCCGGATTCCGACAGTTTTCCCGACTGTCTATCACGAGATCCCTGATGATCCGGACCTGGTCGAGCAATTGTTGGATCTTCCGCCGCCCATCCCGCTTCGGGATGGCGGCCTCGCCGGCGCTCTCATCGGTCGAGGGCTGGTCCATCTGTGGGCATCGAGCGAGGCGGCGCTCCAGGAAGCGCTGAAAAAAAGAATCGCGCGCGCCGTAGCGTTGTGCGCTTCGCTGGAGGCCGGAACTTACCCTTCCGCAAAGGATCTCGAGAGCTGGATTTACTCCGAAGGGACCGTGCAACTCGCTTTCGCCGAGCTCCTATCCGCGCCCGCCGGGGACCGCGTCGGGTTATTGCAGGCGATCCGTAACTATCTCTGCGCCATGCAAGAAATCCTGGCTCGATCCCGTTCGCGATCGTCCCTGGATAAAGCGCGCGCCGACGCGGTCGCGAAAATCCAGAACTCAAACGCCGGCTGCCTTACTGTTGCCTTTGCTCAGTACGCCGAAACGATCTCGATGCTGTTTCGACATCTCGTGGGCGGTGAACGAGTCGCGATGCTTACATCGCACGGCGCACGCGTCGCCGGCGGCTCACTGACGCGAAAGGAAGCCATCTCTCGCTTCGCGCCCCTTGCAACACACTCCAGTGAACCTGCGCGCGCTGAAAGGATCGAGCTTTTGCTTACCACCGATCTTCTCAGCGAGGGAGTCAACCTCCACGACGCGAATACAGTTATCCATCTCGACATTCCCTGGACCGCAGCGCGAATGGAGCAGCGCGTCGGACGCGTGGTTCGACTCGGTTCACCGCACACCGAGGCGAACGTTCACCTTTTGGTGCCGCCGAGATCAGCGCAGCAGCTACTTCGCAGCGAGACGATAGTGCGCCGAAAGTGGCAGACGGCGAAAAGCGCCATCGGGGCTGGTTCGCCGAATCCGGGGTGGCAGTCTCCTGCGAATCACGCCGCGTCGACGCACGAGTTCGACGCCGAGAGCGTGCCGTCCAAAGTTGAACGCCTTCGCGCGATACTCGAGCGCTGGGCCGCCGACGCGAAGGACGGCGAACAACCATATCCGCGGGCTGTTCAGCCGGCGTTCATACCCCCGACGAGTGCTCAGTCAACGGTGACGGTGGTGGCTACCGTTGGGTCAGGTCACGGCGGCTTCATCGCAGCAGTGTCGCTGTCCCACGGACCCCGCTTGCTCGTGGAACGCACCAGTGAAGTGGCCACTGATCTCGGCACCCTGATCGATGTCTGCTCCAGCGTAACTGGCGAAAACACGAGCTCCGATTCGGCACAGGCACAGAGTGCTGTGGAGATGATCTATCGGTGGCACGCCAATGAGAAGGCGAGGGCAGCTGCCGGGCTCGGGGCGTCATCAGCGTCGCGACGAAACGCTATCACTCGACGCATTGACGCGCTGCTGGAGGATGCCGCGCCGCACGTCCGCGCTTCACGCTTGGCGCTGGCTGCCCGCGCCCGCAAAATTGCCACGACGCCACAGTGCGCTGCCATTGAACGCGAGCTCGAAACTTTATTTCAGTCCGACCTCCCGCCCGACGAGTGGTTGCAGGCGATCACTGACCTGCAACCTGATGCTGGTGGCCAAAGCGAGAACGCAGGCGACGTGATCACGATTCACGCGATCCTGCTCCTGCGCTCCAACAATCCTCAGGCCTGACTATACGGCGTCAATCTCCGTCGCCGCACGCTCCAGGATTTCCTTGATCTTCCTGATCTGCTCCGGTGTGCGCGAAGCCTTCGACGCGTAAACCGCGCGGCCCACGTTCTTCATTCCGCGATGCACTTCCATCATCGGCTCGCCAAAAATGCTCTGCGCGAATTCCGCGATCTTCGAGAAGATGTCATCGATCAGCGGCTGATTCTCCGCCAAATGCTTCCGACCTTCTTCGGTGATCTCGTAGATCTTCTTCCCGCTTTCTTCAGGCCGTGCGCGCGCGTAGCCGAGATCCTCGAGCATCGTCAGCGTCGGATAAACGGTTCCCGGACTCGGCGAATACATCCCGCCAAATCGCTCCTCGATCTCCTTGATGATCTCGTAGCCGTGCCGGGGTTTTTCGTCGAGCAGCCGCAGAATCACGAACTTGAGATGGCCCTGGTCAAACATCCGTCCNCCGCCGAAAGGACCCCCCCGCGACTTTCCCCGACCCGCCCAAAACTGACCCGCATCGAACCCGAAATTCTCCGGCCGCATCCCAAACGCCCACGCGAACCTCGGCCCACCACAATGTCCACCGTGCATGGTCTTATCCCTCGCAAACCGACCCTAACCCGCCAGCGAAGCGCCAGTTAGCGCCTCTGATATAACTGACGATATATCTTACAGCGCGAAGTTATATCGTACGATATATCGCGTCAAGAGGGATGGGCTGGTCGCGCCGAGCGGTTAGCATCTTGCCTCTGCTTCAGTCTCCTGGTGCATCCGTATTCGAAATTTCCGAGGAACTTGATCGCGTCTCCCCTCACCGGCGATGACCTCGAAGAATGATCGAAGACTCATATAGCCTCACTCTCGTAATTCTCTCCATCGTTGTCGCTGTCATCGGCGCCTACGTTGCTGTCGAGATAGCGCAGCGGGTCCGCGCCAGCGAGGGACGACGCCGCACGCGGTGGGCTTATACCGGCGCGGTAGCGCTGGCACTCGGACTGTGGAGCACTCACTTCGTCGGCATGCTCGCGCTCCAACCGTCTGTGCCGACTTGGTACGACGTCCTCCTCATCGTCGCATCCGCTATTGCCGCCGTAATCGCCGCCGCGATTGCATTCTTCGTCTTCAATCGCGCCGGAGCCCGCTTCGGTCTTATTGCCCTCGCCGGCATCCTCATGGGCGTGGCCATCGCCGGTATGTACTACGCCGGCATGCAAGGCATGAGAATGGGCGGATCGATCGTCTACGATCCGGCCATCATCGGAGCGTCCGTCGGCATCGCCATCGTCTTCTCGCTCGCGGCTCTCTGGGTTACCCGCAAGCTGCTCGACATCTCTCCGGATCATCGGTCATTTGTCCGGCGTGCCGGAACCGCGGTTCTTCTAGCCGTGCCGGTTGTTGGGATGCAATACACCGGCATGGCAGCGGCGCGATTCACTCGCGGCGCTGTCGGTTGGACTCCGGGCGACGGACTGTTCCCGGGGACTTTCGCGATCGGTCTCGTAGTCTCGATAGTGAGCATCGTCCTTCTCATGGCATCGCTCGGCGTCACGCGATTCGAGCGCTGGAGTATCGCGACCCGGACGAAGTTCGAAAGTCTTCTCCAGCTCTCGCCCCAGATCGTCTGGTTCGCGCAGCCCGACGGACAAATCAGTTACTGCAATCCATACTGGTACGAGTACACCGGATTTTCGGAAAGCCAGACCATCGGATATCGATGGACCGATGCCATCCACCCCGAAGATCGAGACCGAGTCATCTGGAGCTGGCGCAAGGCAGTACAGGAAGGCAAGGACTACGACGTCGAGATGCGTCTTCGTGATCACGACGGCAGGTACTGCTGGTTCCTCGCGCGAAGCCGGCCCGGACGCGACGAGACTGGTGCGGTCAACGCCTGGCTTGGCATCGCTGTCGACATTGAAGAGCGAAAGCGGGCGGAAGAGGAAGCGTGGGCCGCGAGCCAGGCCAAATCGGAGTTTCTCGCCAGCATGAGTCACGAGCTGCGCACTCCTCTCAACGCCATCGGTGGGTACGCCGAGCTTCTGGCGCTCGGGATTCGCGGCTCCCTCAACGCGGAGCAGGCTCAGGATGTCGCGCGCATCCGTCGCAGCCAGCAGCACCTTCTTACTCTGATCAACGACGTCCTCAACTTTGCAAAAGTTGATGCTGGTCAGGCAGAGTATCGCCTGACTGCCGTTCCCGTCGACGAGATTCTCAAAGACACTGAATCGATGATCGCGCCGCAGATCCTGGCGAAGGGTCTCAGGTACACCTACAAAGGCGGCGACAAAACAGCGTCAGTTCTCGCTGATCCCGAAAAACTGCAACAGATCGTGCTCAACCTTTTGAGCAACGCTGTAAAGTTCACCGACGCAGGTGGCTCGATAACCCTCGCCGCTGTACCAAGCGGGAACTGCATCGAGATCTCGGTGGCTGACACCGGAGCGGGCATCTCCCCGGAAAAGGTGGAAAGAGTTTTCGATCCGTTCGTTCAAGCCGAGCGGAGGCTCAACCAGCCGGTCCAGGGCGTCGGGCTCGGCTTGGCGATCAGCCGCGATTTGGCGAAGGCGATGAATGGCGACATCACCGTCGAGAGCACCGTCGGAAAGGGTTCGACCTTTACGATCTCACTTCCGCGGGCCCCACGCGTTGATCCCGCCGATGTTGCCGTCGCCACCGAGTCGGCCCGCGCGCGCGCATCAGAGCAAGGCGCGCCAGAGGGTCAGTTATCCGACCGCTCTTTTCAGGAAGCTTCGCCGTCCTAGCATCCAGAAAATCGCCGTAACCACGATCAGCGCGACCAGCACCACCGGCAGCGGCATGTGCGGCGCGGTCGGCGTTAACGAAGCTCTCATTCCCTCCGCCACATAGACCAGCGGATTGATCAGCACCGCGTATTTCATAACCGGCACTGCGCTCAGCCCCTGCCACGGATAGTACGCGCACCCGAAGAAAATCATCGGCGCGAGGATCACGCCGAACATCAATCCGATCTGCTGAGGCTGGATCGCCGTCCCAAGGAACAACCCCAGCGATGAGAAGGCGGCCGCGCCTAGTATCGTGATCAGCAGCACATCTCCGAAATGCGCGAACGTGAGATCGGGAATCGGCCCCATTATCAGCCGCGCCACTGGTAACACGAACAGCGCCGAAACGATTCCCTGGAGCACGCCCGAGGTGATCTTCTCCGCGGCGACGAGCACGATCGGAATGGGCGCCAACAGACGGTCCTCGATCTCCTTCGTCCAGCCGAACTCCTGCACCATTGGCAATGCGACTGACTGAATGCTCGAGAACGTCAGACTGATCGCCAGCACTCCGGGCAGCAGCGCGGTCGTATAACCGCGGCCCATGAATCCCATTCGTGGCAGCAGATACCCGAACACGATCACGAACATCAGCGGCTGCAGCGTCGTGCGCAGCAGGAAGAACGGCAGCTCCCGCCTGGCGACGCGCATGTCGCGCCTTAATAGCGAAAAGAAAATCGACGACGCGCGGACTTCCGCGCGCGGCGCGGCCATCGTCGCGGTTGTCATTCAGCCCGCCCACATCCCACATGCCGCATCCCGCATCCCGCCGTCATCCCAGCTTCCTCCCCGTCAGCGACACGAACAACGTCTCCAGACTGGGCTGAAGCAAGTGGATGTCCGTCACGGTTCTCCCGGAGTTCTCCGCCGCCTCGATCAGCGCCGGCAACGTCTGTCCGCCGCGATTGCTCTGCACTCGTAACAGCCCGTTGTTCGCTTCTACGTGACTGACTCCATCGATAGCTTCGGCGATTTTTGCCGCCGGCGCCGAGTCACCATCCAGAACCAGCTCGATGAGCGTGCCGCCTGGCGCTCTCGACTTGAGGGTCTTCGGCGTGTCCAGCGCCAGCAGCTTCCCTCGATCGATGATCGCCAGCCGGTCGCAGAGACGGTCAGCTTCGTCCATGTAATGGGTGGTCATCACGATCGTTCGACCGCGGCGGTGAAGGTCACGCAGGATTTCCCAGAGATCGAGCCGCGCCTGCGGATCGAGTCCGACCGTCGGTTCATCGAGGAAGATGATATCGGGCTCGTGCATCAGCGCGCGCACGATCATCAGCCTCTGTTGTTGTCCGCCCGACATCTCGGACATTTTTGAGCTTGCCTTGTCGGAAAGTCCGAGACGCTCCAGCAGCTCGAATGCGCGCTTGGTAGCGACATCGAACGCTATGCCGAAGTACGCGGCATGGAACTGCAGGTTCTCCAGCACATTGAGGCTGAGATCCGCGTTCGGCCGCTGCGGTACGACGCCGATTGTCTGCCTGACGCGAACGGAATCCTGTACGACATCGGCTCCGGCGACGAAGGCCTTGCCCGATGTCGGAAGCACACGCGTCGTGAGTATCCCGATCGCGGTCGTTTTCCCGGCGCCGTTCGGTCCGAGCAGTCCGAAAAACTCACCGGCGTGGATGTCGAGGTCGAGCGATTCGAGCGCTACCACGTCACCCACCGGTGCTGCACCCATGCCAGGCGGCCCAAATCGCGCGGCCTGTCCCGAGGGCCCACGCTTCGCCTTCCCACTGCCTTTATAAACTTTGCGCAGCGCGCGCATCTCAATCGCGTTCAAATAGGCTCTCTAGTCCGCAGTGCGCAGTAGGTGTCCCAATTCGCATTCAGTGGTCGATCAGCAGTTTTGGCGGGTCTCCCCAACCGAAGCCTCTACGCCCCGATGGGATGCCAGATGGTCTTGAACTCGACGAAGTCCCGAATCTCATACACGCTCTGCGCGTTCGCCGCCGACCAATCCAGTTCGTCCTCGCGTTTCCGCGTCCGGACCCGCTTGATGCTCTCCGCCGCGCCCAGCTGCAGCTGCTTCTTCTCTTCCTGATTGACGACCGCGCTCACGCCGCGGATATGGGTGTGCGTCGCGAAAGTAGGCACCAGCTCTTTCCTGAAACCGGTGAGGATATTCACCACCCCGCCCGGAAGATCCGACACCGCCAGCAGCTCGCCGAGCACGATCGCCGGGTACGGAAACTCCTGTGACGCCAGGCAGACACACGTATTACCAGCGATGATCACTGGCGCGATCTGACTCAATAGTCCGAGCAGCGGCGCCTCGTCATCTGCGATGATACCGATAATCCCCATCGGCTCGGCGACGGTGAAATTGAAGAATGGTCCCGCCACTGGATTGGTGTTGCCGAGCACCTGCTCATACTTGTCCGCCCATCCCGCGTAGTAGATCAGTCGATCGACGCTGGCGGCGACTTCTTTGCGCGCGTTGGCCTTGCTCGTCGCGCCGGAAAGTACCAGCGCCTCGGCCATCTCCGCGCCTCTCGCCTCCAGCATCTCGGCAAGGCGATAGAGAATCTGCCCGCGATTGTACGGAGTGCGCTGTGCCCAGCCTGGTCCCGCCTTCGCCGCCGCTTCCACCGCGTTGCGGAGATCCTTTCGCGTGCACTGCGGGATGTTGCCGAGCAGCGGCGCAACCGCCTTCCCGCCTCTCGCCTCTCGCCTCCCGCCTCCCTCTGCTTCCCGCACAGCAAACACCCGCCCGCTCTCGGAGCGAATGAACTGTCCGCCAACATATACCTTCGGCGTCTTGGTAACCGGAAGCCGCGCCATGTTAAACGACCTTCCCGTAGTCCATGAGTCCCTGTCGTCCGCCTTCGCGTCCGAATCCGGATTCCTTGTAGCCACCGAACGGGGACGACGGATCGAACTTGTTGAAGGTGTTCGCCCATACAACGCCCGCCTTCAGCAACGTACTCATCTTGAGAATGCGCGATCCCTTGTCGGTCCATACACCGGCAGACAAACCGTACATGGTGTTGTTCGCTTTCTCGACGGCCTCCTCGAGCGTGCGGAACGTGAGCACGCTCAATACCGGTCCGAAGATTTCCTCGCGTGCGATGCGATGACTCTGCGTGACGCCCGTAAATACGGTCGGCTTGAAGTAGTACCCGCGCGCCGGAAGCTGGCAGACACCCGACTGATACATATCTGCGCCGGCAGCGACACCCGAATCGACGAGCTCGCAAATGCGATCCAGCTGCGCCCGCGAGTTGATCGCACCGACGTCGGTGTTCTTGTCGAGTGGATTCCCTACTCGCAAAACGTCAACGCGGTTCCTCAGCTTCGCCACGAACATCTCGGCGATCGATTCCTGCACCAGCAGTCTGCTGCCGGCGCAGCAAACGTGTCCCTGGTTGAAGAAGATCCCGTTGACCACGCCTTCAACCGCCTGATCCACCGGCGAATCGTCGAAAACGATGTTGGCGGCTTTACCGCCCAACTCGAGGGTGAGCTTCTTGTCAGTGCCGGCGAGCTGGCGCATGATGACCTTTCCGACTTCAGTCGAGCCGGTGAACGCGATCTTCGCCGCCATCGGATGCGTGACGACAGCCGCGCCCGTCTCTCCCGCCCCGCAAACGATGTTCACCACTCCGGCAGGTAGCTCGGCTTCCTGCAGCAGCTCCGCGAACTTGAGCGCTGTCACCGAAGTCGTCTCGGCGGGCTTGAGGACAACCGTGTTTCCCATCGCCAATGCCGGCGCAATCTTCCACGCCAGCATCAACAGCGGAAAATTCCACGGAATCACCTGCCCGACCACACCGAGCGGCGCGATCGTGGCGCCCGGAACGGCGTACTCGAGCTTGTCCGCCCAACCGGCGTGATAAAAGAAATGCGCGGCCGCCATCGGTACGTCAAAGTCCCGCGACTCCTTGATCGGCTTTCCGCCATCCATGGTTTCCGCGACGGCGAACTCCCGCGCGCGATCCTGAATCAGACGGGCGATGCGATAGAGATATTTTCCGCGCTCAGCGCCGGGCAGTTTACTCCACGCGCCGAACGCCTTCTGCGCAGCCTGATAAGCCGCGTCGACGTCGGCCTGATTGGCCAGTGCGATCTGCGCCAGCGTTTCCTCTGTCGCCGGATTGATTGAGTCGAAGTACTTGCCCGACTTCGGCGATACGAACCTGCCGCCGATGAAGAGATCGTACTTCGCCTTGAGTTTCGGATCGGCTGTCTCCGGCGCTGGATCGTATTCCCACAAATCGCCGAATATCAGCTGCGGAATCGAGCTCGATCCCGTCGACCTCGTGACAGCCCTGGTGGATGTCATATCAGTAACTCTCGGCGGCCTCAGTGAAGTAGTAAGGCGCCTGGTACGCGCCTGTTTTTTCCTTCTCGATCTGGCGCAGCAGATCGTTGAGCAGCGAGCTGGCTCCAAACCGATAGCGTGTCGAATTGAGCCACGCGTCGCCGAGTGTCTCTTTGACCGCAACGAGATAGTGCAGCGCCTGCTTTGCGGTTCGGATGCCGCCGGCGGGCTTCATCCCGATTGCAGTCCCGGTCGACAGGTAGAAATCGCGAATCGCTTCGATCATTACCTGGGTGTTGGCGAGCGTCGCGCTGCCCGACGCCTTGCCCGTGCTCGTCTTGATGAAATCGCCGGGGCGGATTGCCTGCATGGCGAGGAACGACGCCGCCCGAATGTTGTCGTAGGTATCGAGCTCACTTACTTCCAGAATGACCTTGAGTTGCGCGTCGCCGCACGCCTCCACCACCGCGCTGATCTCGTCCTGCACTGCGTTGAACTCTCCGGCGAGAAAGAGTCCGCGGTTGATCACCATGTCGATCTCGTCGGCGCCGTCGCCAACTGCTGTGCGAACTTCCTCGAGACGAAGCGGCAGTGGACTCTGACCCGACGGAAAAGCTGTCGCCACCGACGCAACCTTGATGGCGGTGTCAGCCAGCCACCTCGCCGCGTATTTGACCAGGAAGGGATAGATGCAAACGGCAGCGACTGGCGGGACGGACTCGTCGAAGCTGGGTCGTCGAGCCTTCTGGCACAGCGACGCGACTTTGCCGGGAGTGTCCTTTCCTTCCAGGGTCGTGAGATCGACCATCGAGACCGCGGTATTGAGTCCCCACAGCTTCGAAGACTTCTTGATGCTGCGTGTCGTGAACTTCGCTACGCGCTCCTCGATTCCGACCTGATCTACCGTACCGATCTCGTCGAGAAGCTTGCTGAAACTGGTGCGCGCGGCGGTCCCCATGGTACCTCTAATATCGCCCCCGGCATGGGGCATTACAACGATCGAACACCGGTCGCGATCCATTGAAATGCCCATTCCAACCACAAGCCCGACGCGATTAGTTTGGCATCATGGCTGATGCGCGCCCTTTCGCCGTCCTCTTCGATCTCGATGGGACACTGGTCGATTCAATCGCGCTCCTTCTCGCGTCGATGCGGCACACCTTTGAGGGCCGCGCACGGCAACCAAGCGACGCGGAGTGGATCGAAGGGATTGGTACTCCGCTCCCAAAGCAGCTGACGCCCTACATCGAGTCGGACGAAGATCGAGAGCGACTGATCAACCGCTATCGCACCTTTCAGCACGAGAACCACGATCGGCTGATGGCGAGGTACGAGGGAGTGATCGACACCCTGGCCCTCCTCTATCAGCGTGGTCATCCGATGGCGATCGTGACGAGCAAGGGCAATGCGATGATGGATCGCGGTCTCAAATTCATCGGCGCCGACGACTACATCGAGGTCGCTATTGGCTACGATTCCGTGCACATCCACAAGCCGGATCCCTATCCCGTGAAGACGGCGCTTGAGAAACTGGAATATGGCGCCGACGAAGCAGTCTTCCTGGGTGACTCGCCCCACGACATCAAGTCCGGGAACGCGGCGGGGGTCATAACCATCGCCGCGCTCTGGGGGCCATTCACGAAATTGACGCTCGAACCCTACCAACCGTCCTATTTCCTGGACGACATAAAAGAGCTGCCGCCACTATTGGACCGAATCGCTGCGAAAATAGCGGGGTAATATATTTCGCACGTTCGATCCCTTTCGGAGTCAACAAAAATGGGTGTCTCGTATCAGACGGGAACGCTGGTTCGCACCGGGGAAGAGAGAGCAACCCTCGTCCGCCGGACCTACTCGCTGGTTCTGGTCAGTGTGCTGGTCACGATGGTGGGCGCGACCTTTGGGCTCTCTCAGCCCCAACTGATGCAGGCCGTGGCGCAGCATCCCTTCCTCGCGTTCTTCGCTTCGCTGGCGCCCCTGTTGATGGCCACGCGCAAGAAGACGGATTTCCCTTTCAATATCGGGTTGGTCCTGCTCTTCAACTTCGTGATGGGCGTCATCATCTCCCCTGCGCTGTTTTTCTACGGACGGCAGCAGCCCGGGCTGATTGGCCAGGCAGCAGTCCTGACGATCGGCGCGTTTGGCATTCTCACCTTGTACGCGTTCGTCAGCCGCCGCGACTTCAGTGCGTGGGGCAGCTTCCTGATGGTTGGCCTTTGGGTCCTGATCGGAACGATGTTCCTGAATTTCTTCTTTCAGAATCAGGCAGTGAGTTTGTGGCTCGCTTCAGTGTCCGTGCTGCTGTTCAGCGGCCTTCTCGTCTTCGACACCTGGCGCCTCCGCAATTTCTACGGTCCGGACGAGTACGTCGGCGCAGCAGTTCAGATCTACCTCGATCTGCTCAACATGTTCATGGCCATCCTGCGCATCATGGGGAACCGGCGCAACTAGCGTTACGCTTCCTTAGGCCTTCTCGCCTACCCGCTCAATCTGCCGCGCCATATCGAGATCTTTTTGGGTGATCCCGCCAGCGGAGTGAGTGCTCAGGCTGCAGGCGATCTTCGTGTACCGGATGTCGATGTCCGGATGATGGTCGGCGGCTTCGGCCGCCTTAGCGACCGCGACAACGAAATCGATCCCATCCAGGAAATTGCGAAACTGAAAAGTTTTCGTGATGAGTTCGCCGCGCCGGCTCCACCCCGGAAGCGTTCCCAGCTCCCGCTGTATCGCAATGTCGGATAAACGCTCGGTCATCCTCTTGGCTCCCCGCGCAAGGCGTCTCGCGAACAAGATATGTTCGAGAGCCGTTGGCGCAATGTGCGCGGCGTTGCTGGGATTGGGAATCTGTTCCGTAGTCTCCCGCTCAGCTGCCGCACAATTCGCGACTTCATCCTTACCCGGGAGCCAAGGACTTCTCGCCACTACCGAGGATTCGAACGGCCACGATTGGAAGCGGTTCGCGTTCGGATTTGGTGCCAGCATTATCGCTCACGAAGGAGCGCACGTGCTCAGCGCGCTCCTCATGGGATACCATCCCTACTACGCGTTCGACAACGGGAGACCAACAGTCTATTCCGGGATCGACAGTGAGCTCGAGCCACACAAGCAATTCATTTTCTCAGCCTCAGGACTCACGACCCAGGCGATCATCAACGAAGGCATCCTCGACATCCCCCACGCGGGCGGTGGACCAATCGAGCGCGGCCTCCTCGCCGGTGGAATCGGCACCACGCTCTTCTACATCACCCTCGGTCGCAACGCCTCCGTCAGCGACATCAGCTTCATGGCCCGCACCTCATCACTCTCCAAGACTCAGGTCTCGCTCATCTTCGGCGGAGTGTCAGCGATCCAAGCCATCCGGATTTCGCGAGATCCGAAGTACGATCATTTCTTCCTGCGCCCGGCGGGCGATGGACTCCGATTCGGGCTGACCTACTGAGCGACTGCCCTTCGAAACTCAAAGCATCAACTCAACTGAACGGGTGCATTTCTTTCAAGTTGAGCTGACGGATTAGCTGGCGAAGCGTCGCTATTCGGGGTATCTTCGGTACATGAAGTCGAAGGACCCGACCCTCTTCGGCGCGGCGTACGAAAAAGCCTCCCGCCAACTCCCCGTAATCGGCGAACAGAAGGACATTCGCTATTACGCGTCCCCGGCTAAGAGCGTCCTCAACGGCCCCGAGACAACGGGGATGGGATTCTGGTCTATCAATCCGTACATCGGATGCGCCTTCGGCTGCGCTTATTGTTACGCGCGTTACACCCATCGCTATGTCATGGAGCGCGCGGCGAGCGACGAGAAGATGACCGACGTTCTCGACGAAGCCTACAATAAGCTCCCGCCTTGGCTCGCCTTCGAGCGGAACATCTTCGTCAAGAAAAACGCGCCCGAAGTTTTGAGCAGAACTCTTCGCTTCGGAAGCGACAAGCATCTCAAGCTGCTCGCCGGCGAAGCGATCGTCATTGGCACGGCTACCGATCCCTATCAACCCGCCGAGCGGAGATTTCGTATCACGCGTGGCATCCTCGAGGTACTCTCCGAGCATCCCGGTTTGAGCGTGACAATCATTACCAAGAGTCCGCTCATCACGCGCGACATCGATCTGCTCTCGCGCATCAACCGCCTGTCGGATCTGTCGGTGCACATCTCACTCATCACTTTGAATCGGGACCTCGCGCGCCGCATCGAACCGCGCGCACCAACTCCGGAATCAAGAGTGCGCGCGCTCGCTCGACTCCGCGAAGCTGGTATCGATGCCGGCATCAACTGCATGCCGGTTCTTCCAGGAATCACCGATAATCCGTCTGACCTCGAGGCATTGGTGAAGCGCGTCTCGGAAGCCGGCGCGACCTACGTTGGCGCGTGCGCAGTGCGACTGAAGGCCGCGGCGAAAAAACGCTACCTGCCGTTCATCGAGCAGGAATTTCCCCACCTCGCTGAGCGGTACCGCAATACGTATGGCAACAGCGCCTATGCGGGCGAGAAGTACCGCGAGGGCCTGGCGAAGTTTTTTGGGAAGATCTGCGCGAAGTATGGGGTTCGCGACTGGTCCAGGGGGGATGACGACGAAGGGGACGAGGCGCTTGGTGCGCTCGTCCCCCCGTTGCAGCTCAATTTGGAAATCTGACTTAGCGACTCAACTCTTCTTCGTCGCTTTGCGGTGAGTCTTGCCCGCCGTGGTGTGCTCCTTCTTCTCCGTCTTCATGCTCTCGCCTTCGGCTTTCGCTTCTGACGCCATGCCCGTTGAGCCGGTGTCATTGCTCATGCCGGTCGTCGTTCCGCCCGTCGGCGGATTGTCGGTCGGCCCGAAGCCAATGTTCATCGCCGTGAGCAACGCCTGTGCGTTGTTTGCGGAGTTGAACTTCTTCGCGCAGGTCGCGATCGCACGACGCGTCTGCGGGCCGTAGTGGCCGTCGACGTTTGTCACTCCGCATCCCTGATCGCGCAGCTCCT
>C688J18823_10000482_pt1 | contig 22987 bp, 28 predicted proteins | sample HopSoiMetagenom1_FD_18823 | JGI IMG/M metagenome (IMG submission 18823) | reverse complement strand
TCGCGCCGCGGCGTGCGGCCCCGCGCGCCGGAGCGCAAGCCGATGCCCTGCGCAACCTGATCCTGGCCCTCTCCTCGGCGCGCCGCAGCGAGGAGACGCTGGCGCTGGCGCAGCTGGCGGCGCGCGCGCGAGATCCGGGAGACCTGGCTGACGTGGTGGCGGGGGCGCTCCTGGCCACGCCGCGCGAGCGCCAGGCAGTGCTCGACGCGGTGGAGGTGGAGCCGCGACTCGAGCTGGCCATCGAGGCGGCGGCGGCGACGCTTGCCGAGACGGCATCGGGCGCGTCCGCGCCCAACTGACCACCCGCCGGCGGCCGGCTTGTAGGGTTTGCTCCGGGCGGTTATGCATTCGCCCCACAAAATGCGAAACCTCGTCCTGCCGCTCTTCCTGTTTCTCGCCGCCTGCCCCGAGCAGGTCGGCCAGCAATGCCCGCCCAACACCTCGGTGATCGGGCAGTACACGCTCAACCGGACCCCCCAGCACGACGCCGGCGAATGCATCGCCACTCCCGCCGACGGCGGACCGCCGCTCAAGCTGACCCAGGACAATCCGACGGCGCTGGGAGCCACCCTCTGCCTGGCCACCGTCGACGGCGGGCCGCAGCTCAACCTGGTCGTCCCGGGAAAGGGCGGGGTGCGCACCAGCGACCTGCTCCCCGACGGCGGATTCCATTTCGTCAGCGACCAGGTGGTCGCCTCGGGCACCGCCTGCGTCTGCGACGTCAACGTCATCGAGACCTTCGACGGCTTCATGCTCACCGGGGTCGCGGACGCCGGGTTCTCGCTGCAGCCGGACGGCGGTTTCCCCACCGTCTTGAGCATCGCCGCCACCCTCGCCGACAACCTGACTGCCGCTCCTTCCGCGCAGCCTTGCATCTGCGCGTTGCCCTGTGCGGTCGCCTACTCGATCAACGGAACCCGCTTCTGATGCGCCCGGCGGTGGTCTTGTTCTCGGGCGGCCTCGACTCCTCCACCTGCCTTGCCATCGCCAGGGCGGAGGGATTCGCGCCGCACGCTCTCTGCGTCCAGTACGGGCAGCGCCATCAGCACGAGCTGAAGGCGGCCGAGCGCGTGGCGCAGGTGCTGGGCGTCCCCTTGAAGGCGATCTCGCTCGACCTGCGCGCCATCGGCGGTTCGGCGCTGACCGGGGAGCTGGAGGTGCCCAAGGACGCGCCCATCGGNCAGGGCATTCCNGTCACCTACGTGCCNGCCCGCAACACCGTCTTGCTCGCGCTCGCGCTGGGGTACGCNGAGACNCTGGACGCGCANGACCTNTANCTGGGCGTGAANGCCATCGACTACTCGGGCTATCCCGACTGCCGGCCCGCGTTCGTGGAGGCGTTCGAGAAGCTCGCCAACCTGGCCACCGCCGCCGCCGTGGAGGGCCGCGCCCGGTACCGCGTGCACGCCCCACTCTTGAAACTCAGCAAGGCCCAGATCATCCGCCGCGGCCTCGAGCTGGGAGTGCCGCACGGCCTCACGCATTCCTGCTACGATCCCGACGCGGAAGGCCGCGCCTGCGGCCGCTGCGACTCCTGCCGGCTGCGCGCGCAGGGTTTCCGCGACGCGGGCGTCCCCGACCCCACGCAGTATTCCCCGAGGTGACCATGCTGACGATGCTTGCCGCGCTGTTGCTCGCCCAGGCCCACGCGCATCCCGCGGACGATTCGAAGAGCGCCGTTCCCCAGCACCAGATGCACCCGCTCGACCAGAACGCGCCCAAGCCGCACGGATCGATGACCGCCCTGAAAGTGGGCAGCGAGACCTCGAAGGCGTACGTGGCGAAGCCGAAGGGGAAGCCGCAGGGCGCGCTCTTGGTGGTCCACGAGTGGTGGGGCCTCAACGACTGGGTCAAGCACCAGGCCGACCAGCTGGCGGGGCAGGGTTATCTGGCCCTGGCGGTGGACCTCTACAAAGGCAAGGTCGCGACCGACCCCAAGGAGGCCGGCGCGCTGATGCAGGCCAAGGACGAGAACTGGGGCGATCAGGTGGAGGAGGCGGGCCTGGAGTGGCTGAAGGCCAACGCGCAGGGCGCGAAGGTCGGCACCATCGGCTGGTGCATGGGCGGTGGCGAGTCGCTCAAGGCGTCGCTGCACGATCCCAAGGACGTCGACGTGACCGTGATGTACTACGGCTTGCCGGTGGACGACGTGGAGAAGCTCAAGACGCTGAAGGGGCCGGTGCTCGGCATCTGGGCCAACCAGGACGGCTGGATCACGCCGGAGAAGGTGGCCGCCTTCGACAAGGCGCTCACCGAGGCGGGCGTGAAGCACGAGTTCCATCCCTACGACGCGGACCACGCCTTCGCCAATCCCTCCGGCGGCAAGTACAACGGCGCGGCCGCCAAGGACGCATGGCAGAAGACGACCAAGTTCCTCGCCGCCAATCTCAAGAAATAGAAGAGACGTGGCCGCCGCCAGATGATGCGGGTCTCCGGCGCTCCGGAGGTCCGCATGATCGCGCGGGTTCACCGATGGGCCGGATTGACCATCTGCCTCGCCCTCGCCGCGCCGGTGCGAGCGGAGGCGCCCGCTGAATCGGAGGGGTTCCACGGCGGTTTGTCGGCGGGGCTCGGTCTCGCCTACAACCTGCTCGGAATCCGCGGCGAGATGGGCAGCAACCACCTGGGGGTCTTCGCCGGGATTGGTTTTCTCGGCCGCACGCAGGGCAGCACCTTGACCGCCTCGGAACCCACCAGCTTCTCGGCCGGGGCGCGATGGTACTCGGGAGTGCGCCAGGGCGTCTTCGTCTCGCTGAACCTCAACTGGACGTGGTGGTCGGAGTACTACAGCGTCGACGACCGGTTCAGTCCCAACCCCCGCATCTTTCCCGGCCGGCTCTTCACCGCGACCGCCACCGCCGGATACCGGTGGCGGTTTCGGGCCTTCTTCCTCGAGGCGGGTCTGGGCGGCGGCCTGTATCGGCAGCAGGAGCCGTTGAGCGATTTGTCTGCCAACCCCAATCCGGCCGGGCCGCAACCAGCGCCGACGACGGGAGCGATCCCCGACGTCACGCTCGGCCTTGGCTTCGACCTCTGACGCTACGCTCAGGTCGCGGGGCGGCGGCGGGGCAGTTCGCGGATGGTGCCGTAGAAGCGCACCGCGGCCTGACCGGCGCGCTGCAGATCGCGGTTGTTGAGGAAAGCGACCACGGGCGACGCGATCACCGGCACCGCCCGGCCCAGCTGCGCGAGCCCGCGCTTGGTCAGCGCCTTCTCGGCGATGCGCGCCAGCAGCTTGGGGCCGGCGCGGCCTGCCAGGTTCACCGTGTCTGCGCCGTTGGAGTAGCCCAGCACCTCGAAGACTTCGTCGCGGGCGCGATCGGATTTCAGATTTACGCGGTGGAGCAGCGCGATCTCCATGATCAGCGTGAGCTGCAGCGCGGTGACGAAGAGGAGGTCGGCGGGAACCAGCATCAGACCGAAGAGTCCGGAGACGGCGCCGCCGGTGGAGGCCCAGGCCTTCTTGGTATCGGTCAGACGTTGCGAGAGCTCCTGGACCGACGCGGCGGGGTACTTCTCCCGCAGCTCCTCGACGCGCTTGCGGCAGCGCGCGATCTCGCCCACGTAGACGCCCCAAAGGCGCTCCTTCGCTGCCGCGGCCAACATGGCTGCGGATTCTAACGCAGGCGGGGGATTCCCGCCGGGACCAGGAAGGAGCCGTCCTTGACGAAGTCCACGTCCACCGGCACGCCGGCGGGCGAGTCCACGTGCGCGGTGCCGCTGATGGTGTAGGTCGCGGTCTGGCCCGGGATCAGCGTCTGGTACACGGGTGAGGTGGGGCTGACCACGCCCTTGAGCTGCTGGGTGGTGCTGCCGTGGTCCGGCACTTCGAAGCCGGTTTGCGCGCCGTCGAACACCTGAACGCCCTGGAGCCGGAGCCGGTAGTCCACACCCGCGAGCGAGAGCGGAAACCCGTTGCCGTTGCTGGCGGTGAACTGAACGGTCACGGCGACGCCCGAGGGGTCCGGCGCCGCGCTCGCGCTGGAGGCGTCCAGCGTTGGAACGGTGAACCCGTGCGTGGCGATGGAATACAGATCCGGACAGCTCGGCGCGGAAGCGAGCAGGGCGCAAACGGCCAGCGAGGAACGGATCATCCATGCGGACACTAGGCACGCGGGCGGTGGTGCGGAAGCGGGGCGCGCAGGACTACGCCGGGCTGCAAACCTGGCGGAGGATGTCCAGCTCCTCCAGCGCCTTGCCGGCGCCGATCACCACGCTGGAGAGCGGGTCTTCGGCGAGGAAGACGGGCAGGCCGGTCTCCTCGCGCAAAAGCAGATCCAGGTTCTTGAGCAGCGCGCCGCCCCCGGCCAGCACGATGCCGCGGTCGGCGATGTCGCCGGCCAGTTCCGGCGGCGTGCGCTCCAGCGTCACCTTCACCGCCTCCACGATGGCGTTGACCGGCTCGGCCAGCGCGTCGCGGATCTCGTCGCTACTGACGGTCAACGTGCGCGGCACGCCGGCCACCAGATCGCGCCCCTTGATGTCCATGGTGAGGACCTCATCGGTGGGGTAGGCGTTGCCGATGCCCATCTTGATGAGCTCCGCGGTCCTCTCGCCGATGAGCAAATTGTACTTGCGCTTGATGTGCTGGATGATCGCCTCGTCCATCTTGTCGCCGCCCACGCGCACGCTCTTGGCGTAGACGATGCCGGCGAGCGAGATCACCGCGACGTCGCTCGTTCCTCCGCCGATGTCGACGATCATGTTGCCGGACGGCTCGGTGATGGGGAGCCCGGCGCCGATGGCCGCGGCCATCGGCTGCTCGATCAGATAGACCTCGCGGGCGCCGGCGCTCTCCGCGGCTTCGCGCACGGCGCGCCGCTCCACCTCGGTGATGCCCGAGGGGATGCCGATGATGATCCTCGGCTTCACCAGCGTGCTGCGGTTGTGCGCGGCGCGGATGAAGTAGCGGAGCATGGCCGCGGTGATCTCGAAGTCGGCGATCACGCCGTCCTTCATCGGCCGGATGGCGACGATGTTGCCCGGCGTGCGGCCGAGCATCTCCTTCGCTTCCTTGCCAACCGCGAGGACCTTCTTGCCGCCGCGCGCTTCCTGCTGCACGGCGACGACCGAGGGCTCGTTGGAGACGATGCCCATGCCGCGGATGTAGATGAGCGTGTTCGCGGTGCCGAGATCGATGGCCAGGTCGCGGGAGAAGAGCTTGTAAATGCCGTTGAACATGAAAGCCTTGCGTCCGGGGGGAAAGGCGCGCGGACGCTAGCATTCGCGTGGGAGGTCCGCAACGCGCACTTTGCTCGTTCCGCGCGGCCCGTGGAAAGAAAAATTCGAGCCGCGCGCCGAGCGGCTGGACGGAGGGCCGGCGTCGCGGTTGAGTCGCGGCCCGCACCGGCGTAGAGGGACCCACATGCACATTCCCCGCGGAGACGAACGCAGGAAGAACTTCATCGGCGGCCAGTGGGCGGAGCCTTCCACCGGCAAGTACGAGCCCTGCACCAACCCGGCCGACACGCGCGAAGTGCTGGGCCACTTTCCACGCAGCGGCGCGGCCGACGCGACGGCCGCCGTCGATGCCGCGGCCAAGGCGTTCCCCGGCTGGGCTGCTACGCCCGGGCCCGAGCGCGGCCGCGTGCTGGGCCGCGCCCACGCCATCTTGAAGGCCAAGGTGGACCTGCTCGCCGAGGCGCTCTGCCGCGAGGAGGGCAAGGTGTTGGGAGAGGCGCGGGGCGAGGTACTCAAAGGCCTCAATTTGCTGGAGTTCTACGCGGGCGAAGGGTTCCGGCAGCACGGGAGGACGGTCCCCTCCGAGACGCGCAACACGCTCGCCTTCACGCTGCGGCAGCCGGTGGGTCCGGTGGCCTTGATCACGCCCTGGAACTTCCCCTTCGCCATCCCGGTCTGGAAGACGGCGCCGGCGCTGGTGGCGGGGTGCACGGTGGTGCTCAAGCCTGCGTCGTTGACGCCCATCTGCACTCATCTCATGTCCGAGGCCTTCCAGGAGGCGGGCCTGCCCCCGGGCGTGCTCAACGTGGTCACGGGGCCCGGCGGCGCCATCGGCGACGCCCTGGTGGACGACCCGCGCATCCGGGCGGTCAGCTTCACCGGCTCCAACGAGATCGGGCTCAAGCTCTACCAGCGCGTCGCGGCCCGCGGCGTGAAGGTGACCCTGGAGATGGGCGGCAAGAATCCGGTGGTGGTGCTCGACGACGCCGATCTCGAGTTGGCGGCGGAAGGAATCCTCCAGGGCGGGTTTGGAAGCACCGGCCAGCGCTGCACGGCGACCTCGCGCGTGGTGGTGACGCCCGGCATCGCTCCCAGGCTGACGGAAGCGGTGGTGGAGCGCGCCCGCAAGCTGCGGGTGGGCAACGGCATGCAGGAAGGCGTGGAGATGGGTCCCGCCGTCGATCCCTCGCAGCTCAAGACCGACCTCGAGGCCATCGCCGCCGCGAAGGCGGAGGGAGGGAGGCTGCTCTGCGGCGGGGAGCGGCTGCGCACGCCCGAGCACGAGCACGGTTTCTTCTGTGCGCCGACCGTCTTCGACCAGGTGCGGCCCGGGACGAAGCTGGCGCGCGAGGAGGTGTTCGGGCCCGTCCTCGCCATCCAGCAGGCGCGCGACCCGGAGGAGGCCCTGCGTCTGGCGAACGACGTGCAGTTCGGCCTCACCGCCTCGGTGTACTCGCGCGACTACTTCGCGGTGATGCGCTTCGTGGAGAAGGCCGAAGTGGGCATGGTCCACGTCAACCAGCCCACGGTAGGCGGCGAGGCGCAGCTGCCCTTCGGCGGGATCAAGGCCACCGGCGTTGGCGAAAAGGAGATGGCCGAGGAGGGCGCCAACTTCTTCACCCACCTCAAGACCGTCTGGCTCGACTACACCGGCTCGAAACGCACGACGAATATCTACTGACCGCAGCGCTCCGGGCCCGAAAAAGAGCCCTCGGATCAGTGGGATCCTTGTGTTCGAACAGTGGGACGAGCGGGTTGCTTGACGCGGTGGCGGGGGCTTGAAAGAGTGCGATGTTCTCTCGGGAGGAGGAGCGCCGATGCACCGCCGTTGGCCAGTCGCCGCGCGGCTGTTCTCCGCCGTCGCGGGCCTCGCTCTGGGCCTCCTCGGAGCCGAGATGACCTTCGGCCATCTCCGCGGCGAGGAGCCGCGCTCCGACGCCGTCCTCTATTCCATCGAGGTGCGCAACGGCGCCGGCGACCTGCTGGCCAGTCCGATGCTCATCGGCGAAGAGGGCCGGCCGCTTCACCTCGACCTCGCGCATGAAGCCGGCCCGCACAGCGACGGCGTCAACATGTCGTTGGACCTCGATCCGCGGCCCGACGGCGACAACCTCTGCCTCGGCTATCGCCTTTCCATCGCCGATGGCTTCGCCCACTCGGGGCGGATGGGCGTCGCCTACGGCGAGCAGCGATCCGTGCAACTCCACGGCGGAGGCGAGGAGTTGCGGCTCTCCTTGATCGTAGCTCGCGCGTACACGCGCGACTTCGGGCGCATCCTCCAGCGGCACCGCCGTCCGTCCGCATAGTCCCTCCCGCATCGCGGGCGCTGCGAGTGTGATACAAGCCGCGCGTGCCGCAATCCACCCTCTCGCCGCAAGAGCAGCGGCTGTCGGCGTTCTGCCGCGTCTTCGCCGCCGTCTATCTGCTGGGCGGGCTCTTTTTCGCGGCCTTCCCGCGGCAGACCTTTCGCATCGCCACGCTGGGCGGCGAGACGCCGGCCTTCGGTCCGGAGGCGCAGTTCTGGAACGTCCTCGCCGCCGCGATGATGGCCGCTGCGGGAACCGCATGCTGGGTGACGGCGGGCCGGCCGCGCGAGCGCCGCCACGCCATCCTTCCGGTGGTCGCCGCCAAGCTCACCTCCAGCGCGCTGGCTGCCGTCCTCCTGCTCGGCGGGCCGCGTTCGCGCGCCCTCCTCGCGGTGCTCGTGACCGATCTTCCTCTCTTCCTGCTCACGCTGGCCGTCTACCGATCCGCGGCTCCGGGGGTGAGCAGCGAGCCGGCTCGCGAGGGGCCGCCGCCCGTGGACGAGGAAGCCCCGCCGGTCAAACTCAAGGTCTCGAAGCGGTGAGCGGCAGCGCCATGGCTGTAATCCTGCGCAGCGGCCGCTCCTGCGCTAGATTGCGTCCATGATCGGCGTCGTCGTAGCCACCCACGGCAAGCTCGCGGAGGAGATGATTCGCACCGCCGAGGGCGTGGTGGGCGGCCTGCCACAAGTCGCTCCCGTGAGCATCGTTGCCAGCTCCCCGGACGTGCGCTCGGACTTGAAGGCTGCCATCCAGAAGGTGGACCAGGGCGACGGCGTCCTGCTCCTCACCGATCTGCTGGGGGGATCGCCCACCAACCTGTGCGTCTCCTTCCTCACCGAACGCCAGGTCGAGGTGGTCACCGGCGTCAACCTGCCGATGCTGCTCAAGCTCTCCGGGCTGCGCGCCAGCGGCAAGCCCATCGCGCAGATCGCGCACGACCTGGCGGAGGCCGGCCAGCGCTCCATCGGCCACCTCAGCGAGTCGTTGCGGAGGATGGGTTGAGCCCACCGGGCATTGCGTTGGTGCGCGTCGACAACCGGCTCGTTCATGGCCAGGTGCTGGAGGCGTGGCTGCCGGCCCTGGACGCGCAGGGCATCCTGGTGGCGGACGACGAGGCCGCCGGCAACGTGCTGGCGCGCTCGGCCATGGCGCTGGCCATCCCGCCGGGGATCAACTTCCAGGTCATGCGCCTCGACGCCGCCGCCGAGGTGCTGCAGCCGGGCGGCAAGGGCCCGCAGTCGGCGCGGACGCTCCTCTTGCTGCGCGAGGTCCGCGATGCGGTGAGGCTGCGCGGCCGGGGCGTGCCCATCCCGCGGCTCAACCTCGGCAACGTGCACTTCGGGGCCGGGCGCAAGCAGGTGTCGGCCTCGGTGTTCCTCGACGCGGCCGAGCTCGCCGGCCTGGATCAACTGGCGCAGTCGGGCACCGAGGTGGAGGTCCGCGCGGTCCCCTCCGAACGCCCCGTCTTGCTCGGCGATCTGAAAGCGCGGTTCGCCGCGGCCTGAGGCCGAAGGCGGGAGCATTGGGTGTAAGAGAGGTCATGCTCCCGCTCGTGCCCGGAGGCGCGCCGCACCTGTTCTTCCTCGCGGCCGTCGCGGCGCTTCTGGGCGGGCTGTCGGCCATCGAGCGCAAGGGCGCCCTGCAGCTCATGCTCTCGCGCCCGCTGGTTCTGGGGCCGCTCCTCGGGTGGGCCCTGGGCGACGCGCAAGGCGGGCTGGTGCTTGGCATTCCGCTCGAGCTGCTCTTCCTCGGCGGCGTGAACCTGGGCGGCAGCCTGCCCGACAACGAGTCGCTGCTCGCGGCCGGCCTCACCTCGCTGGTGGTGCCTGCGGGGCTGGCCATTCCCTTTGGCGTCGACGCGCCGCTGGCGGTGCTGGGCCTTGCCCTGGTGTTCCCGCTGGCGCTGTTCGGCCGCCGCCTGGAGCGCGCCTCCGAGCAGCGAAATCTGATGTTGATGGACGAGGCCCTGGCGCGCGCCGCGGCAGGCGACCCGGGAGCCGCCGGCGTCAACCTGCGCGGGCTTCTCCTCCCGTTCGGCGCCTCGGCGGGGATCTGCGCGCTGGGAGTGCTGCTGTCCCCCCTGCTCGCCGCCGTCCGCCTGCGGCTCGGGCCCATGCCGCTGTCGGCGCTGGAGGGCGGCTGGCACGCCATCTGGGCCGTGGCGGCGGCCTGCGCCGTGCGGGCGGTCCGCGATCCGCGGGCTCCGGCGCTGGCGGCGCTGTCTGCGGTGGCGGTCCTGGCCGTGACGCTGGCGCTGAGAGGCCTTTGGTGATCCCGGCGGCGGCAATGGAGCAGCCGGCCCGGCGCGTTTCTGCCGGCACGCTCGTGCAAGTCTTCCTGCGCTCCCTCTTCCTGCAGGCTGCCTGGAATCCGCGCGGCATGCAGAACCTGGGCTTCGCGCACGCCATGGCGCCCGCGCTCGCCGACCTGTATCCGGACTCCGCGGCGCGCGCCAGAGCCACAGCGCGGCACCTCGAGTTCTTCAACTGCCATCCCTATTTTGCCGCCGCCATCCTTGGCGGGGCGGTGCGGCTCGAAGAGCGCGTCGCCAACGGCGAGGCGCCCCCGGAGAGCGTCTCCAGCTTCAAGAGGGCGCTGGGCCCGCCCTTCGCCGCGCTGGGCGACGGCTTCTTCTGGCTGGCGCTGCGGCCCGCGGCGGCGCTGGCGGCAGCGGCCACCGCGCCGCTGCTCGGCCTGTGGTGCATCGTGGTCTTTCTCGCCCTCTACAACTCGGTGCACATCACCGTCCGCGTCTGGCTGTTCGCGGCGGGTTATGCGCGCGCCGAAGGAGTGGTCGAGGCGGTGGCCCGCGCGCACCTCTCCCGCGGCACGCCCATGCTCAAGGCCTGCGCCGCGGCGATGGCTGGCGCGCTCGCCGCCCGCGGCATCCTGGCCGCCGGCCTCGTCGAGCGCCCCTTTCACGCGGTCCTCGTCGCTTTGGTGGTGGTGGCCGCCTGGGCCTCGTTGCCACGGCTGGGCGCCACCCGCGCTGTGTACACCGCCCTGCTCCTCGGGCTTGCGCTCGGCGCGCGCTTCTTCTAGCTCTTCGAGGGACCCATGGCGGACGAGACCATCGAAAAGGACTGCACGGTGCGCAACAAGATGGGCCTGCACGCGCGTCCGGCAGCCCTCATCGTCCAGACCGCCAACCGGTTCCCCTGCGAAGTGACCCTGGTCAAGGACGGGCAGCCGGTGAACGGCAAGAGCATCATGGGCGTCTTGATGCTGGCCGCGGCCATGGGCACCACCATCACCGTGAAGACTGAAGGCGAAGAGGCCCGCGCGTGCGCGGACGCGATCGCGGACCTCTTCCAGAAGGGCTTCAACGAGGAGCTGGGGTGATCAGTTCGTCGGCGGGAGGATGGTGGTCTCGTCCCGAGCCACGTCCGTCTCGGACGTGATCAGCCCGTCGCGGTGATGGCCGTTCATCGGCCGGCGGCGGATGCGGAATTCCTGGGCGAAGGGCACGCCGGCTTCGCGGCTGGCCGCCGCCAGTGCGCCGAGCAGCGCGCCGCCGAGCGCGAGCAGGGCCCCGCCGGTGGAGATGAGGGCAACCAGCCCGCCGTTGCCGGTGGTCTCAATCAGCGCCGCGGTGGAACCGCGCGTTCCGCGATGGACGGTGGTGTTGTTTGCCGGCGTGCGCGAGAACGCCGCCACGCCGGAGGCGAAGAGCGCGATCAGCCCGGCCAGGAGCATCGACATGCCCCAGGAAACGATGCCGTGCGACAGGCTCGTCGCCCGGCGCCGGTCACCCGCCATCCGCACCACCGCGAAGGCGCCGACGAACGAAGCCACCACCGCGCTGGCCGCGCCCCAGATGGCCGCGCCCGCGTTGGAGGCGGCCGGGCGAGCCGCGAAGGGATCGATGGCCGCGAGGCCGACCACCATCGCCAGCATCGACAGCAGGAGCATCACGCCCCAGCCGATCAAATTGCCGCCGATCAGCGCGCTCCAGTCGAGGTGCATGTCGCGCTGGAGGCGCAGGTCCGGTTCCGCGCGTATGCCGGTCGTTCCATAGCTCCGATCCAATGTCGCCATTCTCGTCTCTCCTGTGTCGTTGTCGTCGTTGGAGAGACGGTGGGGTTTGTGCGCCACAGGGGGAAGGCACATCCACTTCAGGGCTCGTGTGGTCGTCAGCTCTCTTGACGCCGGAACAGCCTGCGGATGTTCGACTGGTGACGGAGCAGGATGATCGCGGCCACCGCGAGCAGGCCGTAGACGGCGGAGCGCCCGGCCGTCAGCACGGCGACGCCGACGGCGACCAGGACTCCTGCCAGCGAACCCACGCTGGAGATGCGGAACAGCTTGTAGAGCACGACCCAGGTGGCGGCGCCCGCCAGCGCTGCCCAGGGCGCCAGCGCCAGCGAGACGCCCAGGCCCGTGGCCACTCCCTTGCCACCGCGGAAGCGAAGCCAGATCGGGAAGCAGTGGCCGATCACGGCTGCTGCAGCGGCGACGGGAGCGAGCGGCACTTCGGCGCCGTTCGAGCGGGAGGCGATCAGCACGGGAACGAATCCCTTCAGCGCGTCCAGCGCGAGCGTGACCACGGCGGCGGCGCGGCCCGCGGCCCGGGCCACGTTGGTGGCCCCGATGTTGCCGGAGCCGACGGTGCGCACGTCCTTGCCGGTGGCGGCGCGGGCGATCAAGAGCCCGAAGGGAATCGAGCCGCACAGGTATCCGCACAGCGCCCACAGCCAGGTCATGCGGCAGCCCGCAGCGCCACGAACGCCCAACTTGCCGCCAGCGTGAGCAGCAGAGCGCGCCGCAGGCGCGGCGTCGGCTCGACGACCAGCGCCCAAGGCACGCCGAGCAGGCGCAGCGCGGTCCAGAGCGCGTGGGTGGCGCACGCGGCCGCCAGCAGCGTGCCGGCGGGGCTGGCGAGGAACGCGTCATCGAGGCGGCCCCGCACCGCGAACCAGAACGCGTGGCTGGAGCCGCAGGCGAGGCAGGGAATCCCGGTCGCCTCGCGCAGTGGGCAGGCGAAGAGGGAAAGCGCCGGCGCGTCCAGCGGCAGCACGGCGGCCGCGCCCAACAGGGCCGCGCCGATGGCGGCGAGCACGCGCGCGTGCACGCCAGGCGGGCCGGCGCGGGCGATCATTGCGGCCCCATCATCCTGGCGACGCGCATGGCCGCGAGTACGCTGGCGAAGACGCCCAGGCAGCAGAAGAGCAGATACGGCGCGAGCGTGACGCCCGCGGCGCCTCCGGCGGAGATCCGGTGCGTCTCCTTGAGGCCGATGCCGGTGAGCACCACCACCCAGAGGACGCCGACGATGAACCCGCAGCCCGGCACGGCCAGGAGGACCAGCGGAGCCGAAGCGTAGGCGCAGGCGGCAAAGGTGGCCGCGAAGCCGCGCTTGGCCTGGCCGAAGATGAGGGCGAAGAAGTGCGTGACCGCGGCGTTGACGTACGTGAACGCCAGCACGAACAGCGGCGTCACCAGCAGCAGCGCCACGAACCAGCCGGGCGAGGAGAGCTTTCCTGCCTCCAGGAGCTGCGGCGGCACCTTGAAGCGCGTCGCCAGCTGCTCGTAGAACCCCTCGAGGCGCGTCCGCATCAGCTGCTCGAAGATCTGGCCGATGCTGGAGAAGACGGAGATGGTGAGCACGGCGAAGCCGAGTTGGGCCGGGCCGCGGTCGAGGCGTGCCGAGGCGAAGAGCTTGCCCGGCTCGAAGAGGGCGAGCTGCATCGTCTGACCCCATCCGGCGAGAAAGCCGAGCTCGCCGCGTCGCTCCCAAGGAGTGCCGGCAGGACCCATGTCAGGCTGGGGAGCGGCGGCGGCTGCCGCCTCTGGCACCACCAGTTCCTTGCCGCAGACCGGACAATTCTGGCGTCCGGAACGGTCCGTGCTGAACGTATTTCGGCAGCTCGGGCAGCGGGCGAGCACACCGCCTTCTAGCACGTCCGCCACGCGACACGCCGGGCGGCCGTGAAGCTTCCGTGCCGCCTGCACGATGCCTACCTCTGCCTAGCAGCCGGGGACTTCCCGGCGCGTCGTGCGGCGCCCCCCCACAATGGAAGCGCCGCGAAACCCCTTGAGGAGGCACAATGAAGTACGCATATGGACTGACGCTCGCGGCGGCGTTGATCTTCGGCTGCAGCAGCAGCAGCAAGAACACGCGCACGGCCTCGAACGATAGCGGCACCACCGGCACCACGCAGTCGGGCACCGTCTCCGGCGATACCTCGACGGCCGGCACGCAGGCCAACGCCAGCGGCACCACCACGCCGTCCAATGGCGCGAGCGCGACCAACAACACCGGCAGCGACACCAACGCTCAAGGCTCTGCCCAGGGCTCGATGGGCGGCCAGTCCTCCGGCACCTCTGCCACTGCGTCGACGCAGGGACAGGGCTCGAGCGGCAGCTCGGCCTCGACGCCGAGCGACAGCAGCGGCAGCTCCGGCAGCGCGAGCGGAAGCACCGGCTCGACGTCGGGTTCCACGTATGGACAGAGCGGCAACACCGGCTCGTCCTCCGGTTCGACCTATGGGCAGACCGGAAACACCGGCTCCTCCGGCTCGACGTACGGCCAGAGCGGCAACTCCGGCAGCACGGGCAGCTCCTCGGGCAGCATGGGCAACAGCGGCTCGACCTCGGGATCCACCTCCGGTCAGAGCGGCAGCAGCGGCTCCTCCGGGTCGACTTACGGCCAGAGCGGCAACTCCGGCAGCACGGGCAGCTCCTCGGGCATGGGCAGCTCCTCCGGAATCGGCAGCTCCTCGGGCTCGACCTCCGACAGGAGCTCCGCCTCGGCGTCCAATGACAACGCCAGCCTGCGCACCGTGACCGGCGCGGTTGAGAAGGTGGACCAGAACAGCATCACGCTCGACCAGGACGCCGGCGGCGTCACGCTCACCGTCGACTCGCAGACCCAGGTGCTGCGCCGCGGCCAGCCCGTGGCGGCCGGCATCTCCGCCATCCGTGAAGGCACGCAGATCCGCGCCAGCTTCGATCCGGCCTCCAACCGCGCCGACAAGATCGAGGTGATGGGCAAGGCGAAGAAGAGCGGCCACCACTCCAAGAGCGGCGCCTCCACCAGCGGCAGCGCCTCGAAGTCGGACAGCATCGGGAGCAGCGGCACGAACAACAGCGCCGGCACCGGCACCGACCAGATGAACTCGAAGTCGAACACGGGCAACGGGACGACCGACAATCCGAACCCCAAGTAGGCCGTCGCGAGACGGTCCTGGCACGCCGCAGCTGACGGCGGCGTGCAGCAGTGCGGGGCCGCGGCCTGCCACTCCGGGTGCGGGCCGCGATTGCAGGGCGCCGGGCCTCTCGTGGGGGGCCCGGCGCCCGCGCTTCGGGCCTGCGCCAGGTGCGCCTTTCCGGTAACGTCGCCGCGTGGCCGGATTCGCCGTGGGCATCGTGTGGGTGGTCGCGACGCTCCTCTTGTCGCGGCTCAGCAGCCAGGTGGACCTGCTGCGCTTTCCGATCGCCTGGGCGGGAGTGCTGGTCGCGCTGGACGGCCTCGCCCGATGGCGCCGCGGCCTGTCTCCGCTGCGGTCGCCTGCGGACTGGGTAGCCGCGGCCGTTGCCAGCGTCGTCTTCTGGGACGTCTTCGAGCTGGTGAACCTGCGCCTGCACAACTGGTGGTACGCGGGCGTCTCACCGAGCCCGTGGGCAGGCGGCCTCTTCGCAGCCGCTTCCTTCGCGACGGTGTTGCCGGCGGTGCGGCTGGGGCTCGCGCAGCTTCCGCCTGGCCCCCAGTGGGTCGCCGCCATCGAAGCTCGCCGCATCAAGCTGCTGGCCGGCCTCGCAGCCCTGGCGCTTGCGCTCGCGTTCCCGCGCTTCGCCTTTCCGCTGGCCTTCATCTTCCTCTGGCCCATCTGCGAGGCGCTCGCGGGCGTGCGGGTGCGGCTGCGGGTCATGGCGCTGGGCCTTCCCCTGGGCCTGGTCTGGGAATCGCTCAACTGGCGGTGCGCCCGCGGCTGGTCGTACACCATCCCATTCTTCGAGCGACCCAAGCTGTTCGAGATGCCGCTGCCGGGATACCTCGGCTACCTGCCCTTCGCGCTCGAGGCGGTCGCGGCGCTGGCGCTCCTCGACAAGCTGCGCCCGCACCTGCGCGGCAAGAGGGCGGCGCCGGCGCTGATCGGCGTCCTGCTCTTCCACGCGCTCGCCGAGCACCTGGGCCGGGGGCAGACGGTGCTCTCCTTTTCGCGGTAGAGATCGCGAATGCCCGGCAAGGGGTTCCTGATCCGCGAGCGCCACCGCGTCCTGCTCACCGCCCACGCCTTCGCGATGATCTTCGGGTTGCTCGCCTGCGCGCTGGTGAACCGGCGGCTGAGCCCGGACCGGTTCTGGGTGCACTGGGTGGCCCTCGGGTGGGGCGTGCTGTTCCTCGCCCACCTCTGGGTCTTCTCCCGCAGCACGCTCGCCACCATGGGGAGACCGCGCCGGCCATGAGCGTGCTGGCGACGCTGCGCCAGGACCGCGCGGGGGAGTGGCGCACCCTCGACGACTACCTGCGCGAGCTGCGCCATCGCGAGAACGCCGCCGTGTCGGCGCTCGCCAATGCCCTGTCGGCTTCCGGCGGCGAGCAGGTGGAGCTCGCCTCGCACGCCGATGCCGGGGCGGTCTTGCTGGAGGTGGCCTGCGATCTGCGCCTTCCCAAGAGCTCGCGGCTGGCGGCGACGCGGTGCCTCCTGGAAGCGGGTATCGATCCGCCTTACGTGGGCCACCTCTTCGTGGGCGCCGGCGATCTGCTCACCGACCCGCGACTCGGCGGCGACGCGCGCAAGCTGGTGGAGAGCGGCCTGCCCGCGGCGCTGCAGCTCGGCGGCGAGATCGCCACCATCAGCCTGATGGCCGGTGCCTTCGCCCGGGCCGTGCAGTCGGCGGCGTCGGCCGTGGGCCAGGCCCGCGTCAAGGAGCTGTTGCAGGGCATGCCGGAGTTACACGCCGGGGCCCTCGCAGGCCTCTTCGCGCTGGGCCTGGGCGAGTTGCCGGAGGGTCATCGGACCGGCTGGAAGCGGCTCCTGGCCCAGACGTGCACTGCCTATCGCCGCGCGCCGGCGGCGGCGAAGCGGATGGGACTGGTTCCCGCTTGGCCGCCCAACCTGCCCGATGCCTTCGGATCCCTGGTCAAGGAAGCCGAGGAAGGCTCGGCCGGGATCGAGTCCGCCGATGCCGCCGTAAGCCCCGCGACGCTGAAGAAGCCTTCCCCGCCGCCCCCCCTTGCCCGCGGCCGGCAGATGCCCGAGGGGCCCGTGACCCCCGCGCCGCCCGGAAAAACGTTGGCGCCACCGATCCGGCGCTCACCGTTCCGCCAGGCGGCCGCACCACCGCCGCCCACGGTCTTGCCGCCGAAAGCGATGGAGCCGCTGGCGGCGCAGGGGCCCCACGCCGCGAGACCTGCGCCCCGGCCGAAGGTTGAGCAGACGACGAATCTCGACCCGACGCGGAAAACGCCGCTGGTTGCGCCGCCGCGCAAGGACCTGGCGTTCGATGCCCGCGGAGCTCGCGTGCCCCGCGAGGACCGGTGGCGAGACGATGCCTTCGAGTGGGCAGCGCCGGCGCTGCCTTCGTCCGACCTGCCCCCACCTCCGCAGGCGCAGGTGGCAGCCGGCCCGCTCGCCTCCCGCATCCAGTCACTCTTCGAGGACCGTCCGGAGGCGGTGGACCGCCTGCTGGGCGCGGCGGAAGCGCTGGCCGGCGTCCGGGGCGAGGAGTCGTTCCTGCGCCTGCTCGCCGAGGAGGCCGCCAGCAAGGTGTGGGAAGGAAGGACACTGCCCGCGGATCAGGCGCGGCGCCTCCAGGAATCGGCCCGCGACGCCGCCCTGCCCGCCCCGGGCCGGCGGGCAGCGGAGCTGGTGCTGGCAAAGTTCCGTTTTGTTGTGTCCGGACGGGCTTGAGAGCAGTCTCCTGCCCGCCGCGCAGCGCACTGCGGCACGTTGCCAGAACCGTCGTCAGATGCTATCCGTGCGCGCTTTCAGGGGTCCATGAATGAAGATCGCTTTGAGCCCGCTGGAGAAGTTGCGCGCAGCGGGGAAGTTCCTGGACGTGACCTTCAACAAGCGCCCGGTCTCCGTCTCCATCGAAGTCACCAAGCGCTGCAACGCCCGCTGCGACTTCTGCGACTACTGGAAAATCAGCGATCGCGACGAGATGACGGACTTCACCGACGTGGTCCGCCGCTTCGACCCCCTGGTGGTGGTCTTCACCGGCGGCGAGCCGATGCTGCGCCGCGACCTGGTGCCGCTGGTCAAGCAGATCAAGGATTTGCCCGGCTTCCGCTACATCACCGTGCTCACCCACGGCGGGTTCCTCACCGAGGCCAAGATCAGGGAGCTCTGCGCCGCCGGGGTGAACCAGATCAACATCTCGATGAACTACCCCGACGCCCGCCAGGACAAGGAGCGCGGCCTCCCGGGCCTCTTCGAGAGGCTGGAGAGCACCATCCCGAAGATGGTGGCCGAGGGCTACAACGTCTTCACCTTCGCTTCCATGCTGATGGTCGACAACATGCACGACGCGGAGCCGCTGGTCCGCCTCGCGCACAAGTGGGGCATCAACATCGCCTTCTCCGGCTACAACGACCTGAAGAACGGCAACCAGAAGCACTTCGTCTCCCGGGAGAAGATGGCCGAGTTCAAGATGGTCTGCGCCCGGCTGGTGCAGCTCAAGCGCGAGCTCGGGAACATCATGACCTCGGACTACTTCTTCGAGACGCTGCCCCGCTTCTACGAGGAGCGCGAGATCAAGGGTTGCCGCGCCGGAAAGGTGATGATCCACGTCACCCCCAAGGGCATGGTGCAGCCCTGCGCGGAGCTCCCGCCCATCTCGCACTACTCGGAGTTCCTGCCCGGCAGCTACCAGGGGCCCAACTGCGGATCCTGCTTCGACGCCTGCCGTTCGGAGGTGGAGGCTCCGGTCACGCTCCGCCGCGTCGCCGAGATGACGGGCCTCTTGTGACGGATCGGCTCTGGCTGCGGACCGCCCTGGGGCTTTGTGCGGGGCTCATGGCCGCGGCGGCAGTGGTGTTCTACCTGGGCATCTCGCAGCGGGAGCTGATCGCTTCGCTGCACGGCATCTCCGACCAGCCGCTCTTCTTTGCCGCGCTGGGCGGCCTGGTGCTGATGGCGCTGCAGGCCCTGCGCTGGTGCGTGGTGATGAAGCCGCTGCTCAACCTGAGCTACGGCCAGGCCTACCGCGCGATGATGGTGGGGTTCACCTTCAACGTGCTCTTGCCGGCGCGCGGCGGCGACCTGCTCCGGGTGCAGTACCTGGGCAAGCGCACCGGCATCTCGCGCGCCAAGCTGCTGGGCACCGAGATCGTCGACTTCTGGAGCGACAAGTGGGGCTGGGTGGCTGCTTTCCCCGTCCTCTGCCTGCTGGGCTCGCCTCCCGCCTGGCTCTTCCGCGCGCTGATGCTGATGGGCGGACTGGTGATCACCGTGGGCATCCTGCTGGCGCTGATGGCCAGCGGCATCCTGCGCCGGGGCCCCAGGTGGCTCACCAACCTGCGCGACGGCTTCGCCTCCAACCACTGGAAGCGCCTCCTCCTGGTGGAGACGGTGATCGCGCCGCTCCCCTGGCTCTGGGAGACCTTCGTGATCATGGTGGCGGGGCACGCGTTGGGCCTCAACCTGAGCCCGATGCAGGCCTTCGCCGCCCTCACTGCCTTCAACGTGGCGACCACCGTGCCGTCGCCGGGAAACGCCGGCTCGTTCGAGGCCGGCGGCACGCTGGCGCTGATCGCCTTCGGCATCCCCAAGGAGACGGCGCTGGCCTTCATCTTCCTCTATCACCTGACGCAGGTGGTCCCCGGCTTCATGGGTGGCGTGCTCGTGTTGGTGATGGAGGGCGAGACGCTCTTCGGCAAGAAGAGCCTGCTGCACCTGCCCAAGCCCACGCTGCCGGACGTGGCGCCCGGAGCGGTAGCCGAGCCCGACGCCGGCTGAACCTCACCGCACCAGCGTGAAGGCCGCGTAGTCGGCGGCGGAGATGGACTTCGTCTGGTCGCCGTCGCTCATGATCCCCAGTCCGAGGAAGTCGGGCACGTCGGCGTTGGCGTTGCCGCCCTCGAAGTGGGCGCGGAACTCTGCGGAGGGATCGATCTCCTCGTCCTTCCACTGCCCCAGCGGCCCGCCGGTCTCGAGGATGACGGTGTCCTGCACGACGAAGAGGTTCCGCTTCTGGTCGCAGACGCGGCCCTTTTCGCCCACCGCGCTCCACACGTACTTGATCGAGTACCACTTGAGTCCGCGCTTCCAGGAGACGTAGACCACCGCGGCCGAGTCGCCGAACCCTTCCTTGCACTCGTCGCCGCCCTTGGGCAGGACCTGCGCCCGCCACTTCCAGCGCACACGCTTGGTGCCCTGGTGCAGGTTGTCGGGCACCTCCGCGCCCAGCGTCACCGTCTCCAGCGGCGGCCGGTAGACCGCCCGGATGAAGGGCATCTGCGGATCCTCCACCAGCTTGTAGTAGCTGACGGGCCCTGAGTAGCTCTCCAGGACGCGGAAGGAATGGACGTCGATGGGAGTGCTCACCGGTGGCCGCGGTTCCTCGCCGGCGGTCCCTGCGGAAATGAGGAGCACGCAGAGTGCCAGGAAGGTGCGCGAAGTGCAGACCACGTTGAGGCGGCAGCTTAACGGCTCGCCCGCCATGCGCCAATCCTTGGCTTTTCGCCGCGTTCGCGGGTAGAAGGCGGCGGTTCCATGGAGTTTTCGCCCGAACAACTGCGCGGCCGCACCGCGCCCTGGGGAGCGGCGGCCGCGCTGGCGCTCGCCGCCCTGGTGGCCTTCGGTCTCTGGCTGCGGCTGCATGCGCTGTCCGCCGAGGGCTTCGGCGACGACGAAGTCCACAAGTGGCTGGCCGCCAACCGGTACCTCCAGGGGATCTTCTCCGGCGACGACGTCGAGCACCCGATGCTGATGAAGTGGCTGATCGCCGCCAGCATCTTCGTCGGTTCGCGCCTGGGCTGGGCGCCCGAGACCATGACCCGCCTGCCCAACGCCTTGGCGGGCGGCGTCTCCATCGTGGTGGTCGCGCTCCTCTCGCGGCGGCTCTTCGGCCGCGGCGCAGGGATCCTCTCGGCGGCGCTGGCCGCCTGCTCGGTGACCCTGGTGGGTTACCAGCGCGTGGCCAAGGAAGACACGCTCCTGGGCCTCTTCCTCATGCTGCTGCTCTGGTGCCTGGCAGAGGCCAAGGCTGCCGCCGACGACGGCCGCAACCATGGGCGCTGGGAGATCTTCGCCGCCTTGTCGCTCGGGGGCATGCTGGCGTCGAAGTATTTCTTCTTCCTCACCCCCATCCCGGTGGTGTTCTACCTCTGGGTGCGCCGCGACTCGCGCTGGCGCGTTCCGCTGGGCCGGTGGCTGCAGCTGATCGGGGTGGCGCTGCTCCTCTGGGTGGCGATCAACTGGTCGCCGTTCCTGCCCTCCACCTGGGAGTACGCGAAGAGCTACACCACCGGCCAGCAGACGGTGCACGGGTCGCTCTTCTTCATGGGGCGCATCTACCACAACCTGGTCGAGTACGGCCTGGGCGGCACCCCGCCGTGGTTCTACGCGGTCTTCGCCGCGGTGAAGCTGGCGCCGGCCACCTTCATCTGCGCCATGCTCGGCCTTTCGGCGGCGCTCTTGCAGCGGCGGCCCGCCCACAAGCTGATGCTCGGCTGGCTCGCGGTGTGGTTCCTGGTCCATTCCGTCTCCGGGTCCAAGTGGGGCCGCTTCTTCGTCAGCGTGCTGCCCGCTTTCCTGATCCTCGCGGGATACGCGGCGGCGCGGATGATCGAGGTCCTGCGCCAACCCGCCGTGCGCTGGACCGCTGCCGCCGCCGCGGTTCTGGTGCTGCCCTTTGCCGAGGCCCGTGCCGCGGTGGCGCACGCGCCGCACTACCGCCTCTACATCTCCGCGCTGGGCGGCGGCGACGAGCGCGTGCAGTGGTACTTCCCGCACTGCGACTACTTCGACGCGGGCTTCCGCGAGGCCGTGCAGTACGTGGCCAGCCACGCCGAGCCCAACGCGGAGCTTTCGACCGAGATCGACTGGCCGGCGCAGCTCTACGCGGGCTGGGCGGGCCGCGGCGATCTGCTGCAGACGTTGGTGCGGCGCGGCCGAACCTGCCGGGCCGGACGCGTCTGCTACGTGGTGGTGCAGGTGGGCCGCCTCTACTTCCTCAACCAGGACGCGGTCCAGAACCTCTCCCGGCGCGCGCCGTGGCACGTGGAGAGCGTCGGCGGCAAGGACGTCGTCAAGGTGTATCGGTTAGAGCCGGGAGAGAGGCCGTACCCCGACGAGGAGACGCCGGCCAGTGGTCCGTTGGTGCGCCAGCAATAGGAGGCGAGCATGCCGGGCAAGCTGCAGGTCGAGGACGTGGTGGTGGGCAGCGGCGACGAGGCGGTGAAGGGCAAGGTCGTCTCGGTGCACTACACGGGCTGGCTCACCGACGGGAAGAAGTTCGACTCCTCGAAGGACCGGGGACAGCCCTTCCAGTTTCCGCTCGGCCGCGGCCAGGTCATCCAGGGCTGGGACCAGGGCGTGCAGGGCATGAAGGTGGGCGGCAAGCGCAAGCTCACCATCCCGCCCGAGCTGGGATACGGCGCGCAGGGCGCCGGCGGCGTGATTCCACCCAACGCCACGCTGGTGTTCGAGGTGGAGCTGCTCGGGGTCCGCTAGTTCCGCGGGAGGGTGGCCACGAAGACGCAGCCCGTCCCGGGCAGGTTGCGCACCGTGAGCGTGCCCCCGTGGGATTCGATGGCCGCCTTGGCGATGGCGAGCCCGAGGCCGAAGCCGCTGCGATCCTCCCCGGCCTGACGGAAGGCCTCGAAGATGCGCGACTCGTCGCCCTGCTTGAGGCCGCCGCACTCGTCCTGCACCTCGATGGATCCCGGCGGAGCGCGGACGGTAACCGTCCCGCCGCTGCGAGTGAACTTCACCGCGTTTCGCACCAGGTTGCCGATCGCCGAGCGGAGCACGCGCTCGTCGACCTTGTTCTTCCAGGGCGTCTGCGGCTCGATCCGCAGCGTGATCCTGCGCGCCTCCGCGTCGGGCCGCGCCTCCTCCAGCGAGCGCGCCAGCAGGCGGCCCAAGTCCATCTCCTCGAGCTGAAGCGAGCCGCCGGCATCGATGCCGCGCAGGCGCGCGTCCACCAGCGCGTGATCGATGGACTCCGCAAGCTGGGCGAGGCTGCGCTCGTGGGCGAGAAAGGCGAAATGGTCCCATCCCTTCTGGCGCAGCTCCAGATCGCGCAACCCGGCGTACTCTCGCACGGCCTCAGCGGCGCCCCGCGACAGGCAAGCGGAGAGCCTGGCGTACTCACCGGGCTGGAAGGGGCCGCCCTTCTCGGCCACCACCTCGTCGACCACGGCGTGGAAGAGCAGACCGTATTCGTGGACGACATCGTAGACGTCGCGCCGTAGCACCTGGCGTTGGGACCCGTGCGCGGCAGCCACGTCCCGGCCGGCTCCCGGAAGCGTGGAGTCCGCGTCCAGGGCCCGGATGACCTCTTCGAGGAACGCGTAGAGGCTGTCGAAGATCTCGGCATCGTCCAGC
>C688J18823_10000481_pt1 | contig 23023 bp, 28 predicted proteins | sample HopSoiMetagenom1_FD_18823 | JGI IMG/M metagenome (IMG submission 18823) | reverse complement strand
CTGGTCGTCTTCGGCCACAGCCACCGCCAGTTCCGCCGCCCGGGGCCGGACGGCACCGAGCTGCTGAACCCGGGCAGCGTCGGGATGCCGCTCGATGGCGACACGCGCGCGGCCTGGGCTCTCCGCGTCGACGACGGCGCCCTTGCCTTTCGTCGCACCGAGTACGACCTGGAGCGCGCGCTCGACGGCTTCCGCCGCCTGGGCGGAGCGTTCGGCGAGATGGTGGTCGGGCGGCTCGAGCGCGGCTCGGACTAGGCCAGGCCCGCGTCGAGGCTGATCTCGACGTTCCCGGCCAACGCCTTCGAGACGGGGCAGGTCGCCTTCGCCTGCTCGGCGGCCTCGCGGAAGGCCGCCTCGTCGAGCCCCTCGCCCGAGGCGCGAACCGTAAGTGCCATCGACGTGACCGCGAAGCCCGACTCCTGCCGCTCGAACGAGCACACGGCTTCGACGTCGAGCTCGTCGGCCGGTGTACCCGCCTCCGCGAGCACGTGGGCGAGCGACATCGAGAAGCAGGTCGCCTCGGCTCCGGCGAGCAGCTCCTCGGGGCTCGTCTTGCCGCCGGACTCCTCGGTCCGGGCCGACCAGCTGACCGGCTGCGCGGGAATCGCGCCGCTGTCGAACTCGGTCGTCCCGGAACCGGTTGCCAGATCTCCTCGCCAGGTCGTGCGGGCACGGCGTTCAGCCATCGTCAGCTCCTCCTCGAATCGGTTGGGCCCGCCAACCTAGCGCCTCACTCGCTCTCCTCGCCGCTGCCGGCGGGCCGGTAGTAGCGCTTGCCCTTTAGCTGGTCCGGCAGGTGGTCGAGCTCGAACCCTCGCGGATCGTCGTGCGGATACACGTAGCCCTTGCCCCGGCCGAGCTTCTTCGCACCCTGGTAGTGCGCATCGCGCAGTGCGTCGGGCGGCCTGATCTGGCCGTGCTCGCGCACGTCGGCGGCCGCTTCCTTGATCGCGACGTACGAGGCATTCGACTTGGGCGCACGCGCCAGGTAGATGGCCGCCTGGGCCAGGTTGAGGCGCACCTCCGGCAGGCCGACGTGCTCGACGGCTTGGGCGGCGGCCACCGCGACGAGCAGCGCGCGCGGGTCGGCGTTCCCGATGTCTTCGGACGCCAGCACGATCATCCGACGCGCGATGAAGCGCGGGTCCTCGCCGCCCGCGAGCATTGCGGCGAGGTAGTAGACCGACGCGTCCGGGTCGGACGCGCGCATCGACTTGATGAACGCCGAGACGAAGTCGTAGTGGGCGTCGCCGCCCTTGTCGTAGACGAGCGGCCGCTTGCGGGCGGCATCCTCGACGTGCGTCTCCGCGATCGGCACGCCCTCCGCACGCGCGGTCTGCTCGGCCAGCTCGAGGATGTTCAGCGCGTTGCGGGCATCGCCGCCGGCGCGCCGAGCGACGAGCTCGGCCACGCTCTCCGGCACCTCGATCCCGAGCGCCTCGGCGCCGCGGGCCACGATCACGCGCAGGTCCTCTTCCGAGAGCGGCTCGAGCTCGTAGATCTGGGAGCGCGAGAGAAGCGCCGAGTTGACCTCGAAGTACGGGTTCTCGGTCGTCGCGCCGATCAGCGTGATCAGCCCGTCTTCGACGGCCGGCAGGAGCGCATCCTGCTGCGCCTTGTTGAAGCGGTGGATCTCGTCCAGGAAGAGGATCGTCCGCTGGCCGGAGCCGCCGAGCCGGTCCCGCGCCCGCGCCAGCACCCCCCGCACGTCGGACACCGTCGCCGAGACCGCCGACAGCTCCTCGAAGGCCGCGCCGGTCGTCTCTGCGACGATCCGAGCCAGCGTGGTCTTGCCCGTTCCCGGCGGTCCGTAGAGGATCGAGGAGCGCACGCGATCCTCGGCGATCGCCAGCCGCAGCGCCGAATGCTCGCCCAGCACCTGCTCTTGGCCGACGAACTCGTCGAGCGAGCGCGGGCGCAGCCGCAGCGCCAGCGGCGCGTGCTCCTGCATGCGCTCCTGCGCCGCGTCGGCGAAAAGGTCGCTCACCCCGGAAGTATGCTCCCGCTGTGGCCACCGACGAGGTCGAGGACTACAGCCAGCCGATCCTCGAGGGGGCGGCGCCGAGCGACTACGAGCGCTACCTGCGCACGGAGGAGCTGCTGGCGCTGCAGAAGCGCGAGGGCGAGTGGGCACACCGCGACGAGCTCCTCTTCCAGACGGTGCACCAGGCCTCCGAGCTCTGGCTGCAGCTCGCGTGGAACGAGGTCGAGGAGGCGACGGGTCTGGTCGAGCGCGGCGAGCTTGCTCCGGCGATGCGGCTGCTGCGGCGCGCGGTGCTAGGCGTCGACTACGTCATCCGCCAGCTCGACATGCTCGAGGAGATGTCCCCGTGGGAGTACCAGGAGATCCGGAAGGTGCTCGGCCACGGCAGCGGCTTCGACTCGCCTGGCTTCCGCGAGATCCGGCGCATCACGCCCCAGCTCGGCCAGGCGTTCTCGGCGCAGCTCCGTGCGGCCGGCCTGACGGTGGTCGACGTCTACGTCCAGGGCCGCGACCACGAGGAGCTCTACCAGCTCGCGGAGCTGCTGATCTCGTGGGACGAGCGGATCAGCCTCTGGCGGATGCGGCATTACCTCGTCGTCGCCCGCGTGATCGGCGACCAGGTCGTCGGCACGCAGGGCACGCCGGTCGAGCTGCTCGGCGGACTGATCAAGCAGCGTTTCTACCCGGAGCTCTGGCAGGCGCGCAACCGTCTGACGGCGCTATCCAATGAGGAGGCCTGATGGCGTTCGAGGAGCTGAAGCAGAAGCAGGGCACGATGTGGGGCTCCGGCCCGTACCAGAACGTGACGGACACGATCTCCGACCTGCACGAGGTCGTGCTCGACCGTACTGCGCCGACCGGGGGCGAGCGCTGGCTCGACGTCGCGTGCGGCACCGGCGCCGTGGCCGAGCGCGCCGCGCGGGCCGGCGCCCGCGTGACCGGCGTCGACCTGGCGCCCGCGCTGATCGACACCGCGAGCGAGCGCGCGGCCGAGCAGGGCCTCGAGATCGACTACCGCGTCGGCGACTGCGAGCGGCTCGACGGCCTCGGGGACCGGAGCTTCGACGTCGTGTCCTCGACGTGCGGTGTGATGTTCGCGCCCGACCATCAGGCGACGGCGAAGCAGCTCGGCCGCGTTACGAAGAGCGGCGGGCGCCTGATCCTCGTCAACTGGGAACCGGAGGGCGGCCTCGGGAGGATGTTCGCGATGATGAAGCCGTTCCAGCCCCCGCCTCCCGAAGGCGCCGGGGTGCCGTTCGACTGGGGCCGGCCGGAGCACGTGCAGGAGCTGCTCGGCGACGACTTCGAGCTCGAGTTCGATCACGGCGTCTCGACGTACAGCCCGGCGAGCGGGGAGGAGTACTGGCAGGTCTTCTCGACGAGCTACGGCCCGACGAAGGCGCTCGCCGACTCACTCGGCGACCGCCGCGAGGAGTTTCACCGGACGTGGGTCGATTTCTTCGAGGAGAACTACGGCGGCGACAACGGCGGCATCGAGCACACGCGGGAGTACCTGCTCGTCCAGGGGACGCGTCGCTGACCGAGACAGCGAGTCTGCGCGACGAGGCGACGCAGCTCCTCGGCGACCTGATCCGGCTCGACACCGTCAACCCGCCCGGCAACGAGACCCAGGCGGCCGAGCTCTTGCGCGCCTACCTGGCCGAGAGCGGGGTGGAGAGCGAGCTCTACGCCCGTTCGCCCGAGCGCGCGAACCTCGTCGCGCGCATTCCGGGGAGCGGCGGCGGCTCGAGCCTCCTGCTGCTCTCCCACACCGACACCGTCGTCGCGGATCGCTCGGACTGGCAGCACGACCCCTGGTCGGGCGAGGTCCACGACGGCGAGCTCTGGGGCCGCGGCGCGCTCGACATGAAGGGCCAGGTCGCGGCGGAGGCGGTCGCGCTCGCGTCGCTCGCCCGCGAGGGCTTCGACCCGGCCGGCGACCTCGTCTTCGCCGCCTGCGCCGACGAGGAGGTCGGCCAGGGGTTCGGCCTGCCCTGGCTCTGCGAGAACACCACCCCGACGCCGTCCGCACCGACTACGCCCTGAACGAGGGCGCCGGCGAGCGGATGGAGCTGTTCGGCCGCCCCTTCTACCTCTGCTCGAGCGCCGAGAAGATGAGCTCGCCGTTCCGGATTCGCGTGCACGGGAGAGCCGGCCACGCCTCGGTGCCGGGCATCGCCGACAACGCGCTCGTGAAAGCCGCGCCGCTGATCGAGCGTCTCGCCGCGTATCGCCCCGAGCTGCGGCTGGGGCCGGAGACGAGCGCGATGGTCGAGGCGGTCGCCGGCCGGCCGCTCGACGCGTACCAGGCGCTCGAGCTTGCACGTGGGACTGACAATGCCGCGGCGGAGCTGCTCGAGCCGCTCCTCTCCTTCACGCTCTCGCCGACCATGATCACCGCCTCAGAGCGGCGGAACGTGATCCCACACGTCTGCGAGGTCGACGTCGATTGCCGGCTGCTGCCGGGGCAGACGCAGGCTGAGGTCGAGCCCGTGATCCGCGACCTGCTCGGCGACGCCGAGTACGACTTCGAGTGGATCGAGGGCCGCGGCGGCACGCGCTCCGAGCTCGGCGGTCCGCTCTGGGACGCGATCGAGAGCTTCGTCGGCGAGATCGAGCCGGAGGCGGCCCTGCTGCCGGTCTGCGTTGCCGGCTTTACCGACAGCCACTGGCTGCGCGAGGCCTTCGGCACGGTCGCGTACGGCTTCTTCCCGACGAAGACGATGGACCCGCAGCTCGCTGCGCGCCTGATCCACTCCGCGGACGAGCGAATCGCCGTCGACGACCTCGAGCTCGCCGTGGAGTGCTTCCGCCACGCCGCCGTCCACGTGACGGCTGCTCGCTAGGCTCCCCGCGATGGAGGACAAGATCCGTCTCGGCGGGATGGCGCTCGTCAACGGCGTGCTCGTCCACGGCCCGGCGTCGTGGGCGTGCGCGATCCGCAACGCCGAGGGCGAGCTCGAGGTCGCGTCGGCGTACAAGCGCTTGCGCGCGTCCGAGATTCAGAACCCGCTCCTGCGCGGGCCGGCGAAGATCGCCGAGGTCTTCGCGCTCCTGCCGCAGGTGCGCAGGCGGTTGCCGGAGGCGCGGCTTCCGTTTCAGCGGCCCCAGGTGCTTGCCGCGATGGCGGGAACCGCGCTGCTCGTGCACACGCTGAAGGAGTCGCGCCGGCTGACGCCGCTCGCGCGCGAGCTGCTCGGCGGGATCCTTTCGCTCGCGCCGGCGGCGCTCGCCGTCCGCAGCTCTGACCTCGCCGCCTATCACGGCGCTGAGCACATCTCGATCGGGAGCTACGAGCACGACGAGCCTCGCGCGCGGGAGCACGAGCGCTGCGGCTCGCACCTGCTCGGCCCCCTCGTCGCGAGCTCCGCGATCGGGGCCACGTTGGCCGCGAAGGCGCCGGCGCACCTGCGCGTCCCCGCCCGCGCCGCCGCGCAGCTGGGCGCGCTCGCCGCAGCGACCGAGACGTTCGGCTGGATGACTCGCAACCCGGAGCATCCGCTCTCGCGGGCGCTCGCCTGGCCCGGCCACGAGCTGCAGCACCGCCTCGCGACCGCGGAGCCGTCCGCGGAGCAGCTCGAGGTCGCCGAGGCGGCCCTCGCCGCCTGCCTGGAGCTCGAGCGCGCGGAAGCCGATGGAGCGAGTCAGCACTAAGCGACTCCCGCCCGAGATCTTCGAGCTCCCCGTCGAGAAGATGCGGGAGGGGTACTACACCGACGCGTACTTCAACCACACGCGCGAGGTGTTGCTGCGCGACGGACGCCACCCGCGCGTCGTGATGCAGGTCTTTCAGAAGCGCCACTCCTACCTCGGCGGGATCGACGAGGCGATCGCCGTGCTGAAGTTGTGCGCCGAGGACTGGGACGACCTCACCGTGCACGCGCTCTACGACGGCGACCAACTCGAGCCCTACGCCCCCGTGCTGACGATCGAGGGCGACTACACGGGCTTCGCCCATCTGGAGACGGTCTACCTCGGCGTGCTCGCCCGGCGCACGCTGATCACGACGAACGTCGTGCGCGTGCTCGAGGCGGCGAACCGCAAGCCAATCATCTTCATGCCGGCACGGCACGACCACCATCGCGTCCAGACCGGCGACGGCTACGCAGCCTTCGTCGCGGGGCAGATCGTCGGCACCCAGATCGGCGTCACCTCGGACGCGCAGGCGTCCTGGTGGGGCGGCCGCGGGATCGGCACCGTGCCGCACGCCCTGATCGGTTCGTACGGCGGCAACACGGTGCTCGCGGCGACGAAGTTCGTCGAGAACGTCGACCCCGACATCAATGTCACGGTGCTGGTGGACTTCGAGAACGACTCGGTGGCCACGGCGCTCGAGGTGGCACGCGCGCTCGGGCCGCGGCTCTGGGGCGTGCGGCTCGACACCTCCGGCCAGCTCGTCGACCGCTCCCTCTGGGGCGAGCTGGGCGACTTCGACCCGCGCGGGGTCAACGAGCGGCTGGTGCGCAAGGTACGTGACGCGCTCGATCGAGACGGCTTCGAGCAGGTCAAGATCGTCGTCTCGGGCGGCTTCGACGTCGAGCGAATCCGGGCCTTCGAGGAGCGCGGCGTCCCGGTCGACTCCTACGGCGTCGGCTCCGCGCTGATTCGCGGCGAGAACGACTTCACCGCCGACATCGTGATGACCGACGGCCGCCCCTCGGCGAAGGTCGGCCGGGCCTACCGGGAGAACCGGCGCCTGGAGCTCGTCGAATGATCCTCTGGGACGTCGACACCCAGGTCGACTTCATGCTCCCGGAAGGGAAGCTCTACGTCTCCGGCGCGGAAGCGACGATCCCGGCGATGGCACGGCTCGTCTCGGCCGCCCGCGAGGCCGGCATCGTGCACGTGGCCTCGGCGGACGACCACGAGCTGACCGACCCGGAGATCTCGGACGAACCGGACTTCCGCAACACCTATCCGCCGCATTGCCTGCGCGGTACGCCCGGCGCCGAGCGGATTCCCGAGACGCGGCAGGCCGACCCGCTGCCGCTCGGGCTACTGCCGTTTCCGCCGGGTCTCGTGCCGGAGCTCGTCGAAGGCCACCGCGAGCTCCTGTTGCTGAAGAAGAACTTCAACGTCTTCACGAACCCCAACGCCGAGCCGCTGCTCGACGCGCTCGACCCGGACGAGCTCGTGGTCTTCGGCGTTGCGACCGACGTCTGCGACGACGCCGCGATCCTCGGCTTCCTCCAGCGCGGCCGGCGCGTGCGCTTCGTGGAGGACGCGGCGCGTGGGCTCGACGAGGAGCGTGTGACCGCCTGCACCGCCGCCTGGCGGGAGCGTGGCGTCGAGTTCACGACGGCCGACGAGGTCGTCGCCGCGTTTGCCTGAGCCGCCGCTCGTCTCGCGCGCACACGAGCTCGGGCTCGAAGACGACGCCCTCGGCCGTCTGCTGCACGTGCTCGCGGCGCAGCGCGGCCGGAGCCGGGTCGGCGCGATCGGGGGCGGCAGCGGAGCGGCGTGGATCGTGTCCGCACTCGCGCCGGAGGTGCCGTTCGTGGACGTCGAGGCCGACGAAGGAGCGGCTCGGGCGGTCGCGGCGCTGCTCGCCGAGGACGAGCACGTGACGGTCCTCGCAGGCGACTGGCGCGAGCTGCTGCCGCCGCAGGCGCCGTTCGACCTGCTCGTCTGCGGCGAAGCCTGCGACGACGAGGTGATCGGGCTGCTGATGCCGGGCGGCACGGCGGTGCTCACGGATGCGGATCGCGACTTCTGGCTCCAGCAACCGGAACTGAGGACGATCGAGCTCTTTGTGACCCCGCGCACGGCCGCGATCGTCGTCGTGCGCAGTTGACGCGGCCGGCGAAACGACGGATAACGAGTCGGGATGGACTGGTTGTATTTCTTCCGCGACGGGATCGCGGATTGGTTGCCGCTCTTCTTCGCGATCCTGCTCGTCCTGATGGTCTACATCCTCTGGCGCACCCTGCAGGTGATGCCGAAGGTGACCGCGGCCAAGACGATCACGGCCGACTCGAACGTCTCGTGGGACGACGTCGCCGGCCTCGACGAGGCGAAGGAAGAGCTGCACGAGGTGATCGACTTCCTGCGCGAGCCGGTGCGCTTCGGCCGCCTGGGCGCGCGGATCCCGAAGGGCATCTTGCTGTACGGCCCGCCCGGCACTGGCAAGACGTTGCTCGCGAAGGCGATCGCCAGCGAGGCCGGCGCGAAGTTCTACGCGCAGAGCGCCTCCGCCTTCGTCGAGATGTTCGCCGGCCTCGGCGCGGCGCGGATCCGGAAGCTCTTCGAAGAGGCGCGCAAGAACGCGCCGGCGATCATCTTCATCGACGAGCTCGACGCGGTGGGCACGCAGCGCAGCGGCCACGGCTTCTCCCGCGAGCAGGACCAGACGCTGAACCAGCTGCTCGTCGAGCTCGACGGCTTCGAGGCGCGTGAGCAGGTGATCGTGATGGGCGCCTCCAACCGGCTCCAGGACCTGGACTCCGCGCTGCTGCGCCCGGGTCGGTTCGACCGTCAGGTGCTCGTCGCCGCCCCTGATCTGAAGGGCCGTGAGGAGATCCTGCTCGTCCACACCCGCGGCAAGCCGCTCGCCGACGACGTCAACCTGCGCACGATCGCCCGGCACACCGCCGGGCTGACGGGCGCGGAGCTCGAGAACATCTGCAACGAAGCCGCGATCTTCGCCGGCCGCCTCGCCGCGACCGAGATCGGCCAGTCGGACTTCGAGGACGCGATGGAGCGTGTCGTCGCCGGCCTCCAGCAGCGGAAGGTCGTGACCGAGAAGGAGCGCCGCATCCTGGCCTACCACGAGGCCGGGCACGCGGTGATGTCGCATCTCACCGGCGACCTGCTGCCCGTGCACAAGGTGACGATCGTCTCGCGGGGCCAGGCGCTCGGCTACACGCTCAACATGCCGAACGAGGAGCGCTACCTGCACACGACCGAGGAGTTCGCCGACCTGCTGAAGGTGTACCTCGCCGGCCGCGCGGCCGAGCAGATCGTCTTCGGCCGCGTGACGAACGGCGCCGCGAACGACCTCGAGAAGGCGACCGAGGTTGCCCGAGCGATGGTCTTCGAGTGGGGCATGTCGAACGCCTCGGCCTCGCGCACCATGCGCGCCGACAACTACGCGCTCTCCGAGGAGACGAAGCGGCTGCGCGACCAGGAGCAGGCGCGGCTGACGGACGACGCCTACGAGGAGGCGATGCGGCTGCTGCAGAAGCACCGAGCCGTCCTCGACCGGATCGCGAGGGCGCTGCTCGAGCACGAGACGCTCGACAAGGACGAGCTCGGCGCCCTCGTCGGTGACGTCGACGTCGAGTCGCGCTCCTCGGAAACCGTAGGCACAGTCAGAGTCGTCGCAGCCGACTAGGCGATCTGTAGCATCGGCGGCGTGGAGCCGCAGGGGATTCACCACCTGGGTGTCGCGGTCGAGGATCTCGACCAGGCGCTCGCTACGTACGAGCGGCTCTTCGGCGCTCGGCTCGAGCACCGCGAGACGGTCGCGGAACAGGGCGTCGAGGCGGCGTCGCTCAGGATCGGCTCCGATCGCGTCGAGTTGCTCGCGTCGCTCGGGGCCGAGACCCCGGTGGGCAAGTTCCTCGCGAAGCGAGGGCCGGGCATGCACCACGTCGCCTACGAGGTCGCCGATGTCGGCGCTGCGCTCGACGATCTGACCGAGCAGGGCGTCGAGCTGATCGACGCCGAGCCGCGTCGGGGCCTGTTCGGGCTGGAGGTCGCGTTCGTCCACCCAGACGCCGTGCACGGCGTCCTCGCCGAGGTCGTGAGCGGTGGCTGACGAGCGCGCGAGGATCGAGATCGCGTTCGACGCCGGCCAGATCATGGGCGCCTACGTCGACCTCGCGACCGCCGACGCCCTTGAGCGCTCGCTCGACCAGGGCGGGGACGGCTCGTTTGCGCTCGAGGCCGACGACGGGCGCTACACGATCGCGCTCCGCCGGGTGGTCTACGTGAAGCGTTTCACCCGCGACGGCCGCGTCGGTTTCTCGTCCGGCTGATCCGCGTTAGCCGTCGGGTCCGCGGGGGCAAGCTTTGTCGGTGAGCTCCAGCGCCGTCGCCCGCACCGACGATCTCCGCCGTCTGGTCGAGCTCGCCCAACAGGGCGACCGGGAGGCGCTCGAGGCCCTGTACCTGCTGCATTTCGACCGCATCTACAGCTACCTCCACATGAGCGTCGGCAACCGGCATGACGCGGAGGACCTGACGACGCAGACCTTCCTGAAGATGCTCGAGGCGATCGGGCGCTTCCGCTGGCGCTCGGCGCCGTTCTCGGCGTGGCTCTTCCGGATCGCGCACAACCTCGCAATGGACCACTTCCGCGCCAACCGGCGCTGGCAGCCCGAGGAGGAGGTGCCGGAGCCGGAGGGGACGGAGGAGTCGTCCGCCGAGGAGGAGGCGCTGCAGTCGATCGGCCGGCGCAGCATGCTCGAGCTGATCGAGAACCTCTCGCACGAGCAGCAGCAGGTGCTGATGCTGAAGTTCGTCTTCAACTTCTCGAACGGCGAGGCCGGCACGATCCTCGAGAAATCGGAAGGCGCGGTGAAGTCGCTGCAGCATCGCGCTCTTGCCTCGCTGCAGAAGCAGATAACGCCAAACTAAGCCGTATGCTCGAAGCAGGCATCGTCGGCCTCCCCTCGGCCGGAAAGACCACGCTCTTCAACGCGCTCACACGCGCCGGCGTCGGCCCCGACTTCGGCAAGGAGCACGTCGGCATGGCGCCGATCGCCGACGAGCGCCTCGAGCAGCTCGCAGAGGTCGTCTCGGCCGTCAAGGTCACGCCCGCGGCGGCGCGCGTGACCGATGTGCCGGGCACAGGGCCGCAGCTGCTCGGCAACCTGCGCCGGGTGGATGCGCTCCTCGCCGTGGTCGATGGCTACTCCGCCGGCGCAGATCCCGACGCGGACCTCGAGCGGCTCGAGCTCGAGCTCCTGGTCGCCGACCGCGACCACGTGGAGCGGCGGCTCGAGCGCGTGGTCAAGCAGGCGAAGTCAGGTGACGCGAGCCTGCGGGCGGAGGTCGGGGAACTCGAGCGGGTGCTCGCCCACCTCGATGCTGGGAACGCGCTGCGGAAGTGGGAGGGCGAGCTTCCGGCTGAGCTCGAGCCGCTGACGAGCAAGCCGGTCGTCCCGGTCGTGAACGGCCCTGCGGGGATCGACGTCAAGCTCGAGGCGGAGCTGGCGGAAATGCCCGAGGACGAAGCGGCGGCTTTCCGCGACGGGCCCTCGGCCCTCGTCGAGGTCGTGCACCGCCTGTTCGAGGCGCTTGGCCTGATCACGTTCTTCACGGCCGGCGAGAAGGAGGCGCGGGGCTGGACGCTGCGCCGCGGCCAGACGGCGCTCGAGGCTGCGGCGACCATCCACACCGACATCGCACGCGGTTTCATCCGCTGCGAGGTCGTGCGCTGGGACGACCTCGTCGAGGGCGGGTCGTACGCGGAGGTGGCACGTCGCGGCCTGCAGCGGCTCGAGGGCAAGACCTACGAGGTGCACGACGGCGACGTGCTCACCGTCCGCTTCAACGTCTAGCAGCAGCCGTCGCCGCAGTCGCAGCCGTCGCTGCAGCAATCGCAGTCACAGGCGTACATCGGAACCTCCTTTCGTCCGTGACCACGCTAGCTGTTATATTGATGAACGTCAATGAAACGACAGCTGCCAGTCCTCGCGCAACCCTGCTGCTGCCCCGGCTCGCCGCCGCTCGAGAGTGGCCACGCCGAGGCGCTGGCCGGCCGGTTCAAGGCTCTCGCCGATCCGAGCCGCGTCGCGATCGTCAACCGCCTCGCCGGGGCGGAGGAGGTCTGCGTCTGCGACTTCACCGGCACGCTCGGTCTCGCGCAGCCGACCGTGTCGCACCATCTCAAGGTGCTACGTCAGGCCGGCCTCGTCGAGGTCGCGCGCAAACGCGGGACGTGGGTGTACTACCGACTCGTCCCCGAGGCGGTCGGCGAGCTTGCATTCGCACTGGGCGGGAACGCCGTGGCTGCGGCCGCATGAGCGCGCCGCGCGTGTTATTCGTGTGCATCCAGAACGCCGGGCGCTCGCAGATGGCGCAAGCCTTGTACGAGCGGCGCGGCGGCGAGGCGCGCTCGGCCGGGTCGGCGCCGGCCGACCAGGTGCACCCCGAGGTCGTGGAGGCGCTGAAAGAGGTCGGGCTCGAGGTCGGAGACCGCCGTCCGCGGGCGCTCGCGCGGGAGGACGTCCAGTGGGCCGAGCTCGTCGTGACGATGGGCTGTGGCGACGCCTGCCCTGTGCTGCCCGGGAAGCGCTACCTCGATTGGGAGCTTCCGGACCCGGCCGGCCGCTCGCTGGACGACGTCCGCGCGCTACGCGCCGAGATCGATCGCCGCGTCGCCGAGCTCGTCGCTGCGCCTTAGGTTCACGCGCGCGCGGCCCCACCCTGGGTGGGGATGAGAGTCCACCCGCCGCCCGCTGTGAGCGTACCGCCGAAAGTGCGACGTGTCCGTCGCGGCGTGGTGTCGAGTTTGTGCCGCGTTGGCTACTCGACCGGCCGCGTCGCGGCGGCCGCGTCGAGCTGGTTGGCGTGGTAGAGCACTGACGCCTCGGCCGTTCGGGCGCCGCGTGCCTCATGGTGCACCGCAACCGCGTGCAGCAGCTCGGCCCGCACCTCCGTCTCGAGAGCCGCGGCGCGCTCCTCGATCAGGCGCAGTCCGAGGTGCACGTGGCCGAGAAGGCGACCTTCCTCGGTCGCGCGGAAGGTCGGCCCGCGCTCCAGCTCGGCCGTGCGACCGACGTCGTGCAGCAGCGCGGCCGCAAGCACGAGGTCCGCACGCAGCCGCGGGTGCAGCTGCGCCGCCTCGCGGCACAGCGTCGCCACGCCGACGGTGTGCTCGAGCAGGCCGCCGGCATACGAATGGTGCGTCTCCGCCGCCGGCAGTCCCCGTAGCGCTGCACGCAGCGTGTCGTCGTCGAAAAACCGCGCCACCGTCGCGCGCAAACCCGGGTGCGCGATCTCCGCCGCCAGGAACTCGAGGAAGCCGTCGAGCTCGGCCGCGTCCCGCCGCATCGCCGGCGCGAACTCTGCGGGATCCGCCTCCTCCGCGGCCGCGAGCGAGCGCACTTCGAGCTGCAGACGGTCGCGGAAGCGCTCGACCCGGCCCAAGACCCGCACCGCGTCGCCCTCGGCGAAGCGCGCGTCCAGCAGCTCGACGTCCGACCACACCCGCGCGTCGATCCGGCCGCTCGGGTCGACGAGCTCCAGGGCGAGGTACGGCGAGCCGCCCTTCGTGCGCCGGCGCTCCTTCTTCGCGACCGCGTAGACGCCCTCCACGACCCGGTCCTCGGCGAGTGATGCGATCGCAGACACGGCCCAAGTCTAGGTCCGAACACGGATGGTACGCTCCCGCCCCGTGGCCCAGGTCAAGCCGTTTCGCGCCGTCCACTACGGCGAGCGCGCCGGGCCGCTCGAGGCGCTCGTGGCGCCGCCCTACGACGTCATCTCACCGCCCGAGCGCGACGAGCTCGCGGCGAGGAGCCCGCACAACGTCGTCCACCTGACCGTGCCCGACGACGAGGCCGCGGCCGGCCGCACCTGGCGCGAGTGGCGCGAGGACGGAACGCTCGCCGAGGACGACGTGGCGGGCTACTGGTGGCTCTCGCAGGATTACGTCGGCCCCGACGGCGTCGCCCGCACGCGCGAGGGCCTCGTCGCCGCGCTGCACGTCGAGCCGTACGAGAACCGAGTCGTCCTGCCGCACGAGCGCACGCATCGCGGCCCGAAGGAGGGTCGCCTGCGCCTGCTGCGCGAGGTGCAGGCGCAGCTCGAGCCGCTCTTCTTCCTCTACGAGGGCGCGCCGCCGGCCTCGCGCCCCGAGCGGGAGCCCGATCTCGAGGTCGAGGGCGCGCGGCTCTGGCGGCTGCCGCCCGACAGGATCGCCGACGCCTTCGCCGACCGGCAGCTCCTGATCGCCGACGGCCACCACCGGTACGAGACCGCGCTTGCCTACCACGAGGAGGCCGGCACGGCCGAGAGCGGGTACGTCCTGGCGGTGCTCGTCAGCCTCGACGACCCCGGCTTGATGATCTTCCCGACCCATCGGGTCTTCGAGCGGGAGCCGGCGGAAAAGCTCCCGGCCGAGGAGGGCCGGCTCGGGCCGACCGTGGCGCTTGACGCGCTGGAGCGAGTGTCGCCCGACCGTGCCGCCGCGGTCGTGTACCGCGGGGGCGGCGCCGAGCTGGCGATCGACGGCAACGAGCTGGACGTTCAACTCGTCGACCGCCTCGGCCACGAGGGCATCAGCTACACGCCCGACTGGCAGGAGGCCGTACGTGCGGTCGACGACGGCGACGCGGCCGTCGCAGTGCTGATGCGACCGACCAGGATCGAGGACGTGTTCGCCGTCGCCCAGCGTGGCGAGACGATGCCCCAGAAGAGCACCTACTTCTATCCCAAGCTCGTCAGCGGTCTCGTGTTCTTGCCCCTGTGACCGATTGGCTCAGCGTCTGCCGCGAGGCGGTCGAGGACGTGCGTGGCGTGCTCGTCGAGCTCCCGACGCGGGACGAGCGTGAACCCGTCGTCGGCGATGGCGAGGGCGGCGACGAGACGACCGCCATCGACGCCGCCGCCGAGCGGGTGATCCTGGACCGGCTCGGCGTAATCGAGGGGACGACGATCGTCTCCGAGGAAGCCGGGGTCGTTGGCGACGGCCCGCTGCGGATCGTCGTCGATCCGATCGACGGCTCGCTCAACGCCAAGCGCGGCATCCCCTTCTTCTCCGTGTCGATCGCGGTCGCCGACGGGGCGACCATGGACGACGTCCTGTTCGGCTACGTCCACGATTTCGGCACCGGCGAGGAGTGGGTGGCCGAAAAGGGCCAGGGTGCACTCCTGAACGGCACCGACCTCGGCCCGATCAGGCCGAAGGAGGAGATCGAGATCCTCTCGTTCGAGGCGACGCTCACCTCGAGCGTCGCCGAGCAGGCGGCCGCGATGGTCGGCCTCGCGTACCGGCTGCGGATCATGGGCTCGCTGGCGCTCTCGCTCTGCCACCTCGCCGCGGGACGCGTCGATGCCGTCTGCTCGCTCAAGGCGGCGCGCTCGGTCGATATCGCTGCGGCCCAGCTGCTCGTGCGCGAGCGCGGCCTCGCGATCGATCTGCCGGAGACGCCGCCGTTCGGCGCGGCGCCGCTCGACCTCGAAGGCCGCTCGCGCTGCGTCGCCGGCGCGACGCCCGAGGTGTGTGAGCGACTGTTCGCCGCCCTCTCGCGGTGAAGCCGATCCGGATCGGCTGCTCGGGCTGGAACTACAAGCACTGGCGCAACGGCGTCTTCTACCCGCCGCGGCTGCCGCCGCGACGCTGGCTCGACTTCTACTCGCGCCATTTCGACACCGTCGAGATCAACTCGACCTTCTACCGGCTTCCCCGCGAGACAGCCGTCGAGAACTGGGTCCGCGAGAGCCCGCCCGGCTTTGTCTTCGCGGTCAAGATGAGCCGCTACGCGACGCACATCAAGCGGCTGCGCGACCTCGGCCCGAGCATTGAGCTGTTCTATGACCGGATCAGGCCGATGCTCGGCTCGCCGAAGCTCGGCCCGGTGCTGTGGCAGCTACCGCCGGGGTTCCGCCGCGACGACATGCGGCTGGCCGACGCGCTCGCGCAGCTGCCCGCCGGCCGACACTGCTTCGAGTTCCGCCACGAGAGCTGGTTCGTCGACGAGGTCTACGACCTGCTGCGCAGTCACGGCGTGGCGCTCGTGATCGGCGACACCCCGCAGCGGCCGTTCCAGTCGCACGTCTTCACGACCGACTGGACGTTCGTCCGCTTCCACTACGGCTGGCGAGGCCGTGGCGGGAACTACTCGAAGACCGAGCTCGAGGAGTGGGCGCAGCGGATCGAGGCGTGGGCGGCCGAGCGCGAGGTGTTCGCGTACTTCAACAACGACTGGGAGGGCTACGCGATCCGGAACGGCCTCTGGCTGCGCCGGCGCTTGGGCGTCTAGGTACCCTCCGAAGCCGGATGGAACCGCAGCGCGAGGAGATCCTGAAGGCGCTCGAGCAGGTGATCGACCCCGAGCTGAAGCGCAACGTGGTCGAGCTCGACATGGTTCGCGACGTGCGCATCGAAGGCGGCGACGTCACGGTCGGGATCGCGCTGACGATCGCCGGTTGCCCGCTCCGCTCGAGCTTCGAGGATCAGGTCGCGCAGGCGCTCGAGCCGGTCGCCGGCGTTGAGCGGATCTCGCTCGAGTTCGGCGTGATGACGCCCGACGAGCGGAGCGCGCTGACGGCGCGCCTGCGCGGCTCGGTCACCGAGCGCACGAAGGGCATCCAGCTCGACCGCTCGACCCGCGTCATCGCGGTCGCGAGCGGCAAGGGCGGCGTCGGCAAGTCCACGCTGTCCGCCAACCTCGCCGCCGCGTTCTCGCTGCAGGGCCAGAAAACAGGGATCCTCGACGCTGACGTCTACGGCCACTCGATCCCGCATCTGCTCGGGATCCACCAGACGCCCGTCGCGGTCGACCGCATGATCGTGCCGCCCGTCCGCGGCGAGCTGAAGCTGATGTCGATTGGGTTTTTCCTCGACGGCAACGAGCCCGTCATGTGGCGCGGCCCGATGCTGCACCGCGCGCTCGAGCAGTTCCTCACCGACGTGCACTGGGGCGAGCTCGACACGCTCGTCGTCGACATGCCTCCGGGCACCGGCGACGTCTCGATCTCGCTCGGCCAGCTGCTCCCGCGCGCCGAGGCCGTGATCGTGACGACGCCGCAGCCGCTCGCGCAGGAGGTCGCCGCGCGAGCCGCGTTGATGGCGCGCAAGACGAACATGCGCCTGCTCGGGGTCGTCGAGAACATGAGCGGCGAGGCGTTCGGCAGCGGCGGCGGCGAACGGCTGGCGGTCGAGCTCGAGCTGCCGCTGCTCGGTCGGATCCCGCTCGACCCGCGGCTGCGCGAGTCCGGCGACGCGGGCGTACCGCTCGTCGAGAGCGACCCGTCGTCCGAGGCGGGGTTGGCGATCACGGCACTCGCCGACGCGATCTCCGCGACGAAGCGCGAGCAGGGCGTCGGGATCGTGAAGTCCCTGCCCGTCCTCTCCTAGAGGTAGCCAGTTCGCCGCAGGAAGCGGCGCAGATGCGCGACGTATTTCGGCGCCGCCTCGTCTCCGCGCAGGCGACCGTGACGGCGCAGCCGCTCGAGCGCGGCGAAGGCGCTGGACGCGTGGCCGAGCAGGCATCGTTCTGCAGTCCAGGCCGCGAGGGCGCCGTGGTTCTCGCCCTTGCGTGAGGTCGCCTCGCGCCAGAGCTTCGCCGCGTCGCGGCCGAGCTCTCGCGGGTATTCCCTCGTGACGAAGCTCAGGCGCCCGCCGTGGTAGCTGAGGATGCGGAGCGGCCAGCGGGAGTCCGCGAAGCTGGCGAAGGCGTAGGAGAAGCGGTCGTCGCGCGTGACGAGCTCCGGCACACCGTCGGCCGACAGGTCCCGCAACGCGTAGCCGACGTTTCCCCAGACGTGGACGAGCGGGCGGTACGTCGAGGCCGCGGGCTCGTAGCGGTAGACCTGCGTGTACCAGCAGCAGTGGGCACCGCCCCAGTAGAGGTCGAGCACGACCTCCGACTCGCCGTCGCCGTCGAGGTCGCGCACCGAGACGGATGGCCGGTGGGCGAAGTAGTTCGCGGGCTGCGCGTTGAACCCGGGCGCAGGCGGGCGACGCAGGGCCGCTGCGAAGCGTGTCTGGCCGTCGCGCACGATCACCAGCCGCTGTTTCGAGAACCGGAACTTCGCCGCGTCGTAGGCGTAGGTGAACGAGACGTCGACCGCGCCGAGCCGCGCACGTTCGACGTGCTGCCGCGGGGCGGCGGCGGCGGTCGTCGCGAAGACGGCCGCGAGCGCGACGGCGAGCGCTACGGGCCTCACGTTCCGTTTATAGCCGCGAAAGCCGAAGGGCGCCACGTAGGCGCCCTCCGAGTGTTCCAGCGGACCCCGGGGCTTCCGCGAAGGGAGCCCCACTGAAACTACGGAGTACGACGACGAACACTCCTGCGGCGGCTGTGAAATCCCGTAAGGATTTCGTGAACGTGCGCGAAGACGAGGCTCTCCCGACGCTCCGCGGCCTCGGCTTCGAGGAGGCCGACGCACGCACGCTGGCCGAGCACTTCCTCGACGCCGAGCGGCGCGGGAAGGTCGGCCACGGCCTCTCGCGGGTCGAGTGGCTGGCGACCCGCCCGTTCGCGCTCGACCCGCGCGCTCGACCCCAGCGCGTCGTCGAGGAGCCCGGCTATGAACGATGGGACGGCAACGGCGCGCTCGGCTACCTAACGCTCGCCGCGATCGTGGAGGCGCAGCTCGCCGCTCCACCCGACCATGCACGGGTCGTCGTGGCGCAGCGCTGCTTCCCGACCGGGATGCTCGGCTACTGGGCGCGCAAGCTCGCTGAGGGCGGCCTCGTCGCAGTGCTGACGGCGACGTCGCCGGCCCGGCTAGGCCATCCCGACGGCGGGCCGAAGCTGACGGGCACGAACCCGCTCGCGATCGCGATCCCGACGACTGATGGCGACCCGCTCGTCAGCGACGTCTCGATGGGCCGCGTCACCTACGGCGAGGTGCTCGCCGGCGAGGCGAGCGAGGAGGAGCTGACGCCCTTCGGCGGCGAGCACGCGCACAAGGCGTTCGCCCTGGCGGTCGGCCTGCAGCTGCTCGTGGACTCGCTGGTCGCCGAGCCCGGCCACGGGGCGATGCTCCTTGTCGCGCGCCCCGAGGCCGACCCGCTGCCTGCCTTACGAGCTGGAGCCGGCGGCACCCGCTTGCCTGGTGATCGCTAGGAAGCGCGGGTCGTCCTTGATGGCGGCGAAGTCCTCGTCGTCGGGCGCCCACTTGGCGATCGCCTCCGGGTCGCGCTGCGCCGCCTGCTCGAGCTGGTCGAGTGCCTCGTCCGCGTTGCCGAGCCGCGCCTCGATGCAGGCCAGGTTGAAGTAGCCCTGCCAGGCGTCCGGGTGCTGGGCGATGCCGGCCTGCAGCTCCCGCCGTGCGCCCGCCTCGTCTCCCTGGTCGAGCAAGGAGACGCCTGCGAAGGCCCACTCCCAGCCTGACGGCTGGAACACCTCGCCGGCCTTGGCGCCGATCCCCAGGACTGTTGTCCCCGGCTCCGCCGCGATCGCACCGCGCAGCGTGCCGGGCGGGCAGTGCACGAGCGTCCCCGCCGGTGCGTCGTGCTCGTCGCCGTCGAGCGTGAAGGTCGCGCGCCCCGCGATGACCACGTAGAGCTCGTCGTGGCCGTTCTCCTCGCGGTGCTCCTCGACCACCCGCTGGCCGGCCTCCTCTGCGGTGTAGGCGTTGGCGCCGAACGAGCTGATGTCGAAGTGCCGGCGCACCGGCCTCCAGGTGAGCCCGCCCTGACCCGAAATGGGATACGACTCGAGGTCGTCGATCCGCGCGATGCCGTACTGCCGCTCGCTCACGTCTGCCTCCTCAGCTCGTCGAGCACCACCGGGTCGACCTGCTCCACGCCGTCGACGCGGTCCTCCAGGTTCTCGCTGCCCGCCCACGCGAAGAAGGCCGTCCCGAGCTCGCCCTCGTGGCCGAGCCGCGCCAGGCGCTCGCGCAGCTCGGCGGCCAGCTCGTCGTCGACGCCGAGCCACTCGTCGCGGGGCGTCTTTCCGAAGATCGCGTGGTGCAGCCCGTAGATGCGTCGTAGCTCGGTGAGCGGAAGCTCGTGGTCGTCGACCCGCAGGTCGACGATGTTGTCCGAGAGCCCGGCGTAGCCGCCGTCGCGTTCGACGACGAGGAGCGCCGCCGCCTGCTGGCCGCGGCTGTCACCGCCCGCGGCCTGCGCCGCGTCGAGACAGTCGAGCAGCCGCTCGGCGAGCGGTGCGCCGGTGGTGCGCTCGAACGTCTCGGCGATCGCGTCGACGGTCGCGTCCGAGACGAGGATGTTCCCCTGGGCCGCGTAGCAGGGCCCGGTGCGCCCGCCCGCCCAGTCCATGCACTCCGGGCCGGTGAAGGTCGCGCCCACGCCCTTGCCGTCGACGACGCCGAGCTGGCGCTGGTCGCGGCCCTCGTCGGCTGCGGTGAGCCGCTCGACGACCTCCTCCGCGCTCAGCCCCTGGCGTAGGAGCGCGAGACCGTCCGGCCCGTAGCGGGGGTTGGCGTACGACTGCGTGGCGATCGCGCCCACCTGGGGCTCCGCCCACGGAACGACGGAGCCGACGGCGAGGAACTTCGACTGTGTCGCCACGCCCCACTGGCCGGCCTCGAGATCGCACGCCACGATCGAGTACGTCGCGACGACCGGTCTAGCCATACGTGAGCTCGGTCAGGTCGAGGTCGAGCAGCTCCGGTTGCGCGGTCGGCACGACCACGCAAGCGACCTCCGGCCGCGCGAGCGCGCGCTTGACGTCTTCGGGCGAGCTCGCCCGCACGGCGACGGGCCGGCCGGCCTCGTGAGCCTCCTTCAGCGCCGCCTCGCCGGAGACGTCGTCAAGCACGAGCGCGCCCTCGAGGTCGAGCTCGCCCTCGAGCGCGATCTCCGGCACGCGTCGGCCGGTCGCTCCGTACCAGCGCTCTCTCAAACCGTCGCCGTCTCCCCGGGCTGCAGCTCGAGCACGTCGGCGCCCGGCGCCTCCTGCCGCAGCTGGTCCGGTGTGCCCGTGAGGAGCGGGAACGTCCCCCAGTGGCAGGGGATGCAGCGCGGGTTGCCGAGCAACTCGAGCGCCACCGCCGCCTCGCGGGGGTCCATCGTGAAGTGGCCACCGATCGGCAGGATCGCCACGTCCGGCGAGTAGAGCCGCGCGATCAGCTGCATGTCGCCGAAGACGCAGGTGTCGCCGGCGAAGTAGAGCTTGGTGCCGTTCTCGAGCTCGAGCACGACCCCGGCCGCCTCACCCAGGTAGTCGCCGTCGTCCGAGCCGCTCGAGTGGAACGCGTTCACGAGCGTGATCTTGACCCCGTCGGCCTCGACCGTGCCGCCCTTGTTCGAGCCCGGCAGGTCGTCCATCTCCGCGCCCTGCTTCTCGAGCCAGGCCTTCAGCTCCACGTTCGCCACCACGACCTGCGGCTTGAACTGCTTCGTCAGCTCGACCGTCTCGCCCACGTGGTCGCCGTGCCCGTGCGTGAGCGCGATCACGTCGATGCGCTCCGGCTCCTTCTCCGAGTCGGGGCATTTCGGGTTGCCGAGCCAGGGGTCGACGTAGATCCGCTTGCCGCCCGGGGAGTCGACGCGGAAGCTCGCGTGACCCAGCCACGTCACCGACACATCTGCCATTCAGCGCTCCTTTCTCGAAGGTCGGCTGAGGGTAACGAAGGAGCCGCGGAGCGGATGCAGAACCCCGCGGCATGGCGCGCCGAGCGATACCCGTCGGGCTCGTGATCGCAGCTGCGGCGGCCGACGGGGCAGGCGCTCACGGGCTCGCGTTCTACGCCTTGCTCCTCGCGGTGCCCGCCGCGGCCGTCGTGGCGCTGGAGGCCTTCGGCCACGTTCTCGACGGCGCGGACGAGCATCTGCACGCGCTGCTCTGGACGGTCGTGCTCGTGTTGCTCGTGGTCGGCGCCGCCGTGCGCTCGCCGGCGGTGACCGCGGGTTCCGTGCCGGGCCTCGCCCGCTCGGCCCTGCTGGCGTGCCTCGCCGTCTTCTGCGTGCAGGCCGTCGTGGCGGCAGCCGCCGAGTTGCGCCGCTAGAACGTCAGCGCAGCGGCCGCGTGCCGCGCCAGGTCGATCAGCGGCTGCACGGCGAAGAACGATCCGACCGTGACCGCGAGCGCCGCGGCGACGGAGCTCTGCAGCAGCAGCTCCCGGGGCGGCGAGCCGCCTGCCACCGGGGCAAGTTGGAGCTCTTCGGCGGGCCGCATGTACATCGCGCGGATGATGCCGAGGTAGTAGTAGAGGCTGACCGCGGTCGCCGCGACGCCAACGATCACGAGCCAGGTCCAGCCGCGCTCGTAGGCGGCGGCGAAGACGTAGAACTTACCCACGAAGCCGCCGGTCAGCGGCAGGCCCGCGAAGCCGAGCATGAAGACGACCATCGAGAGCCCGAGCAGCGGGCGCTCCCAGCCGAAGCCGGCGAGGTTGTCGAACGTGACCGGCCGATTCAGCTCTCGCTCGCGCGCCGCGACGACGGCGAAGGAGCCGACCGCCATCGCCGAGTACGGGATCAGGTAGTAGAGGAGCGCCCGGGCACCGAGCGCGTTGTTTGCCGCGATCGCGATCAGCATGAAGCCGGCTTGCGAGATCGACGAGTACGCGAGCATCCGCTTCACGTTCCGCTGGACGAGCGCCGCGAGGTTTCCGACCGCGAGCGAGGCGCAGGCGATCACGGCGACGGTCACGCTCCAGAGCCGCGCCTCCTGCGGGAAAGCGGTCACGAGCACGCGGAGCATCAGCACGAGCGCGACGGTCTTGGTCGCCGCGGACATGAAGGCCGTGACGGGTGTGGGCGCGCCCTCGTATACGTCGGGCGTCCACATGTGGAAGGGGGCCGCCGACGCCTTGAACCCGAGGCCGCCGATCACGAGCGCGAGGCCGGCGACGAGCAGCGCGTCGTGGCTCAGGTGCTGCTGCTGCACGACCTGGGCGATCTCGTGAAACTCGAGCCGACCGGTCGCGCCGTAGACGAGCGCCGAGCCGAAGAGCAGCATCGCCGAGCCGAAGCCGCCGATGATCAGGTACTTGAGGCCGGCCTCGAGGGAGCCGACGAGGTTGCGGTCGATCGCGCAGAGGATGTAGAGGCCGATCGAGAACCACTCGAGACCGAGGAAGAGCGTCAGCAGCGTGCTCGCCGTCGTCAGGAACGCCATCCCGGCGCCGGCCCAGGCGAGCAGCGCGTAGTACTCCGAGACGTGGTCGCTCATCGGCTCCGAGTGGGAGGTGCCGACCGCGAGCAACCCCGCGCCGGCGACGATGATCGTCGCGAGTGCGCCGAGCCGGTCGCGCTGGATCGCGTCGGCGATCACACCGTGGCCGTCCTCGCTGTGGCTGTAGACCAGCGCTGCCGCGACGATCGCTCCCGCGAACCCCAGCGCGCAGACGATTGCGCCAACGGGGCGGCGCGCGTAGCGCGGGAGGAGCACGGCGCCGAGCAGGTTGACGGCGCCGGCCGCCAGCAGCGCGAGCGGCGCCGCG
>C688J18823_10000480_pt1 | contig 23045 bp, 14 predicted proteins | sample HopSoiMetagenom1_FD_18823 | JGI IMG/M metagenome (IMG submission 18823) | reverse complement strand
GAGCGGCAGCCGCGGCAGCCGCCGGAGCGACGGCGACCGGCGGCGTCACCGTCGGCGCGGCCGCCGGAGCGACGGGCCGGGTGTCGGCCGGCGTCGGCAGTGGATCGGGCCGCCGGCCGGACGTCCCGCGTGACGCCGGCAGCGTCGGGGTCGGCGGTTCGGGCGGCAGGCCGGGGACGTTGCGCCCACCAGTCCCGAGTGTGGTGAGCGCCTGTTGGAGCCGCGCTTCCGCCTTGAGGCGGAGTCGTTCGCTCTCGTCCAGCCGTTGCTGGAGGCTGTCCACCTTCTGGCGAACATGGCCGTCCTCGTGCTCGATCACGACGGCACGCTCGGCGTCGACGATCGCGAGGTTCGGCGGCAGCGACGCCGGATAGAAGGGCACGCCCGTCCCGATATCCGCGACCGGCTCGCGCATCGACAGCAACGCGAGGCCGAGCAACAGCAGGAACGCACCGGCGGCCAGGATCCGGTAACCGTTCCAGTCGTGGTGCACCTCGGCCAGGAGCGCCGCATCGTTCGCCTCGAACTCCGTCACCATGGGGCCGCGCGATCCGCCCTCGATCTTGGTGTAGGCGTGCACCGTCGTGGCGCCTGGGTCGCCGGTCGGAAGGCGGTCGGTCACGACCAAACGAGAACCGTTGGAGAGAGCGCCGTTGATGTCGTTGTCGTTGAACGCGGTGCCCTGCCGCAACGGATCCGGGTCCACCGACGACGCGACGAGGAGCCGCTGGTCGTCCCACAGGCGCACGACGTCGAACGTCGGATCCGCCTGTTGGATGTTGGCGAGCGCCTTATCCATATCTTCGACGGATGCGTCGGCCTTCGTAAGGGGTTCGATCCGCGACGTGCTGATCACGATCGCGCGCGCGGCGGCTTCGCGGCGAGCACGGTCGGCGGCGTGGTTCGCGGCGGGGACGGTCAGCACCAACGCGACGAGCGCGACCATCGCCAGCGGCCACCAGATCTTGGCGCTGACCTCGTCGAGCGTGAACCTATCGAACACTGAAACGCGCGCCCCCCGAAAACACGGACGCCGCACACGATACCGCCGCGTCCGGCTGTTGCGAACAGCCGAAGGGCTGGGCCGAAGGACCTAACCTGCCGAGGCGTTCGCGATGACCAAGAAGGCTTGCTCGACAACGAGCCGGGCGTTGCGGTTCACGTCGTCGGCGAGCTCAGCACGGGCGCCCTCGACCGCCGCCAGTGAGGCGACGAGCCCTCCGACCTCGGCGGCGGGTGCGGCCTGTCGGTCGAGGTTGAGCCGCAGGTCGGACGGTGCGTGAACGGTCGCGGCGATGCGGTCGCGCAGCAAGGCCGACGCCGCCAGCAGGATCCGGTCGACCTGATCGCGCTCGGCCCGGCGCTCACGCCGGGTGAACCTGGTCTCGATCCGGCGGATCGCGCCCCGGTAGGCCTCCTCAGGGCGGCCCTTCTCATCGAGGAACGGCGCGAGCTCCGCATCGAGCTCGGCGCGGAGTCCCTTCTTGTACGCCGCCGCGGCGTCGAGCACGTCGGCCGCCGCAGCCAGCGCGTCGCCGGGGCCGGCGGCCGCCCGCGCGAGCGCGTCGGCGGCGACGTCGCGGAACGCCAGCCCGTCGGGGTCGGTCGCCATGCGGCGCGCGCGGCCGAGGTTTCCGCCCGACAGCCGCGCGACCAGCTGAGCCCGCACGCGCTCGACCCCTTCACCCTCGAGCTCCTCGACGACGAACGCCTCGGGCAGGGCCGCGAAGGCGACGACGTGGCACCGGCTCACGATCGTGTCGGGCAGCTCCTGCGCCCGCGCCGAAAGCAGGAGGAAGACGGTGTCGGCGGGCGGCTCCTCCAAGACCTTCAGCAGGGTATCGGCGGCGGGCGGCGAGAGGCGGTCGGCCTCCCGGATCAGGAAGACCTTGCGCCCAGGCTCCGGCGCCGTCCGGTACGCGTGATGCCAGACCTCGTCGCGGATCGTATCGATGTGGATGTCGCGGCCCTCGGGCTCCACGACGAACTCGTTCGGGTGATGCTCGCGGAGCGCCAGCGCGCAATCGCGGCACTCGCCGCACCCGCCGTTCGGACACAACAGTGCGGCGACGAACGCGCGCGCCACCAAGGACTTGCCCGATCCCTCGGGCCCGGCCAGCACATACGCGTGGTGCGGGCGCTCGGCCGCGCGTCGCAGGAACGCGACGGCTGCCTCCTGCCCGGCGACGTCGTCGAGAACCGCTGCCATGCGCGGCAGGGTACCGCCCGGTGACGACTCAGCGGTCGCCGTGCTCGTGGCGTTCGCGAAGGGCCTTGTCGATCGCCGCGCGGACGTCGTCGAACACCTCGGCGGGATCGCGCGCGGCGTCGATCACGACGAACCGCTCGGGGTGCTCCTCCGCGATCCGGAGATAGGCGTCCGCGACCGTCGCCAGGAAGGAGCCGCCCTCCTGCTCCATCCGGTCGCGCTCGTCGCCCGATCGCGCCAACCCGAGCTCCGGCTCGATGTGCAGCAGGATCACGAGGTCCGGGAACAGCCCCTGCGTCCCCCACACGTTCAGCGACAGGATGTCGGGTTCGCCGAGCCCTCGCCCGGAGCCCTGGTACGCGAGCGAGGAGTCGACGTAGCGATCACACACGACCACCTTGCCTTCGGCGAGCGCCGGCCGGATCACCGAGGCCACGGTCTGGGCGCGCGCCGCGGCGAACAACATCGCCTCCGCGCGCGCGTCGAGCGAGCCCGTCTGGGGGTCGAGCAGCAGGTCACGGATCCGCTCGCCGGTCTTCGTCCCACCGGGCTCGCGCGTCACCAGGACGGGCACCTTCGCGTCGCGGAGGTACCGCTCGAGCATCGCGATCTGCGTGCCCTTGCCAGCGCCTTCGACACCTTCGAAGGCGATGAATGCACCGGTGGCGGGTGGACGCTTGAGCTTCGGCACGATCGAGAGGGCGACGGGTCGCGACAGACGGTACCGCGTGAGCAACCGCCGCGTGTTGAGCGCCGCCGCGACGATCAGCAGCCCAGCGGTCCACAGCGCGAGCCGCGGGCCCGACACGTCGAAGCGCTGGCCGCCGATGAAGAAGTCGCCGCCGCCGAACGCGTTCGCGACCCATGAGAACAGCTGCGCCAGCAGCGGGAACAGCGCGAGCGACAGGAACAGGACCATGCGCGACAACGTGGTGAGGGCGGCGAAGGTCCTTCCGCGGAACTCGTCGACCACGTTCTCCTGCAGCACCGTGTAGCCGCTCACCCAGGCCAGCCCGCAGAACGCCCCGAGCCAGACGGTGAAGACGACGGCCCACGAGAGGTTCGGCATGGCGGCCATCACGATCAGCGTCCCCGCCGCGGCGAGGAGCGACCAGACGAACAGCCGATCGCGGTCGAGGATGCGGGCGGCCGGGTTCGCGCTGACCATCCCGAGCGCCATGCCGACGCCGAACGCGGTGACGACCAAACCCCAGCCGGACTTGTCCCCGTGCACGGTCGTCGCGACGAACACCGGGCCGGTCGCGAGCACCGCGCCGACCGCGCCGAACGCGATCACGATCCCGCCGGTCATGGCCGCGGCGATCGAGTCCTCCCGGAGGAAGCGGATCCCGTCGCGCGTGTCGCGCCACACGCGCGACATGTCGAGACCTTCCCGTTCTGCGGCCACAGTGCTTCGCAGGGTGATACCGGCGACCATCGCCGCGGAGAACAGGAACGTCGCCGCGTCGAACAGCAGCGCGAGCGACTCGGGCTGCGTCGCAAGGATCGGGATGCGGGCGCTGAGCGACTTCGACACACCGACGAGCACCGCGAACGCCGCGCCGCCGATCGGCAGCGTCGCATACGCGCTGACGAGGACCAACGAGTTGGCGTTCGCCAGCTGCCGCCGCGGCACGATGTTGGGCAACGACGCGTCGCGGGCCGGACTCCACAGCAGCGACAGGCACTCGATCACGAACGACAGCAGGTAGATCGCCCACAGCCGGTTGAGGAACGCCATCGACANGTACAGGCCGGCCCGGCCGATGTCGGCGATNATCATGATCTGCTTGCGGTTGAATCGGTCGACGAACGTGCCGGCGATCGGTCCGAACACGAACGCGGGCAGGGTCCGGGCGACCATCACCCCGGAGACCGCGAGCGCCGCGGTCCCGCCGCCGAGGCTCGCGACGATCGACGTGACGGCGACGAACCCGACCCAGTCCCCGAATGATGAAACGGACATCGCGGCCAGCAGGCGCGCGAACGTTCGGTTGGTCAGCAGGTCCTTGATGGTCGCCGGACGGGTCCCGCGGAGCTCGGCGACCTCGTCGGTGATCGACGACACCCGGCCGCCTTAGGGTTGGTCGCCCGAGGGTGCCGCCGCGACCGAGGCCGGCTCGGCCGGGGCCGCGCTGGGCGCCTCCTTCTTCTTGGCCGCCGCGCGCTTCTTCGTCGTCGTGGTCTTCTTCTTTGCGGCGGGCTTCTTCTTGGCCGCCGCCTTCTTCTTGGTCGCGGGCTTCTTCTTCGCGGCCTTGGCGGCCGCCCGTGCGGCACGAGCCTTCGACTTGGCGGCGCGCGCCTCGGCCTCGGCCTCGGGGTCGCCCTCCTTGGTCTGGACCATGTCGAGGTCGAACTCCGCGCCGCAGCCCCAGCACCGGATCGACTTCGGGCGTTGCACCAACAGCGAGCCGTCGACGGGACAGCGGGGCTCCTTCAGCGGTTCGTTGTTGACCGCGAAGTCGCAGTCCGGGTACCGGTCGCACCCGTAGAACACGCCGAAGCGCGTACGCTTCTCGACGATCTGGCCTTCGTTGCACTGCGGACACGTGATCTCGAGGGACCGCGGCGGGTCCTTCTTGATGAACGTGCAGTCGGGGTATCCGCTGCACCCGACGAACGGGCCGTACCGCCCGACCCGGCGCTGCAGCTGGCGTCCGCAATCCGGGCACTTCTCGTCGAGCATCTCGGGCTCGGGGCGCTCGCTGCCGTCCATGTTGCGGATGTAGCGGCACTCCGGGTAGTTCGGGCAGCCGATGAACTTGCCGTAGCGCCCGAGCTTCACCTGGAGCTTGCCGGGCTCGCGGCCCTCGGTCGGGCACAGCGGACACAGCTCGTCGAGGTCCTCCTGGTAGCGCTCGAACGAGTCCTCGGCCTTCTCGAGCGCGCGCTCGAAGGGCCCGTTGAACTCATGGAGCATCTCCACCTTGCCGAGCTGCCCCTCGGCGATATCGTCGAGCTCCTTCTCCATGTAGCGGGTGAAGTGCACGTCAACGACGTCGGGGAAGTGCTCGACCAGCTTGTCGGTTACGACGTAGCCGACGTCCTCCGGCTTGAACCGGCGGTCCTCCAGGCGGACGTAGCCGCGGTCTTGGATCGTCGAGATGATCGACGCATACGTCGACGGCCGGCCGATGCCCTCCTCTTCGAGCTTCTTGACCAGCGAGGCCTCGGAGTAGCGCGGCGGCGGCTGCGTGAAGTGCTGCTCGGGCAGGACGTCGAGCATCCGGAGCGCCTGCTCCGCGGTGAGCTCTGGCAGGTTCGACTCGGCGTCCTCGTCGACCTTCTCGTCGTCGCGGCCCTCGCGATAGAGCTTGAGGAACCCGTCGAACACGAGCGTCTGACCGGTGGCGCGCAGTCCGTATCGGGCATCGCCGCTGACCGCCTCGACGTCGACGCCGACCTGATCGAACCTTGCCTCGGCCATCTGGGTCGCGACCGTACGCTGCCAGATCAAGGTGTAGAGGCGGAGCTGGTCGCGGTCCAGCACGGTCGAGAGTCGCTGCGGCGTGCGCATCGCGCTGGTCGGGCGCACAGCCTCGTGCGCCTCCTGCGCGTTGCGGCTGCGCGTCTTGTACCGGCGCGCCTCGGCGATCGTGTAGTTCTGGCCGTACTCCGACTTCACCAGCTCGGCGATCTCGCGGAGCGCCGAGTCCGCGATCGTGACCGAGTCGGTACGCATATAGGTGATCAGGCCGACCGATCCCTCGCCCGGCAGGTCGATGCCCTCATAGAGGCGCTGGGCGATCTGCATCGTGCGGCGCGCGCCGAACCCCAGCTTGCGCGCGGCCTCCTGCTGCAGGGTCGAGGTCGTGAACGGCGGGGAGGGTGAGCGCTTGCGCTGCTTCTTCTCGACGTTCGTGACCCGGTATCGGGCGTCGCGGAGCGCGGCCGCGTGCGTGTCGGCGTCGCCCTGCGCGCCGAGGACGAGCCCCTTCTTGTCCGGGCTCGCGGCGAGCTTGCCGTCGGGCACCTGGACGAGGCGCGCGACGAACGGCGACGCGGGGTCTTCCGGCGTGAGCCGGACGTCGATGCTCCAGTACTCCACGGGCACGAACGCGTCGATCTCACGCTCGCGCTCGACGATCAGCCGCACGGCGACCGATTGCACTCGGCCCGCCGACAGACCTGGCTGCACGCGCTTCCACAACAGGGGCGAGATCTTGTACCCGACCAGCCGGTCGAGGATCCTGCGCGCCTCCTGGGCGTCGGTGAGGTGCCCGTCGATCCGGCGCGGATGCGCGAAGGCATCCAAGATCGCGTCACGGGTGATCTCCGTGAACGTCACCCGGTCGGCCCGCTTGGCGTCTTCCCCGAGCAGGGTGGCGACGTGCATCGCGATCGCCTCCCCCTCGCGGTCGAAGTCGGTGGCGAGCACGAGCCCGTCGGCCGACTTCATCGCGCGCTTGAGAACGGCGACGTGCTCCCTCGAGCGCTCCGGCACCTCGTACTCCACCTTGAAGTCGTGCTCCGGGTCGACCCCGAGCTTGGACTTGGGCAGGTCGCGGATATGGCCGTACGAGGCCCGGACCACGAAGTCCGGCCCCAGGTAGCGCTCGATCGTTTTCGCCTTGGCGGGCGACTCGACCACGACCAACGTCTTCGGCATGCTTTCCTGTTCCTCTTTCTGGAAACCCCCTGCTGTCGGGGGCCTCCGGTGGCGGACGGTACCACCGCCTCAACACAGAACCGTGACCTTTCCATCCACGGCCATTGGTACGCTCGACGCGTTCCCGCTGGTCACGAGGGAGGTTTCCCCCTGCTCGCCGTCTTCACCGATACGGTCCAACGGCTGGTGGCCGACAACGGCTACCTGGCGGTGTTCCTGTTGATGCTGCTCGGCTCGATCTGCATCCCCATCCCGTCGGAGGTGGTGATGGCCTTCGCCGGCGCCCTGTGCGCTCCTGCTTTCGCCGCAAGCGCTCTCGGCTCTCCGGAGGCGGCGCTCTCCGTGACCTGGGTGATCATCTGGGGGATCGCCGGCAGCATGGTGGGGTCCTGGCTCGCCTACGCCCTGGGCGCCTGGGGCGGCCGCCCGGCGATCGACCGGTGGGGCCGATACCTCTTGTTGCGCCCCCACGAGGTGGACCGGGCGCACGCCTGGTTCGAACGCCGGGGCGAGGCCGTCGTATTCCTCGGCCGCCTGGTGCCGCTGATCCGGGCGTTCGTGAGTCTCCCGGCGGGCGTGGCCCGCATGGACATCCGCCGCTTCACGCTATTCACGCTGCTGGGCGTGATCCCCTGGTGCCTCGGCCTTGGCCTCGCCGGCAAAGCCCTCGGCGCGCAGTGGCACACCCTCGAGAAGTACTTCGCCCCGGTAGGCGTCATCGCGGCTGTAGCCCTGGTCGCGCTCATCAGCTGGTGGGTCTGGAAACGGCGCCGAGCCGGGGGCGTTCGCGCCGAAGAAGCCGAGGCGCCCGGCGACCGGGAGCAGCGAACCGGCGCCTAGACTCGCGCGATGACGTGCCGAGCGTGCGGGCAGCCGGTGCCGCCGGACGCGCGCTTCTGCCCCGCATGCGGCGCTTCTGTTACCGCCGAGGCGGCCGATCGACGGCTCGTCACGGTGCTTTTCAGCGACCTGGTGGGCTCGACGTCCCTCGCCGAACGGCTCGATCCCGAGGTGCTCGCGGCCGTGGTCGGCGCCTATCACGATCTCGCCCGCGCCGTGATCGAACGCAACGGCGGGACGATCGCCGCCTTCCAAGGAGACGGCGCGATCGGCGTCTTCGGGCTGCCGTCCGCGCACGAGGACGACGCGGTCCGCGCGGCTCGAGCCGGGCTGGCGCTGGTAGCTGCCTTGCCCGACCTTGAGGAAGCCACGATGCGAGGCATCGTCTTGGAAGCGCGGGTTGGTATCGAGGCCGGCGAGGTGCTCGGTGACCTCGCGAAGGTGACCAACGGCACCCTCTCGAGCGACGTCTTCAACACGGCGGCGCGGCTCCAGGCGGCGGCCAAGCCCGGAACGGTGATCGCCGGTGAGACGGCGGTCCACCTGCTCCGGGCGAACGCGAGGCTTCGCCCCCTCCCCGCACAAGGGCTCAAAGGCAAGGCCGGGACGGTCATCACCGCCCAAGTGCTCGATATCGAACCGGGCGGCCCGCGCCGGTCCTCGAGCCCGTTCGTCGGACGGACACGCCAGATCGGATGGCTCGATCGCGCTCTCGGCGAGGCCGTGACCGATGGATGTCCGATGCTGGCAACCCTGATAGGAGACGCCGGAGTCGGGAAGTCACGGCTTCTCGACGCGTTCGCCGCGGCAGGGACGGCTACGGGGACGATCCTGCGGGCGACCGTACGGGCGTCGGGTGAGGGAACCACGTTCGAAGCGATCTCCGATCTCGTGCGCTCTGCCGTCGGCGCCGGCCCCAACGACGAAGTTGCGGCGCAGATCGGACGCTCGCTGGAGGGGCGCGCAGACGCCGAGGCGTTGGGCGCCGCGCTCCGCTCGATCCTCGGCTTCGGCGGGGACACGATCACCGACATCGCCTGGACGTTCCGCGGCTTCCTAGAAGCGCTGGCAGCACACGACCCGGTGGTTGTCGTGCTCGACGATGTGCACTGGGCACATCCGGCGCTGCTCGACCTGATCGAGGACACCGCGCGATGGGCACGCGGAACGGTCGTATTCGTGTGCGGTGCGCGCCCCGACCTGCTGGACGTCCGGCCCTCGTGGGCGGGCGGCCTGCCGCGCGCGCTGACGCTCACGGTGGGGCCGCTCGATTCGGACGCCGCCCGCGAGCTCGCGGAGTCGCTGCTCGGCGAGTCCGACGGCGCCGACCGCGTCGTCGAAACCGCGGAGGGCAACCCCTTCTTCCTGGAGCAGCTGGCCGCGGAGGCGCTCGAGCTTGGAGATCGATGGGACCCGACCGCCGCGCCGACCACGATACGGGCGCTGTTAGAGGCGAGGCTCGATCGCTCCGCGCCAGAGGTGGGTCGCGTCCTGGGCGTCGCCTCGGTGCAGGGATCCACGTTCCGTCTCGACGTCGTCCAACAACTCGTACCGGAGTTCCCGGTTGACGATGCCATGCGCCTTGCGGATCACGCACGGCTCGCTGGCACGGTCGATCAAGAAGTCGGGGCGTTCACGCACGCGCTCGTTCGCGAGACGATCTACCGGCGGTTGCCCAAGGCGACGCGGGCAGAATTGCATGTCGCGATCGCCGACTTGCTCCCGGCGGAAGGCGACGAACAGGCCGGCGCACACCTGGAGCGCGCGGCTTCCCTGCGAGCGGAACTCGGTCGCCGAGACACCGAGGTCGAGCGGCGGGCGGGTGAACACCTTGCCCGCACGGGCGCCGGTGCCTTCGCGCGCCTCGATCTCACGACATCGTCGGATCAGCTCGGGCGCGCAGCGTCGCTCCTGCCGGCCGGGTCGGCCACCCGGCTGCAGCTGCTGCCGGACCTCGCCGTCGCATGGATGGAGGTCGGGCGGGCGGACGATGCCGAGACGCTCCTCGCGGGCGCCGTCGAGGAGGCTGAGCGGTCCGATGCTCGCCGTGACGCGATCCGCATCCGGCTCCAGCAGATAGCGCTCGACGTCTTCACGCAAGCGTCGGAACCGACGATCCGGGACCACATCGCCGAGAGCCGTCGACTGGTCCAGGAGCTTGCGGCCGAGCACGACGACGTCGGGCTCGCGCAGGGATGGATCGTCATCGAGTACCTGCACTGGCTCGTCGGTGAACTCCGGCTTGCGTTCGAGGCGAGCGGCCGGGCGCTCGACCACGCGGTGCGGGCAAACCGACTTCGTGAGCGCGTGCAGGCGAGTGGCGACCAGGCGATGAGCCTGCTCTGGGGCCCGTCGACCGTCGCGCAGATCCGTGCGATCGCCGGCGAGCGGCGCAGGAGCGCGGACCCGCTCGTCGCGGTCGGCGGCGAGGTCGCGTGGGGTGTCGCAGCTGGACTCGCCGGTGATCGGGACGAATACCTGGCCTCGGAGATCCGCTGGCGACGGCACGTCGAGACGCACGGCCTCGAATGGACCGGCGCCTATCTGGCCGGCACCGGCGTGGTACTCGCCCTGATCGAGATGGACCGTCCCGAAGAAGCCGAAGCGGTCGCACGGGAGTCGCTCGACACGATGCAACGCCTCGGCGACCTGTGGCTCCAGAACTCCGGCAGCTGGTACCTCCCGCTCGCGCTCGCCCGTCAGGATCGTCTCGACGAAGCTGCGGTGGTCGCGGACGCCCTCGACGCCAGGTACATCCGCATCGAGGCGATGGGCAGCGTCATCCGCGGCGTCGCATTGTCGCTTGCGCGAGCGGGGCGCGGCCGGATCGACGAAGCCCTCGCGCTGGCGACGGAGGCAGCCGACGGTGCACGCCGGATGGATTCCAACCTTGCAAGATCCCTCGCGTTCGAGCACCTGGCACATGTCCTCCGCACGGCGGAGGCGGACGGCGCGGGCGAGCTCCTGGCGGAGGCCCACGCCGTCCAGACGCGGGGCCACAACGTGGTCGGCGCAAGGCGCACGGAACGCACGATGCGGGAGTGGGCGGTCGGTTAGAGGTTGGCGACCATCGTCCAGTGGTCGCCGCCGTCGCCCGACTCAGAGACCTTCTCGAAGCCGGCGCGTTGGTACATCATCCGCGAGCGGTTGTGCACGGCGACGGACAGCGACAACGCCTGGAAGCCCTCCTCGCGCGCCTGGACCATGCACGCGCGGAGCACGGCCTCGCCGATCCCCTTGCGCCGGTGCAGCGGCACGACCGCGATGGAGAGCTCGGGGGTCTTCTCGTCGACGAACCCGTAGCCGGGCGTGTCCTCGGTGAACAGGCGGTACCACGCCGCGCCGACCGGCTGTTCTTCGATCTCGGCAACCACGCCGCCGTCGCCCGACCGGCCCCATCCCTGGCTGTAGCGCAGCAGGATCGGCTCAGCGAGGACCTCTTCGATCGGCTCGCGCGGCCAGTCGGGATTCCACCGTGCGGCCTCGTACATCATCTTGCGCAGGAACGGCAGATCGTCGGGGGTGACGGGGCGGATGTTCATGGCTCGATGCTAGCGCAGCCGACCCGTCAGACGGTTTCGGTCTCGCCGGCCGGCGTGCCGGAGACGAGCATCGGCACGCTCGAGAGCACGACACGGTCCTCATAGAGGAAGAGCCGCTTGATGAACAGCGCGTTCTGGTTGTGCAACGGCAGCTGCCACCAGTGGTTCACGATCACCTCGGGCACGATCACGTTGACGACCGTGCCGGGGTCGACCGAGTAACGCCGGACCTCCTCGAGCATCGGTCCCGTCAGGTCGCGGAACGGCGCCTCGACGATATCGAGCGGGATCTCGAGACCGGCGTCGAACCACGCCGTCTCCAGCCGGTGGGCCGCCTCGGGATCGAGGTCGAAGTAGATCGCGCGGGTGAGGCCCGCGTCGAGCGATCGCGCATAGTTCACGGCGCGGATCGTGAGGTCGTTCACGCTGGAAAGGAACACCAATGCGACGGTGCGGTGCGGGATCAACGGCTTCGCGTCCACACCGCGCGGACCCTCGTGCGTCGTCACGACCGGCACGTCGGTGACCACCACGTGCGGCGTCCGAAGCAGCGACGCCTTGAGCCGGACCAGGTCCGAGCGTCGCAGCACGTACGACGGGAGCCCGCTGCCGACCACCAGCTCCGGCACGATCAGGTTCACGATGTCGTGCGGACCGGTGTCCATCGAGTGGATGAAGCGCCGAACGCTCGCGGTCGTGCTGCCGGGACCGGCCGCTTCGAGCGGCGCCGCGGCCGCGCCGGCGAGCTCGGTCCAACGGTCCGCCAGTCGGGTCGGCACCGACACGCCCGGGGTGATCACACGCACCGACCGCGGATGGAACGACCGGATGTACCCGAGCGCCTCCGCGACCGCGGCGTCGACGTCCCGGACCAGCAGCACCACGTGGGTCTGCCCGATCGCGCCGACCCGCTCCGTTCCTCGATGCACGGCGGACCGGACCCAGGCGTAGTGGCGGTGGACCGCGAGGAAGAGCGGAACGAGTAGCGCCATGATCAAGATCGAGAGCCAGGCACCGTCTTTGAACTTCGAGAGGATCACCACGACGAGCACCAACCCGGTGGACGTCGCGCCGATGATGTTGATCGTCATCGACCGGCGCCACGTCGGGGGCGCCTCGCCCTGACGCGCGAGGCGACGCCAGCGCCGGATCATGCCGCTTTGCGACAGCGTGAACGACGTGAACACGCCGACCACGTAGAAGTGGATCAGCGTGTTCAGATCGGCGTCGAAGACGTAGATCATGATGCAGGCGAGCGCGCTGAGCACCACCACGCCGTTGGAGAAGACGAGCCGGTCACCGCGGTTCACGAACTGGCTCGGCATGTACCGGTCACGCGCGAGGATCGACGAGAGACGCGGGAAGTCCTGGTACGCGGTGTTCGCCGCCAGGACCAAGATGGCCGCGGTGAACGCCTGCAGTATGTAGAACCCGAGCGAGCCGTTGCCGAACACCGCCAACGCCAGCTGCGCCACCACCGAGCGATGCTCGCTGGCCACCACTCCGTGGATGTGCACCGTGAGGAACGAGATCCCGAGGAACATCGTGATCCCGATCACGCCCATGATCGCGAGGGTGGCCGCTGCGTTCTTGGCTTGCGGGCGACGGAACGCCGGGACCCCGTCGCAGATCGCTTCGACGCCGGTCAATGCCGTCGCACCCTGGGAGAACGCCTTCAGGATCGCGAAGATCGTGATGCCCACAACGGCCGCCGGCGCCGCCACCGACTCCGAGGCCGGTACGACGGCGGGGCACCCGCCGAGGCACCGCACGAACCCGACGAGGAGCAGGACGTAGATCGAAGCGACGAACCCGTAGGTCGGGATGGCGAACAGCGTGCCGGACTCCTTCGTGCCGCGCAGGTTCGCGAGCGTGATGAGCACGACGAACATCAGCGACAGCGCGACGCGATGTTGGTTCGCCCATGGGAACGCCGAGCCGATCGCGAACACACCGGCGACGATCGACACGACCACCGTCATCATGTAGTCGAACAGCAGTGCCGCCGCCGCGACGAGCCCGGGGTAGATGCCGAGGTTCTCTTTCGTCACGATGTACGCGCCGCCGCCGCCCGGGTACGCACGCACCGTCTGCCGGTACGAGCCGACCACGATCGCCATCAGCGCCGCGATCGCGATCGCGATCGGCATGACGTACTGCATCGGTGCCGTGGTGGCGACGGTCAGCGCGAGGAGGATCTCGCCGGTCGCGTAGGAAACGGAAGAAAGCGCGTCCGACGCGAAGACCGGCAGCGCGAGCACCTTCGGCAGGAGCGTGTGCTCGAGGTTGTGGCTCGAGAACGCACGCCCGAGCAGCACACGTTTGGCAACCGAGCCGGTCGAGGCCTTGGTTTGGGTGCTCATCCACTCCCGATGCTACGGCCCGACCGCGACCCACCGTGCGTCACGAGGCGTCGGCGACCCATCGATACCCGACGCCGGGCTCGGTCACGATAAGCGCCGGCGCCGCGGCGTCATCTCCGAGCTTGCGCCGGAGCGCCCGGACGTACGTCCGCAGATACGTGGTCTCGGTCCCGTACCCCTGTCCCCACACGCGGCGCAGGAGCCATTGGTGGGTGAGGAGCTTGCCGGGGTTCGTGACGAGCACCTCGAGCAGTCCGTACTCCGTCGGCGTCAGGTGGACCTGCTCGCCGTCGATCGCGACGAGCTGCTTGGCCAGATCGACCTGGAGCTCACCGAACGTGAGGATCGGGGCATCCGGCTCCCCGGCCCCCTTGCGCCGCAATGCGGCTCGGGAGCGCGCGAGCAGCTCCTCCATCCCGAAGGGCTTCGTGACGTAGTCGTCGGCGCCGGCGTCGAGCGCGGCGACCTTGTCGCTCTGGGCCTCGCGGACCGACAGCACGATGATCGGCACCTCCGAAAACGCGCGAACCCGCGTGATCACCTCGGTCCCGTCCATGTCCGGTAGGCCGAGGTCCAGCAGGATGAGCTCGGGATGCTGGCCGGCCGCGGCCACGACGCCCTCGTCGCCGGTGCCGACCGTTTCGACCGTGTAGCCGTGCGCCTCGAGGCTGGTGCGGAGCGCTCGACGGATCTGCGGCTCGTCGTCGACCACCAACACCTTCACGCCGCCGGCTCCTCGATCGGCAGCTCGAGCACGAGCGCCGTGCCGGGCGCGCCCGTCTCGTCCACCCAGATCCTTCCGCCGTGCGCGATCACGACGGCCCGCGCGATCGACAGCCCGAGACCGCTTCCCGGTCGCTCGGGCTCTTCGCGGCCACGATAGAAGGGCTCGAAGACCTTCTCGCGTTGCGCAACCGGGATCCCCGGGCCCTCGTCCGACACGCGCACCCGCACCGACTCGCCCTCGCGGGAGACGTGGACGCGGACGGCGCCGCCCGGCGGCGAGTGACGGGCGGCGTTCTCGATGAGGTTCGTCAACACCTGGTCGAGTTGCATCGGGTCGGCGGCGATCTCGGGGAGCTCCTCGGGGATCTGCAGCTCGACGCGCACGCGCTCGAGCTGGGGCCGCATCCGCGCGAGCACCGCCTCCGTCACCTCTTGGACGTCGGTCGGCACCCGCCGCGGGATGAGCGCGCCGGCGCGGATCCGGGCGAGATCGAGGATGTTGCCGACCAGGCGGTTCAGGCGGTCGGTCTCCTCGAGGATCGTCGTGAGGAGCTCGCGCTGCTGGGTGGCGTCGTGCACCGTCGTGACGTCGAGCAGGCTTGTGACTCCGGCTTTGATCGAGGCGAGCGGCGTGCGGAGATCGTGGGTGACGGAGGAGAACATCGCCGCGCGCAGCTCGTTGGTCTCGGCGTCGAGCTGCGCGAGTCGGGCGCGGGCGTCGAGTCGGGCGCGGTCCAGCGCAACCGCGGCCTGACGCGTCGCGGCCTCCAGGAGCTCTCGTTCCCGGCGGGTGAACGATCGTGCGCGAGCGGGCCGCTCGGTGCTGAGCGTCCCGAGGGGCACGGACGCGATCACGACCGGCAGGACCTCGGTTGGCCCACCGAGCTCGACGCCGTCGCGCCGTGCGACCGCGCTCATCTCGTGGCCGTCGAGCACCACCTGAACGGTGCACATCGCCAGGCCGAACGGGTCCAGCAGCAGCGCCACGAACTCATCGAGCACGCGATCGGGGACGTCGCCGGTGAGCAGCTTGCTCGACAGCAGCGCGAGCAGCCGTGCCTCCCGCTCCCGTTCGGTGGCCCGCCGCCGCTCCGCGGCGGCGTTGCCGACGACCAGCCCGACCACCGCCGCGATCGCGAGGAACACGACGGAGGCGATCACGTCGCGGAGTTGTTCGAACTCGAACCCCGACGCCGGCCGCTCGATCCACGGGAGCGCAACCGAGGACAACAGCGCGGTGATGATGCCGGCCCAGATGCCGCCCGACACCGCGGCGATCGTCACGGCGAGCATGAAGATCGCGACGCCGGCGCCGGGCCCGAGATCCCTGGTCAGGGCCACCAGGATGGCGCCGCAGACCGCCGCTCCGAGGCCGATCGCGAGGGCACGGACCGAGACCTGATCAACCCTGGGCTCGCTCCGGTCCGTGGCCACGGCGGACACGCTACCGCCTGGTCGAGCGCGATCCGGGCGCCTCGTGCCGTTCACGGTTTCTTCACGCGGTGCTCGGCATCCTTCACGCCGCGCTCACGCTTCGAGCCTGACCCTTATGCACGGAAAGAAGGGTCTCGCTGACCCTGGTGTCGGACCGTCACCCCCGGCGCCGGACGACGTGGGACGGAGCACCAACGAACCTACTTTCCTCCGAGCCCGTCTGCGGGGCCGGCAGCTCCCTCCAGCTGTCGGCCCGCAGGCATATCTGGGGTCCTTTCGTTTCCTCGGTCGATCTTCGCGCGCTGTCAGGCGGTTCGCACGCGGGTACGCTTCCCGGCCATGCGGGTCCTGATCATGGGATGCGGTCGCGTCGGCTCCGAGCTGTCGCACGCGCTGCTCGATGCCGGCCACGAAGTCACCGTGATCGACAAGCGCGCTGATGCATTCGACCGGTACCCACCGGGCGAGCAGGCGCGGAAGATCGTTGGTCTGGGCTTCGACCGGGATGTGCTCGAGGAGGCCGGGATCCGCGAGGCCGACGCGTTCATCGCGGTCTCGAGCGGCGACAACTCCAACATCGTGTCGGCGCGCGTCGCGCTCGAGCATTACCACGTGCCCAAGGTGATCGCGCGCATCTTCGATCCGCGCCGCGCCGAGATCTACGAGCGGCTGAACATCCCGACGGTCGCGACGACGACGTGGGGTGTGAAGCAGTTCCAGCTGATGCTGCTGCACACCGGCAAGGAGGTACGAGAGAGTCTCGGCGGCGGCGAGCTGCTGCGGGTGCGCGTGCCGGTCCCGAGCCACCTCGTCGGCAAGCCGGTGTCGACGCTCAATGTCGACGGACGCATCCTCGTCGCGGGGGTGTCGCGCGGCGGCAAGGGGTTCATCCCGTCGAGCGACAGCACGCTGCAGGAGGGCGACTTTCTGATCGTCACGATGGGCAAGGACTACATGGACGAGCTCGACACGCTGCTCGAGCCCGCCGGGGAGCATCACTGATGCGCGTCGTCGTGACCGGCGGAGGAGCGATCGGGCGCCACGTCGCCGGTGACCTCACCACCCGCGGGCACGAGGTCACGTTGATCGAGCAGGACAAGCAGCTGGTCGAGGACCTCCGCCAGGAGATCCCCGAGGTGACGATCATGCTCGGCGACGCGTGCGAGCCCTGGGTCCTGGATGATGCCGAGCTCGCACGCGCCGACGTAGTCGTCGCCGCGACCGGCGACGACGAGGACAATCTCGTCACTGCGCTGTTGGCCAAGCAGGAGTTCGCGGTACCGCGCGTTCTCGCCCGTGTGAACCACCCGAAGAACGAGTGGCTGTTCACCGACCAGTGGGGTGTGGACACGGCGGTCTCACCGCCACACATGCTGACGTCGATGGTCGAGGANGCGGTCACGACCGGCGACCTCGTCCAGCTGCTCCGGCTCGAAGGCGGACAGATCTCGATCGTGGAGATGAAGCTCGCAGCCGACTCGCCCGCGATCGGCCGGCCGATCTACGAGCTTCGGCTTCCGAACGACGCGGCGATCGTCGCGATCCTGCGTGACGGGCATGTGGTGATCCCGCAGCCCGAGACGGTATTCGGTCCGGGCGATGAGCTCGTCGCGCTTGCAGCTGCCGGCACGGAGCAGGCGCTCCGCGCGGCGGTCGTCGGCTAGGCGGCCGGCTCGAGCAACCACCGATAGCCGACGCCGGGGTCGGTCCCGATCACCCGCGGCTGCCGAGGGTCCGGCTCGATCTTCCGGCGAACCTGGCTGACGAAGACGCGCAATGCTTCCACGTCCGGCGCGTCGGCGCCCCAGACGGACTCCAGCAACGATGCGTGGGTCTGCAGGACGCCCGGGGTGGCGGCCAGCGTCCCCAGCAACCGCCACTCGGTCGGCGTGAGGTGGATCGGCTCGGTGCCTCGTCGAACCGTGTGCGCGCCGACGTCGATCCGCGTGTCGTCGAGCTGGAAACGCGAGCCGCTCGCCGGCGCCGTCCGCCGCAGCAGCGCCCGGACCCGCGCGAGCAGCTCCGCGGCGCCGAACGGCTTGGACAGATAGTCGTCTGCGCCGAGGTCGAGCGCCGCGACCTTGTCCTGCTCGGCGTCGCGCACCGACAGCACCAAGATCGGCACGTGACTCGAGCGCCGGATCTCGCGGCACGCCGTGAGCCCGTCCATGTGCGGCAGGTTCAGGTCGAGGACGACGAGGTCGGGCTCGGCGTCGGCGACCGCACCGACCGCTGCGCGGCCGTCGGTCGCGGTTCGCACCACGAAGTCGCGAGCGGTGAGCGCGCGCTCGACCGCGCGCAAGATCTGTGGATCGTCGTCGACGACCAGAACGACCGGGTCGCTCACGGTGCGGCCAGCCGGAAGCCGAACGTCGCACCGCCGCCGGGCGTATCCCTCGCCCAGATCTCCCCGTGCATCGCCTCCACGAATCCCTTCGAGATCGTGAGCCCAAGACCCGCACCCAGCGGCGTCGACCCTTCTTGTAGCCGATAGAACGGCGTGAAGACGACGCGCTGATCGCCGAACTGCAAGCCGGGGCCGTGGTCGACCACGGAGATCGTGACCGAGCCGTCGGCGCGCGTACCGACCACCGCGACCCGGCGGTCTGCCGACCCGCGAACGGCGCGGGCCGCGTTCTCCAGCAGGTTGGTCACGACCCGGTCGATCAGCACCGCGTCGCCACGCACCCGCGCGGCGTCGTCGGCGAGCTCGACCGTGATGCGCACGTCCGGCCACCGCTCGCGCACGCCGTCGATCGCCGGTCCGATCAGGTCGTCGAGGTCGACGGTCTCCTCGCGCGCGACGAGCGCACCCGACTCGATGCGGGACAGGTCGAGCAGGTTCACGATCAACTGCTCGAGCCGTCCCGTCGACGTCCGGACGTCCTCCAGCACGTCTCGCACGGCGGCCGGATCGAGCTGCTCGCGCGCGAGCAGATCCGTGACCGACGCGGTGATAGCGGCGACCGGGCTCTTGAGCTCGTGTGACGCCGCCGCTAGGAGCGTCTGGCGCATCTCGTCCGTTCGCCGATACAGCTCCGCATCGCGAAGGTCGTGCTCGAGCCGTTCCTGCTGGAGCACGAGCGCGACCTCGTCGGCGAACGTGCGCAGGACGCGCTCCTCCGCCGCCGAGAGGGGTTCGCGGTCGCCGACGAACATCAGGGTCCCGACCGGCACATCGCCGACACGCAGCGGAAAGGCGAGCTGCCCGGCGCCGTCGCCGGCGTCCTGGACCGTTGCCATCACGAACCCGAGCCGTTCTGCCACCCGCGCGAGCGCCACGGTCAGCCCCTCCGCGCGCTCGGACACGAGCACGTGGCTCAGATCGAATAGCAGCCGAACCTCCGCCTCACGGTCCTCGGCCGCGATCGCTCGATCCCGTGCGATCCCGACCAACCACGAGATGAGGACCGACATCGTGAGGAACGCGAGGAACGCGACGAGATACTCCGTGCGCTCGACGCTGAACGTGCCGTACGGGGGCAGGAACCCCACGTTGAACACGGCGGAACTGAGGACCGCGGCCACGATGCCGGGGCCGGCGCCACCCAGCCACGAGCTCGCGACGACCGGAACGAGGAACAGAAACGCGACGGGTGTGTGGGACAGGCTCGTGCGGAACGGCAGCAAGACGCCCGCGACCGCCAGGGACCCGAGCACGGCGACCGTGTAGGCGGCGCGAAGCTGCCACGGCGATGCGTGTGGCCGCAGGAACGAGGTGGGCATCGCGGTCGCGCGCTGCACACGGGTCACCTTAGTGCTCCTTACGGTTCCCTTACTCGCCGTGCCTACCGTCCGAACCATGGAAACGGATCTTCAGGACCGCAGCGGCGCCGAGCAGACCGGGCCGACCACACCGAGGCCACGGGGAACGGGATACGCGGTCAAGCGCACGGTGCTCGGGCGGGCGTTGTCGACCGCGAGCCTTGCGAACGAACGCCTCGGCAAGGTCAGCGCGCTCGCGATCTTCAGCTCGGATGCCCTCTCCTCGGTCGCCTACGCGACCGAGGAGATGCTGAAGACGCTGTTCCTCGCCGGTGTCGGCGCGCTCGCGTTCAGCTTGATCGTGCCGCTGTCGGGGGCGATCGTGCTGGTCCTCGCGATCTTGGTGTTCAGCTACCGGCAGACCATCAAGGCCTATCCGTCCGCGGGCGGCGCCTACGTCGTGACGAAGGACAACTTCGGGCTCATCCCGGCGCAGGTCGCCGGTGTCGCACTGCTCACCGACTACGTCTTGACCGTGGCGGTGTCCGTTTCAGCCGGCGTGGCGGCGGTCATCGCGCTGGCGCCGGTGATGGCGCCGTGGCGCGTCGAGATGGCGGTCGCGTTCGTGATCTTGATCGCCTACGGGAACCTCCGCGGCGTGCGCGAATCGGGACGGCTGTTCTCGATCCCCACGTACGTGTTCATCTCGACGGTCCTGGTGATGATCGCGATCGGCGCCGTCCGGCTCGCGACCGGGTCGCTCGCCGCGCCCACCGAGGTCCTCCCGGCGGGCGGCGTCGGCCTGCTCGCCGGGGTGCCGCTGTTCGTCGCGCTGCACGCGCTCGCATCCGGAAGCACCGCGATGACCGGTGTGGAGGCGATCTCCAACGGGGTGCCCGCGTTCAAGCCGGTCGAATGGCGGAACGCCCGGCATACGCTCGTGGTGCTCGGCCTCCTGTTGTCGACGATGTTCCTCGGGATCTCGGCGCTCGCCGCGAAGTTGCAGGTCCGTCCGGACTTCACCGGTCGGTCCACCGTGATCGCCGACATCGGTCGCGCCGTCTTCGGTGCAGGGCCGTTCGGCCACGTCGCGTTCGTCATCCTGCAGATCTCGACGACGTTGATCCTGGTGCTCGCGGCGAACACCGCGTACGCGGACTTCCCACGGCTCGCGAGCTTCGCGGCCGGAGACGAGTTCCTGCCCCGGCAGTTCACGACACGCGGGCACCGCCTCGTGTTCTCGAACGGGATCATCGCCCTGTCCGCCGCGGCGATCGGGCTGGTGATCATCTTCGGAGCCGACGTCGGTCGGCTGATCCCGTTCTACGCGATCGGGGTCTTCACCTCCTTCACCCTGTCGCAGGCCGGGATGGCCAAGCGCCACCTTCGGATCAAGGAGAAGGGGTGGCGGGTCGGGTTGCTGATCAACGGGATCGGCGCCGTGGCCACCGCCGTCGTCCTGGCGATCATCGCGCGCACGAAGTTCGCGGAGGGCGCCTGGATCGTGATCGCGTTGATGCCGATCCTCGTCATCATGCTCCTGCGGCTCCACAAGCAATACGAGCGGGAAGGGATCGAGCTCGAGCAGGATCTCGCGGCGTTCGAGCCGCCGACCGGCCGCGCACCGATCGCGCTCCTGCTCGTCGACGATCTCGACCCCAAGACCGTGCACGCCCTGCAGTACGCGCGCACGATCAGGGTCGAGCGAGTGATCGCTGTCCACGTCGAGGAAGACGCCGCTCGCACGCGCGATCTGCAGGCCTCGTGGCACACCGCCGGGCTCGGCGAGATCCCCCTTCGCGTGATCCGGGGAGCCGGCGACGACGCCGCGAGCATCGCCGGGTTCCTCGCCGCGTACGAGCGCGAGGACCGCGACGTGATCGTCATCGTGCCCGTCCCGCACACACGAACCGCCGCGGCGCGGCTCTCGGACCGACGCATGGGCGCGCGGCTTGACCGGGCGCTGCTGCCCTATCCCAACGTGCGCGTCACGCTCGTCCGCGATCACCCCGACGGCGTCCATCCGCTCCAGCGCGACGCGGACGGCCGGCCCGTCGTCCGGCTGGCGACACGCGGGCTGCACGAGGTCGTGATCCTCGTGGACAAGCTCGACCGCGCGACGCTGCAGGCGATCGAATACAGCATGGATCTGGGCGCCACCTCGATCCGCGCCGTGCACGCCGCCGCCGATCCGGCTCGAGCCGCCCTCTTGGTCGACCGGTGGACCGAGCTCCGCGCGCCGGTGCCTTTGGACGTGATCGAGTGTTGGGACCGGGACATCCCCCGCGCGCTCGAGCGCTACGTGATCGCGCTGACGAGGGAGACGACCGAGGTCACGGCCGTCATGCCCCGCCGCTACTACCCGAAGTTTCGGCAGCGCCTGCTCCACGACCGGACGAGCCGGCGGATCCAACGCGCGTTGGCGCGCTACGCGCACGTCGACGTCGCCGACGTGCCCTACTACGTGCAGACGCGACGCGAAGCGCCCCACCTTGATCCGGTGCAGGCGACGAGTGCCTGAGCAACCCGATCTCGGCCTCGGCTACGCGGTCAAACGCGTCCTGCTCGGGCGGCCGCTCGCAACGTCGCGCCTGGAGCACGAACGACTCGGGAAGCCAACGGCGCTCGCCGTCTTCAGCTCCGACAACATGTCCTCCGTCGCATATGCGACCGAGGAGATCCTGCGCGTGCTTTTGCCCGCGATCGGCGTCCTGGCCTTCACGTACGTCGTGCCGATCTCGGGCGCCATCGTCCTGATCGAGGCGATCTTGATCTTCAGCTACCGCCAGACGATCAAGGCGTACCCGACCGCCGGCGGCGCGTACATCGTGACGAAGGACAACCTCGGCGTGCTCCCGGCGCAGCTCGCCGGCGTCGCCCTGCTGATCGACTACGTGTTGACGGTCAGCGTCTCGACGGCTGCCGGCGTCCAGGCGATCAGCTCCGTCATCCCACTGAGCGTCGAGGTCCGCATCGTCCTGTCGCTCGCGTTCGTCTGGCTGATCGCCTACGCGAACCTATTCGGCGTCCGCGAGTCCGGTCGCATCTTCGCCGTGCCGACCTATCTCTTCATCGTGAGCCTCGGGCTGACGTGTGTGGCCGGCATCTATCGGGTGGCGAGCGGCCACCTCCAGCCGTTCTCCGTGCCCGCGCAAGAGGCGCACGGCGGTGTCTCGCTCGTCGCGGGCGCCGTGACGGTGTTCGTGATCCTCAAGGCCTTCGCCTCGGGCGGCGCGGCGGTCACCGGCGTGGAAGCGATCTCCAACGGCGTGCCCGCCTTCCGCAAGCCCGAATGGCGGAACGCACAGACGACGCTCGTCTGGATGGGGCTCGTGCTCGGCACATCGTTCCTCGCCGTGTCGTTCCTCGCAGCTCGGCTCCACGTGGTGCCGGTCGCCGACGAGAGCAAGTCGGTGCTCGCAACGATCGCCGCGGCGGTCTACGGCGCGGGCGCCGTCGGGCACCTGCTGTTCCTGATCCTCCAGATCGGCACCACGCTGATCCTGATCCTCGCGGCGAACACGTCGTTCGCCGATTTCCCGCGCCTCGCGAGCTTCCACGCGGACGACGCATTCATGCCCCGGCAGCTGACGAAGCGCGGCCACCGGCTTGTCTTC
>C688J18823_10000479_pt1 | contig 23078 bp, 19 predicted proteins | sample HopSoiMetagenom1_FD_18823 | JGI IMG/M metagenome (IMG submission 18823) | reverse complement strand
AAGTGGTGGTCCGCGCCCCGACGACCTCGGCTTCGACGCGGCCGACGCCACGATGGCGTTGATCGCTCTGTCGGCGAAGATGCGCATCGACCAGATCGAGCCGTTGGACTCGATCGAGTCGATCACCGACGGTGCGTCGTCGCGACGCAACCAGCTGCTGGTCGACCTGGGCTCCGAGCTCAACCTCGGCGCCATCGACGGCGCGGCCGAGGCCGATCTGGCCGGGCTGAAGGGACAGGTCACCAAGCTGGCCCGTACCTACAAGCCTTACGGCCCAGTGCTTTCCGACGCGATCAACGATCAGCTGCGTACGGTCCTCGGCCCGTCCGGCAAGCGTCCGGCCTACATCGCCGAGCGGGTCAAGAAGACCTGGGAACTCGGCGACGGCTGGGTTAAGCATGTGACGGTCGAGGTGGCGCTGGGCACCCGCGAGGGCTCCAGTGTCCGGGGCGGCGCCCTGGGCGGTCTGCACGATGGTGCGTTGGCCGACGCTGCGACCGTCGACAAGGTCATCGACGGAGCTGTCGCCGCGGTGGGCGCGCGCCAGGGTGTGCCGGTTTCGCTGCCGTCGGCTGCCGGCGGCGGGGGTGGCGTAGTGGATTCCGCCGCGCTGGGTGAGTTCGCCGAACAGGTCACCGGCCGCAACGGTGTGCTGGCCTCGGCGGCCCGCCTTATCCTCGGCCAGCTCGGCCACGACACTCCGGTGGTCGTGCCTGAGGCCACCGACGCCGAGCTCATCGACCTGGTCACCGCCGAGCTCGGTTCGGACTGGCCGCGTTTGGTGGCTCCGGTGTTCGACGGCCGCAAGGCGGTTCTGTTCGACGACCGCTGGGCCAGCGCCCGCGAGGACCTGGCCAAGCTATGGGTGCTCGACGAGAGCGAGATCGACGCCGACTGGCCGCGCCTCTCGGAGCGGTTCGAGGGCGCAGGCAACATCGTCGGCACGCAGGCCACCTGGTGGCAGGGCAAGGCCCTGGCGGCGGGTCTCAACGTCCACGCCTCGCTTTACGGGCGTGCCGCGGCCGGGGCGGAGAACCCGGGCAAGGGCCGCTACACCGATGAGGTGGCGGTCGTGACCGGCGCGTCGAAGGGATCCATCGCCGCGTCGGTGGTGGCCAAGTTGCTCGACGGCGGTGCGACGGTGATCGCGACGACGTCCAAGCTGGACGACGACCGATTGGCGTTCTACCGCACGCTGTACCGCGACAATGCCCGCTTCGACGCGAAGCTGTGGGTGGTGCCCGCCAACATGGCGTCCTACTCCGACATCGATGCGCTGGTTTCGTGGGTCGGATCCGAGCAGACCGAAAGCCTTGGGCCGCAGTCGATTCACCTCAAGGACGCCCAGACGCCGACGTTGCTGTTCCCGTTCGCGGCGCCACGGGTGGCCGGTGATCTGTCCGACGCGGGATCGCGCGCCGAGATGGAGATGAAGGTGCTGCTGTGGGCCGTGCAGCGGTTGATCGGTGGGCTCTCGCACATCGGTGCGGAGCGCGACATCGCCGCACGCCTGCACGTCGTGCTGCCCGGTTCGCCGAACCGCGGCATGTTCGGCGGCGACGGCGCCTACGGTGAATCCAAGTCCGCACTCGACGCGTTGGTGACCAGGTGGAAGGCCGAGTCGTCGTGGGCGCAGCGAGTTTCGTTGGCGCACGCGCTGATCGGCTGGACCAAGGGCACCGGACTGATGGGCCACAACGACGCGATCGTCGGTGCCGTCGAGGAAGCCGGCGTCACGACATACACCACAGACGAGATGGCCACCATGCTGCTCAAGCTGTGCGACATCGAGTCCAAGGTCGCGGCGGCACGCGAGCCGCTGCAGGCCGACCTGACCGGCGGACTGGCCGAGGTCGACCTGGATCTGTCCGAGCTGGCAACCAAGGCACGCGAGGATAATGCGGCGAAAGCCGGAGAAGATGGGGCGGACGACCCGGAGGACCACGGAACCATCCCTGCGCTGCCGTCGCCGCCGCGGGGCTACAAGTCCGCACCGCCGCCGGCGTGGGACGACCTCGACGTCGACCCGGCCGATCTGGTGGTGATCGTCGGTGGCGCCGAGATCGGGCCGTACGGCTCATCGCGGACCCGCTTCGAGATGGAGGTCAACAACGAGCTGTCGGCGGCCGGTGTGCTCGAGCTGGCGTGGACGACCGGCCTGGTCAAGTGGGAAGACGACCCGACGCCAGGCTGGTACGACACGGAGACCGGCGAGCTGGTCGACGAGGGCGAGCTGGTGGAGCGCTACCACGACACGGTCGTCGAGCGGGTCGGCATCCGCGAGTTCGTGGACGACGGCGCGATAGATCCTGATCACGCCTCGCCACTCTTGGTTTCGGTGTTCCTCGACAAGGACTTCACCTTCGTGGTGTCGTCTGAGGCCGAGGCCCGGCCCTTCGTGGAGTTCGATCCGGAGCACACTGTCATCACGCCAGTGCCGGATAGCAGTGATTGGCAGGTGACCCGCAAGGCGGGCACCGAGATCCGTGTGCCGCGCAAGACGAAGCTGTCTCGCACGGTTGGCGCACAGATCCCGACCGGCTTCGACCCGATGGTGTACGGCGTCACCCCGGACATGGTGTCCTCGATCGACCGATTGGCACTGTGGAACCTCGTCACGACTGTCGACGCGTTCCTGTCTGCGGGCTTCACACCGGCCGAGCTGATGCGCTGGGTGCACCCCAGCCTGGTCGCCAGCACCCAGGGGACCGGCATGGGCGGCATGACGTCAATGCAGACGATGTATCACGGCAACCTGCTCGGCCGGAACAAGCCGAACGACATCCTGCAGGAGGTTCTGCCGAATGTCATTGCAGGACATGTGGTTCAGTCCTACATCGGGAGTTACGGCTCGATGATCCATCCGGTCGGCGCATGCGCTACCGCGGCGATATCGGTCGAGGAGGGCGTGGACAAGATCAGGCTAGGCAAGGCCGAGTTCGTGGTAGCAGGCGGTTACGACGACCTGACGCTGGAGGCGATCATCGGCTTCGGCGACATGGCCGCGACCGCGGACACCGAGATGATGCGGGCGAAGGGGATCAGCGACTCGAAGTTCTCGCGCGCCAACGACCGTCGTCGGCTCGGGTTCGTCGAGGGACAGGGTGGCGGCACCATCCTGCTTGCCCGCGGTGACCTTGCGCTCAAGATGGGTCTGCCGGTGCAGGCGGTGGTGGCGTACGTCTCCTCGTTCGGCGACGGTGTGCATACGTCGATCCCTGCCCCGGGGATGGGCGCATTGGCTGCCGGCCGCGGCGGCAAGGACTCGCAGCTGGCGCGCTCGCTCGCCAAGCTCGGCGTCGGCCCCGATGACATCGCGGTGGTGTCCAAGCACGACACCTCCACGCTGGCCAACGACCCGAACGAGACTGAGCTGCACGAGCGGCTCGCCGACTCGTTGGGCCGCTCCGCCGGTGCGCCGCTGTTCGTGGTGTCGCAGAAGAGCCTGACCGGTCACTCGAAGGGTGGTGCAGCGGCCTTCCAGATGATGGGGCTGTGCCAGATCCTGCGTGACGGCGTCATTCCGCCCAACCGCAGCCTGGATTGTGTCGACGACGAGCTCGCCAGCGCTGCTCACCTGGTCTGGCTGCGCGACACCCTGCGGCTGGGGGACAAGTTCCCGCTGAAGGCGGGTCTGGTCACCAGCCTCGGGTTCGGTCACGTGTCGGGTCTGGTCGCGCTGGTGCATCCGCAGGCGTTCCTGGCTTCGTTGGATGCCGAGCAGCGGCAGGCCTACAAGGAGCGCTTCGAGGCGCGGGTGCTGGCCGGTCAGCACAGGCTCGCGTCTGCGATCGCCGGTGGGCCTGCGCTGTATGAAAAGCCCGCCGATCGCCGGTTCAACCATGACGCGCCGGAGAAGCGGCAGGAGGCCGAGATGCTGCTCGACCCGGCGTCGCGGCTCGGCGATGACGACGTGTATGTGCGCTGAGGGCGGACGGGAGGAGCATCAACCCATTAGGCGCAGTGCGCTACCGTTCAGCCCATGGCGGTAGTCGGGGTGGGGATCGACCTGGTCTCCATTCCCGACTTCGCCGCGCAGGTCGACCAGCCGGGCACGGTGTTCGCCGAGACGTTCACCCCAGGTGAGCGCCGCGATGCCGCCGACAAGAGCTCGTCTGCGGCGCGGCACCTTGCCGCGCGGTGGGCTGCCAAAGAGGCTGTCATCAAGGCGTGGTCGGGCTCCCGGTTCTCCAAGCGGCCGGTGCTGCCGGAGGGCATTCACCGGGATATCGAGGTGATCACCGACATGTGGGGCCGGCCGAAGGTTCGGCTGACCGGTGCTATTGCCGAGCACCTCAAGAACGTGACGATCCACTTGTCGTTGACCCACGAGGCCGACACCGCTGCGGCCGTCGCCATCCTCGAGGAGCGCTAACCCCCGCGAGCGTGCGTGTCTGCGGCCGACACGCCGCGAAAATGCCCGAGTTTGCGCACGCTCGCGCCAAAGGTGACCCGCTAGTCTCGGCTCCATGACTGATCTCGTGGAGCGGGTGCATGAGGTGCTGCCATCGGTGCGGCGCGACCTGGAAGCCCTGGTGCGCATCGAATCCGTGTGGGCGGACCCCAACCGCAGGACCGAAGTACAGCGCAGCGCCGAATCGGTGGCAAAGCTGTTGTCCCAAGCCGGCTTTGACGACGTGCAGATCGTCAGCGAAGGCGGCGCCCCTGCCGTCATCGCCCGGCACCCCGCCCCGCCCGGCGCGCCGACGGTACTGCTGTACGCCCATCACGACGTACAGCCCGAAGGCGAGCACGGTCAGTGGCAGTCGCCGCCGTTCGAGCCGACCGAGCGCGACGGCCGGCTGTACGGTCGCGGCAGTGCCGACGACAAGGCAGGGATCGCAACGCATTTGGCGGCGTTCCGGGCTCATGGCGGTGCGCCGCCCGTCGGCGTGACGGTGTTCGTCGAAGGGGAGGAGGAGTCGGGTTCACCGTCGCTGTCCCGGTTGCTCGACGCCCATTACGACCTGCTGGCGTCAGACGTGATCGTCATCGCCGACTCCGACAACTGGAGCACCGACGTGCCCTCGTTGACCGTGTCGCTACGCGGGCTTGCGGACTGCATCGTTGAGGTCGCGACGCTCGATCACGGCCTGCACTCCGGGCTCTGGGGCGGCGTGGCGCCGGACGCGTTGAGCGCGCTGGTCCGAATGCTCGCCAGCCTGCACGACGACGACGGCAATGTCGCGGTCGCCGGGCTCTATGAGGGGACGGCCGCTGACGTCGACTACTCGCCGGAGCGGGTGCGCGAGGAGGCAGGCCTGCTGGACGGCGTTTCGGAGATCGGCTCGGGATCTGTGCCGCAACGACTTTGGGCCAAACCGGCGATCACGGTCATCGGCATCGACACCACGTCGATCGACAAGTCGTCGAATACGTTGATCCCGCGCGCGCGGGCGAAGGTCAGCATGCGGGTCGCACCGGGCGGCGACGCGCGGGAGCATCTCGCCGCGCTGACACGCCATCTCGAAGCGCATGCGCCGTGGGGCGCACAGGTGACCGTCACGCCCGGCGACCTCGGCCGGCCGTACGTCATCGACGCCAGTGGGCCGGTCTACGACGCCGCCCGCGCCGCGTTTCGCCAGGCGTGGGGCAACGAGCCCGTCGACACCGGTGTGGGTGGCTCGATTCCGTTCATCGCCGAGTTCGCGGCGGCTTTCCCGTCGGCGAAGATCTTGGTCACCGGTGTGGAAGACCCTGCGACACAAGCCCACAGCATCAACGAGAGCCTGCACCTTGGCGTGCTGGAACGGGCGGCCACCGCCGAGGCGCTGCTGCTACAGAACCTGGGCTCAAACGGACAAGTCGCGCCGTAGCTTGGCGACGACTGAACACGCTCGGCCGCTGCGACGCCGTTGTCCGGGATCAGGCGTCGCGTAGTGCGGTCGTACGACTGGCGTCCGGCTCAACCTGCCGGGAAGTCTGGAGTCCTTCACCGGGCTTCTTTTGCCGGATAGCATCCCTCACGTGGTGGAGGACGAGTCAGCCGAGGAAAAGCTAATCGGTCAGATCCTATTGGGCGGTGTAGGCGTGTTGCTGCTCGCGGCCGGAGTGTGGGCCTATTTCGGCGGACAAAACGACAAGATCGCGGGAGGTTTTTTCGTTCTGGTGGGTCTGGTGTTGGTCGTTCTCGCTGCGTTCTACTCGCAGGTCGATGGGCTCGTTGACCTCGGCCTTCTCAAGATCCCTATGGTCAAGGCACGCCGTGCCGAGAAGCAGATCGAACAGGGACAGGTCGTCGCCGGAAACAACCTGGAAGGGGCAAAGAAGGCACTGGAAGAGGCGTTGTCTCGGTACAACGTTTCTCAGTTCGGTACTCCCACCATCACACAAGAGCCGGCCCCGCCTGACACAGAAGGCACCCTCAAAGCGGACGCAGAGTCCAGCGATACGATCGCGGATCGCGGTCCACGCCTGGGACGCAACGTGCTGCTTGTTGAGGATGCAGTCATCACGCTGGCGACGCTCACGCCCCATCAACAAGCTTTAGTTGACACCGAGGTCGCTCGGATGAGCCGTCCTGAGTTCCGAACCCATTTGGACCTTCGCGCCACCAGACCCGGCGATGCCGGACGGTCATACCGCATGCACAGAGTGCCCGAGTCCGATATCAGGCTGTGGTATCGGCAGAAGAGCGCGTCCGAACCGCACACACTGTATGTGATTGTCATCGAAAATACGGGACAGGACCGCTAGGTCCTGCCTTGACCCTACGACCCGGCCTCTGCGGCGAGGATCTTCTGAATACGTGTCGCCGTATGTGACGCCTTGACGTTGTACTGCGCCTCGGCGATCTTGCCCTTCTCGTCGACGACGAACGTCGAACGGATCACGCCGACAACGGTTTTGCCGTACATCGTCTTCTCGCCGTAGGCGCCCCATGCGGTGAGCACCGCGCGGTCCGGATCGGACAGCAGCGGAAACGTCAGCTTCTGATCGTCGCGAAACTTCGCGAGCTTGGGCGGCTTGTCGGGGGAGATGCCGATGACGTCGAGCCCGGCGCCCTTGAGCTCGCTCAGGCTGTCCCTGAAGTCACAGGCCTGCTTGGTGCATCCCGGTGTCGCGGCGGCGGGGTAGAAGTACACGATGACCCTGCGCCCCTTGTAATCCGACAGCTTGACGGTGTTGCCGTCGGCATCGGGCAGGCTGAACGCGGGGGCTTTGTCGCCCACCTCGAGTCGCGGGGTCTGCGGCATGCGGAAACGTCCCTTCTTCGACCGGTGCACTCCGACGAGCGCGGGCTCAACTAGGGTAGTTCGGCAAGGTAGCGCTCATGGAGGGGCTTGGAGGCAAAGTGGCGGATCGCGATCCCGACACCATCAAGCAGGACATCGATCAGGCTCGTGACCAGTTGGCGTCGACCGTGGACTCGCTCGCCGAGCGTGCCAACCCGCAGCGAATCGCCGACGACATCAAATCGGGCGTGGTGCGGTTCGTGAAGAAGCCTGCGGTTGCCATCTCGCTGGCCGGCGTTGGCACCCTCGTTGTTGTGCTGGCGGTCCGCCGCATCCGGCGCCGTTGACGGGTCCGGGTCAGCGGCGACGCGCGGCGCGGAACCAATCGGCGAGCGAGAAGCTTGGGGGATTGGCGACTCGGCCAAGGCGATTGCAGGTGTACACCATGATGGGTCGTTGCGCAGTTACGTCGTCAGCTGAGCTCGCGCCGGACGCACCCGCGGTGAGCGATGCGTTTATCGTGGACATCAGCTAAGACCTCGTTCCGTAGCGCGCATGGCCTCAACGAGCCATGTAATTCACTTCAGCTAACCAAAGACTAACACTGTCATACCGCTCAAACAGCGTAAATCCTTGTGAAGTGATGGGTCCGTTACCAACCCGGATAACTAATGCTTTCGCACCATAAGTCGGCCTATGTGAGTCATAGCACATCTCCTCAACCGGGAGCTGTGATTCAATCAAATTTATCGTTTACGTTAAGGGCTACTGCGCGAGTGTTGCCCAGGCAAGGGGCGGGGGTGGTTGCCTGGAAGGCAGCGCCGGGGCTGCGTCACGAGCCCGACGATGGTGTCAGGCATGTCCCCCGCTGGCAGCAAGGCCGGGGTCACGGCGCGCGCCTGGCCGAAGTTGATGCGATGATGCCGGCGTGATCGATGACGCCAACACGGCGCAGGCAAGGGAGCTACTGCAAACACTGCACGCCCATGTCGACGAAATCTCGAAGAAGGTCGAATCCGCCGAGAGGCGCACGCGGCGTGCGCAAGGTCACGCTGCTTTGGTTGCCCGGCGGCGGGTAGCCAGCCTGCGTCACGAACTCTATGAAGCGCACCGGCTGATCGACGGGTTACACCGACGCTTCCCGGACGCGCGATCCCGGCGAGTAACCGGGCCGCGTACGGAATTTTCACGCTGAGTGCGCCGTCAGGGTTTCGAACCCCGGACCCGCTGATTAAGAGTCAGCTGCTCTACCAACTGAGCTAACGGCGCTGCGTGTGCGACAATAACAGGCCTCGCGGCGCAGGGTGAAATTCGACCGCTCGCCGCCGCAGGGAGCGACGTCGCGGTTGCGCCCCTAGCTAAATTTGCCCTTAGACTATTGCCAAGAATGCTCAGTCCTTGAGTCCTTGTTGCGAAGTGGAGCAAAGAATGTGGCAGGTCCAGACGGTGGCCCGTCCGCGTTGTACGCGCGCCTGGCTGGTAGCCGCGGCACTGATTCCCGCCGTGGTGCTCGGGCTGGACGCCTGCAGCAGCAAGCCCGCGCCGCCGCAGTCTCGGGTCATCACCGATAAGGGCACGCCGTACGGGGACCTGCTGGTGCCCAAGCTCACTGCGTCCGTCAAGGACGGTGCCGTCGGCGTGAGCGTCGAATCGCCCGTCACGGTTAGCGCCGAGGACGGCGTGCTGGGCGCGATCACGATGGTCAACGAGGACGGCGAGCCGGTTGCCGGCCAACTCAGTCCCGACGGGCTGACCTGGACGACGGTCGACCCGCTCGGCTACAACAAGCGCTACACCCTGACCGCGCAGTCGCTCGGCCTCGGTGGGGCCACCAGCCAGCAGATGACGTTCCAGACGCATTCGCCGGAAAACCTGACCATGGCCTATGTGTTGCCCAACGAGGGCGAGGTCGTGGGCGTCGGCCAACCGGTCGCGGTCCAGTTCGACGAGAACATCCCGAACCGGCTGGCGGCCCAGAAAGCCATCAAGGTCACCACCAATCCGCCGGTGGAGGGTGCCTTCTACTGGCTTAACAACCGTGAAGTGCGTTGGCGCCCAGCGCAATACTGGAAGCCCGGCACGACGGTGGACGTACAGGTGAACACCTACGGCGTCGACCTCGGCGACGGGTTGTTCGGCCAGGAGAACGTCACCACTCGCTTCACCATCGGCGATGAGCTGATCGCAACCGCCGACGACAACACCAAGATCGTCACCGTCCGGCGCAACGGCGAGGTCATCAAGACCATGCCGACTTCAATGGGCAAGAACAGCACACCGACCAACAACGGCGTTTACCTCGTCGGGAACCGGTTCAGCCACATCGTCATGGATTCCTCGACATACGGGGTACCGGTCAACTCGCCGAACGGCTATCGCACCGACGTGGATTGGGCGACGCAGATCAGCTACAGCGGCATCTTCGTGCACTCGGCGCCGTGGTCCGTCGGCAGCCAGGGATACACGAACACCAGCCACGGCTGCCTCAACGTCAGCCCGAGCAATGCCGTCTGGTTCTACGACAACACCAAACGTGGCGACATCGTCGAGGTGATCAACACCGTGGGATCGACGCTGCCGGGCACCGACGGGCTCGGCGACTGGAACATTCCGTGGGAGCAATGGAAAGCGGGCAACGCCAACATCTAACGCGGGCTGCGTGACACTGATTGCGCTCGAAGAGCACTACGCCTGGGACCCGGCCAGCGCCGACAACGTCGTCGCAACGTGGTTGCGATCCAACAACACGACCGCCTATGACCGCGGGCCGTTGCGGTTGGAGCAGATGGACGCCGCCGGCATCGACTTTCAGATCCTGTCGCTCTTCGACCCGGGGGTGCAGGAAGACGACGATGTTGCCCGCGTGGTCGACTACGCGCGTCGCGCCAACGACGATCTCGCCGAGTCGGTGCGCGAAAACCCTGACCGCTTCGGCGCTTTCGCGACGCTGGCCACGCAGGATCCGGACGCCGCCGCCGATGAACTTCAGCGCACCGTCACCGATCTCGGTTTCGCCGGTGCACTGATCAACGGTCAACGGCCGCACCCGTGACCGTTATCTGGACGACTCCGCGTATGAAGGACTGTTCGAGCGGGCCGAGACGTTGGGTGTGCCGATTTACCTGCATCCGACGACCCCGCATCCGGCGGTGATCGATGCGTGGTTCGCGCCGTATGTAGAGGACGGCCTGCACCTTGCGTCGTGGGGGTTTGCGGTCGAAGCGGGCACCCATGCCCTGCGGCTGATCTACTCGGGCCTCTTCGATCGTCACCCGCGTCTGCAGATGATCCTGGGCCATCTCGGGGAGATGCTGCCGTTCTCGGCGTTCCGGACCGACAGGTACTACGGTCTCGGCGGTGACGGCGGCGGTCGCAGGCTGCAGAAGCTGCCGTCGGAGTATCTGCGCAACAACTTCTACGTGACGACGAGCGGCAACTTCTCGCCGCCGGCCTTCGGCTGCACGCTGGAGGTGATGGGCGCCGACCGCGTGATGTTCTCGGTGGACTACCCGATGGACGACAACAAGGACGGTGCGGAGTTCATCGCGTCGTATCCAATGGACGAGGCGACGCGCCGGCAGGTCTCATACCGCAATGCGGCACGGCTCTTCGGGGACAAGATTCCTGCACGGCTGCGTGAGGCCGATTAGCTCGTCGAAGACAAGGAGCCCCGGCCCACGGCCGAGGCTCCCTCGTACATCGGGTGGCTGACGGGACTCGAACCCGCGACATCCAGGATCACAACCTGGTGCTCTACCAACTGAACTACAGCCACCATTGCCGCGGCCATCAGGCACGTGCGGCGTCGTCGATATTAGCCGCTGTGGCGCTCCGCAGCCGAATCGATTACCTCCGAGTCGCTGTTCGGAGATCCGAGTTGGGCGGCGATCTCCGCGATTTCGCTGGTGGACGGCCCCGGTGGCGCCACGAACGCGGTGCGCCTGTAATAGCGCAGTTCACGGATCGACTCGTGGATGTCGGCCAGCGCACGGTGTGCCAGCCCTTTCTCGGGCTGGCCGAAGTAGATGCGCGGGTACCACCGCCGGCACAACTCCTTGATGGAGCTGACGTCGATCATCCGGTAGTGCAGGAAGTTGTCGAGTTTGGCCATGTCACGGGCGATAAAGCCACGGTCGGTGGCGATCGAGTTGCCGGCCAGTGGGGCAGTCTTGGCCTGCTTGACGTGGGTGCGGATGTAGTCGAGCACCAGCTCCTCGGCCGCGGCGAGGTCGACGGTCGACGCGCGCACCTCCTCGATCAGGCCCGAGCGGGTGTGCATGTCGGTGACCACCGGAATCATCGCCGACAACGCCGCGTCGTCGGTGTGGATGACCACGTCAATCCCGTCGCCGAGGATGTTGAGGTCGGCGTCGGTGACCAGCACGGCGATCTCGATGAGCCGGTCGGTCTTGAGGTCAAGGCCGGTCATCTCACAGTCGATCCACACCAGTTCGTCACGCACAGGCCTCACAGTAAGCCGTCGGCCGACAACCAGCCGCCAACACCCACCCGGCGGGGCGGCCCCAGTAATGTTTCGAGCCATGACCACTGAGTCGACCGCCACCCCCGCCCAGCAGATCGCCGCAGGTTATGCCACCCAAGGCCCCGCGCTGGAATTGGGCACCGTCGTCGTCGACGGGGTTTGTGACCCGACCGCGCAGGTGCGTATCCCGCTGGCCACCGTCAACCGCCACGGCCTCGTCGCCGGCGCCACAGGCACCGGCAAGACCAAATCACTGCAGGTGATCGCCGAACAGCTGTCCGCGGCCGGTGTTCCGGTGTTGATGGCCGACGTCAAGGGCGACCTGTCCGGGCTCTCGCGCCCCGGTGACGCGGGTGAGAAGACCCAGCAGCGGGCCAAGGACACCGGCGACGACTGGACGCCGACGGCCTTCCCGGTGGAGTTCCTGTCGCTGGGCACGTCCGGGATCGGGGTGCCGGTGCGGGCGACGATATCCAGCTTCGGGCCGATTCTGCTGTCAAAAGTGCTGGGGCTCAACCCGACTCAGGAGTCGACCCTCGGGCTGATCTTCCACTGGGCCGACCAGAAGGGCCTCTCCCTGCTCGACCTCAAGGATCTGCGGGCGGTCATCCAGTACCTCACCGGCGACGAAGGCAGGGTCGAGCTGAAAGCCCTTGGCGCAGTGTCGCCGACGACCGCGGGGGTGATCCTGCGCGCGCTGGTCAATCTCGAGGCCGAGGGGGCAGACACCTTCTTCGGTGAGCCCGAGCTGGAACCCAAGGACCTGCTGCGCACCGACGCACAGGGCCGCGGCGTCATCAGCCTGCTTGAACTGGGCAACCAAGCCGCGCGTCCGGTGATGTTCTCGACGTTCTTGATGTGGGTGCTCGCGGACCTGTTCACCACGCTGCCCGAGGTCGGCGACGTCGACAAGCCGAAGCTGGTGTTCTTCTTCGACGAGGCCCATCTGCTGTTCACCGATGCGTCGAAGGCATTCCTGGAGCAGGTCGAGCAGACGGTGAAGCTGATCCGCTCGAAGGGCGTTGGCGTGTTCTTCTGCACGCAGCTGCCGACCGATGTGCCCAACGACGTGCTCTCGCAGCTGGGCGCGCGCATTCAGCATGCCCTGCGCGCGTTCACTCCCGACGATCAGAAGGCGCTCGCGAANACTGTCCGCACATATCCGAAAACCGATGTCTACGANCTGGAGTCGGCGTTGACGTCNCTGGGCATCGGCGAGGCGATNGTCACCGTGCTGTCGGAGAAGGGCGCGCCGACGCCGGTGGCGTGGACGCGGATGCGCGCCCCGAGATCGCTGATGGACACCATCGGTCCCGACGCGATCGCCGCCGCGGCCAAGGCGTCGCCGTTGCAGGCCGAGTACGGCCAGACCGTCGACCGCGAGTCGGCGTACGAACGCCTCAACGCGCGGTTGGCGCCGCCGCCCGAAAGCGCGCCCCTGCCACCGCCGGTCGAGGCGCCGGCGGGTCTGCCGCCCGCCGAGGGTGAGGTGAAGTCGCGGAATGCCGCCGAGCCCAGCATGTTCGAGAAGGTGGTGGAGAGCCCGGCGTTCAAGAGTGCGATGCGCTCGGCGGGCACCGTCCTCGGCCGCGAGATCACCCGCAGCATCTTCGGCACGGGCCGTCGGCGACGCCGCTGACGTTGGCCGATTCTGCGCACAGATCGCGATTTTGCGCGGATTCGCGATCTGCCCGCAGTCTCGCGGAATCGGCTAGCCGCCGCCGAGCTTCTTGTAGACCGCGCCGACGATCGGCGTCACGATCGCCCGCGGTGNGTAGCCCGAAGCCACCGACATTGCCTTCGATGTGACACCCGGGACGACGCGCATCTTGTTGCGCTCCAAGCCATCCAGCGACAGCTTGGCGGTGTACTCGGTCGAGATCCACAGGAAGTCAGGGATCAGCTTCTCGACGAGCGACTGCTCATGCGCGTCCGGCAGGGTTTCGCGCACCGGACCGGGGGCCAGCAGCGTGACGTGTACGCCCGCGCGCTTGAGCTCGCCGCGTAGCGACTCGCTGAACGTGTTGACGAATGCCTTGGTCGCGGCATAGGTGGCGTTGTTGGGGATCGGTGAATTTCCGGCTGCCGAGCCGGAAATCAGGATTCCGCCGCCACCCCGCTCGACCATGCCGGGCACCACGGCCAGCGCAAGATCATGTACGCCAAGGACATTCAGCTGCACCTGAGCCTTTTCATCGGCCGGGTCCAGCGAGGCGACCGGTCCAAACGTCGCGGTGCCCGCGTTGGCGCACAGAATCGAGATGTCGCGCGCGCCAAGCTCGTCGCACAGTTTGGTGCGCTCGGCCGGATCGGCGAGATCAACGGGACGCACCTCAACGGTCACCCCATACTGCTGAGTGAGCCGGTCCGCGAGCGCTCTCAGCACGTCGTCTCGGCGCGCGGTGATGATCAGATGGTGTCCGCGGGCGGCAAGCTCGGTGGCCAGCGCTTCGCCGATGTTCTGCGAAGCGCCGGTGACGACGGCACGCGCGTCCGCGCTGGGAGCGGGTACTGGCATGGGCCGGACTATATCGTGGGCGGACCATGAGCGACCCACCCGATTCAGGCCGGCCGTCCGCGCATGTCGCGGCGCGGTCGCGGGTACTGGCGTGGGCCCTGTGGGACTGCGGCTCGACCGGGATCGGCGCTGTCGTCGTTACCTTCGTGTTCTCCGTCTACCTGACCCGCTCCGTCGGTGATGACCTGCCCGGTGACACGAGCCCGGCGAGCTGGCTCGGCTGGGCGCTGTTCTTCTCCGGCGTCACGGTGGCATTGCTGGCCCCCGTCACCGGAGTCTGGGTTGACGCGCCGCACCGACGCCGACAAACGCTGGGCGTGCTCACCGCGATGGTCGTGCTGCTGACATCGGCAATGAGCCTGATCCGCGACGACGCCGGCTACCTGTTGGCAGGCCTTCTCCTGCTTGGGTTTACCGCAGCATGCAACGACCTGGCCAGCGTCCCGTACAACGCCATGCTGCGACAGCTCACCACACCCGAGACGTCTGGTCGCGTGTCCGGATTCGGTTGGGCCGCAGGCTATACCGGCAGCATGGCGCTGCTTCTCGTGGTCTATGCGGGATTCATCTCCGGCGACGGCCCAACGGTCGGGCTGCTGGGAATCTCCACCGCCGACGGGCAGAACGTTCGCGCGGCCATGCTCGTCACCGCCGCCTGGATGGCCGCGTTCGCGCTGCCGGTGCTCATCGCGCCACCGCCGCCCGCCGACCTCGAACCGCCGCCACGGGCGTCGACCGGTGTGCTCGGCGCCTACCGCAAGCTGTGGTCGGACCTCGTCGCAGAGTGGAGGCGAGACCGAAACGTCGTCTACTACCTGCTCGCCAGTGCGGTGTTCCGCGACGGATTGACCGGCGTATTCACCTTCGGAGCGGTATTGGGCGTCAACGTGTACGGCATCTCCGCGGCGAATGTGCTGCTGTTCGGTGTGGCGGCCAACGTGGTCGCCGCGGTGGGGGCGGTGCTGGGCGGCCTGTTCGACGACCGCGTCGGCTCAAAGACCGTCATCCTCAGCTCGCTGGCGGCCATGATCGCTGTGGGTTTGACCATGATGGCGTTGTCCGGTGCCGCCGCGTTCTGGGTGTGCGGGCTGCTGCTGTGTCTGTTCATCGGGCCGACGCAGGCGTCGGCGCGCACCCTGCTGCTGCGGATGACCGCGAGCGGCAAGGAGGGGGTGGCGTTCGGCCTCTACACCATGACCGGTCGGGCGGTGGCGCCCCTTGCCCCCTTCATGTTCTCCACGTTCGTCGCCGTCTTCGGGGCGGATCGCGCGGGTATCGGGGGTCTGCTGCTGGTGTTGGCCGCCGGTTTCATCGCGATGCTCGCGGTTCGCGCGCCGCGCTGGTCGGCGGCGGTCTAACCGGCCGCGGTGCAGATTGTCAGGCCGGCGCCGGTGCGCTGCTGCAGCTGCACACCGTTGACGGTGATCGAGCAGCTCACTTCGCGGCCGACATTGATGATGCTGACGCTGGCGGAGTCCTTAGCCGGCTTGGCCAGCTCGACCTCCTTGCTCCACGGCAGCATCACGTTGAACTCGGTCTGCAACACGCCACCGGTGTCGACGTAGGTGATGTTGATGGCCCGACCATCGCCGGAGACGTCGTACATCACGGTCTCGGTCGCACCCGGCCGCGAAGGCGTAGACGGGCCGGTGGTGGACGGTGTGCTCGGCAGAGTCGGCAACGGGAAGACCGGAACGGTCGGACGTGGCGTCGTCGTGGGAGTGGGCCTGGGGGAGCTCGGCTCGGTCAGCGACGGCAGCGGCGCGACGACGGTGTCCTGCTTCGAGCTGTTCACGATCACCAGCGCAATGATCAGGCCGATGACGGTGAGCACCGCGATTGCCGCCACAATCCACAGCCAGCGCGGCGACTTGGGGCCTTCCGGAGGCGGCGGCTGCGGTGGCTCACCCGGCGGGTACTGGCCGGTCGCATACGGGTCGTAGCCGTACGGCGAGTAGGCGGGCATCCGCTCGGTGGGCGGCGGCGTAACCGGTGCCTGGTAGGTGGGGCCGTAGGGCGCTTGGCTCGCATACGCCGGATCGCTGTATCCGGGATAGCTGCTGCCGAAGGGTTCGGGCCCGTCGCGGCGTGGTGAATCGGTCATTCCCACCTCATGGCTGCAGGGTACCTGTGCAGCCGCTCAGGCGATCGGAGACGGGCCTCACCTCGGTCTACGTGGTGTGGTTCCATCGGCGGGGCCTCGACCATGCAGAATCGATACGGTGGGAGCGCAGGTCCGTCGGGTCTATGGCGCGTCGATGTCGCCGGACGCGACGGCGTTCGCCCACCTTGTCGACGACGGCGGCTTCCCGCGGGCCGTGCAGCGCTTTCTGCGCGGTTGGCGGGCCACTTCATCCCGCGATGTCGAACTGCCCGTCGAGGGCGCCGTCACCCGGGTCCTTCATTCCGCCGACGGCCACTGGCTGGCGTGTGAGGTCGCGCCCGACGGCGCCACCCGCAGCCAGATCTGGGTGGTGACAACCGATCCCGACGACCGCGACGCGCGTCGCATCGACCGTTGGCCCGCAGGCGTGCAGGAAGGCACTGCAGAACTGATCGCCTGGGACGGCACCCAGGTCGCCGCGATCCTCACCGGCGAGGACGGAATCGGCAGCTCATGCCTGATCGATCCGTCCGACGGCACCACGGTTGTGCTCGACCGGCGCTCGGGCGGCAGGCTGGTCGACGCATGGGCGGGGGCGTCGTTGGTTCGGGTCGGACCCCGCGGTTACCGCGATCTGATCATGCTGCGTGGTCTGACCGAAATCGCGCTGCTGCCATACGATCCTGGATCCACCACCGACGCGGGGTTCATTCTCGACGACCACAGCCCACGCCGCCTGCGCGCGGGGTTGGAGGGAGAGCTCGCCGAGCTGTACCAGCCGGCGAAGGTCTACGGGGTCAACAGCCCCGACGGCTATGTCCGAGCCCTCATCCGCAGCGAGAACGGCACCGACCACGCTCGGCTGTTGGAGGTCACCAGCACCCCCGATGGGGTGTCGTACCAGATCGTTGCCGAGCGGCCGGGCTACGAGCTCGACGAGTTCACCGTCAGCGACGACCTGTCGACCGTGGCGCTGTTGTGGAACATCAACGGCGCCAGCGAGTTACAGATCCTCGAATTCGCCGACTACACATTGCATGAGCCAATTCCGTTGCCCGGCATGGTTGCCAGCGAGTTGAGTATCAGCGCGGGCGGGTCAATGCTCGCCCTCACGGTGGAAGGCCCATCGATGCCGCCGACGGTCGAGCTGGTCGATCCCCGCACCAGGGAATGGGAGCCGATCGACAGGGAGCCCAGCAGTGGGCCCGTCGCCGCCGACCCCACGCTCGAGACGATCACCGCACGCGACGGAATGGAGTTCAGCGGCTGGTTGTTTCGCCCGCCGCCCGGCGTCGAACCGATGGGCGCGATGCTCTTTCTGCACGGTGGCCCGGAAGGGCAGGGCCGTCCAGGCTACAACGAGTTCTTCCCGCCCCTGCTGGAAGCGGGCATCACCGTGTTTCTTCCGAATGTGCGTGGTTCCGGGGGATTCGGCCGCACGTTCATGCATGCCGATGACAAGGAGCGGCGATTCGCGGCGATCGACGACGTCGCCGACGCGGTGCGTTATCTGGTCGAGTGCGGCCTTGCCCCACGGGATCGCATCGCATGCTGCGGGTGGTCGTACGGCGGGTACTTGACGCAGGCGGCGCTCACTTTTCATCCGCAACTGTTCGCCGCAGGCATCAGCATCTGCGGGATGAGCGATTTGAACACGTGGTACCGCAACACCGAACCGTGGATCGCCGCGGCCGCACACCCCAAGTACGGCCATCCGGTGACCGACCGGGAACTGCTCGACCGGTTATCGCCGCTGCTGCGCGCGCACGCATTGACCGCGCCGCTGCTGTTGGTCCACGGCCTCAACGACACCAACGTGCCGCCCACCGAATCGCAGCAAATGTACGACGCATTGCGCGGGCTCGGCCACCGCGTCGAGCTGCTGTTCTTCGACGACGACGGACACGAGATTGACAAGCGGGAAAACCGTGCTGTGCTGGTCAGGGCCATGAGCGACTGGCTCACCACGGCGTTCGCTGCCGCGCCCATTTCGTGATCAATCCGTAGCTGCTCGCAGGTTTGGACAAATTATGCGCCGGGTAAACCGGAGCTGCGCGCCAGTTGCTGGCGCAGTACACGGATGGAGGCGCAGCATGCGAGGTGGCGGAATTCTCGGCGTCATTGTGCTCGTCTGGTTACTGATCGGGGTGCTCGCCGCATACCAGCGCGATTACTTCAAAAACACCGAGAACAATTGCGCGACAGCGGGGTCCATCGCCCTCACGGTGGTCGTCGGTCCCTTGAACTACGCGGGGGTCAACCCGAAGGTGACCAACTGCAACTTGCCCGAGCCCAGCCAGTAATCAACTGGCAGTTAACAATTCGGAAGAAATGGAGTAGACATGATTGTCCTGGGAGCCATCCTGCTCATTCTTGGACTGATATTCGGCATCTCGATCCTGACCTACATTGGCGTGGTGTTGATCGTGGTTGGTGCCGTGTTCTGGATCCTCGGATCCACCGGACGGCCCGTCGGCGGCAGGAGAGTTTGGTACTAACGCCCGGCACGCCCGGCCGAGGTCAGCGCCGCGACCGTCATTGCCCGCAGGACGGCGCGCTGACTGGCCTCGGCCGTTTTCGCGGGACCGGGTTTCACGCTGTGTGGTGTCGAGTTCAACAACCCGAATGTCGCATGCGCCATGAGCCGTGCGTCGCCCTCGCTGAGGGTGCCATCCAACCGCCGCAGCACATCGACCCAGATCTCCACGTACTGCCGCTGCGCCTTTCGCACCTGCCGCTTGGCCGTCGGTGGGAGATGACCGAGGTCGCGATCCTGAATGCGGATCAGGTCTGATTCGCCGAGTGCGAAGTCCAAGTGAAAGTCGATGAGCCCGTCCAGCGCATCCGCGGGGTCGTCGGACCGTGCGACGACGTCGGTGGCGCCGGCCAGCAGCCGGGTACTGATTCCCACCAGCAGCTCGACCAGCAGCGCCTCCTTGTTGGGGAAGTGCCGGTAGATCGCGGGACCGCTGACACCCACGGCGGCGCCGATGTCCTCCAGTCGCACCGCGAGGTAACCGCGCTCGGCGACGAGGCGCTCCGCCGCGGCAATCAGCTGGGAGCGACGATCGGATTTCGCCCGGCTGCGCCGCGTGGTGGCAGGTGCCGATGTCACCATGGGCATCCCTCCGACCTGCTGGTGGACAATTCGGTTAATCGTGACTAACATACCATGAGTTAGTCGTCATTAACTCAAACGAACGGGTCTTGATGAGGGCATCGCCGGGATCCCACTGCGACGAGCACCTTGCGCTGGTCGAACAGCTGCGCGCGAAGCTTGCCACCGCGGCACTCGGTGGTCCCGAACGCGCCCGCGAGCGGCACGTCAGTCGCGGAAAGCTGCTGCCACGCGACCGCGTGGACGGTCTACTCGACCCCGGCAGTCCCTTCCTGGAACTCGCGCCGCTGGCCGCAGACGGCATGTATGACGACGAATGCCCAGGCGCAGGAATGATCGCAGGCATCGGCCGAGTCTCGGGACGCGAATGCATGATCGTGGCCAACGACGCGACGGTGAAGGGCGGCACGTACTACCCGATTACCGTAAAGAAACATCTGCGCGCACAGGAGATTGCGGGGCAGAACCGGCTGCCGTGCATATATCTGGTCGACTCCGGGGGAGCATTCCTGCCGCGCCAGGACGACGTTTTCCCCGATCGCGAGCACTTCGGTCGCATCTTCTTCAACCAGGCCAACATGTCCGCCGAAGGTATCCCGCAGATCGCCGCGGTGCTCGGGTCGTGTACCGCCGGCGGTGCATACGTGCCCGCGATGAGCGACGAGGCGGTGATCGTGCGCAACCAGGGGACCATCTTCCTCGGCGGCCCGCCGCTGGTGAAGGCGGCGACGGGTGAGGTCGTGACGGCCGAAGAGCTCGGCGGCGGTGACCTGCACTCCAAGACCTCCGGTGTCACAGACCATTTGGCGCACGACGACCGCGACGCGCTGCGGATCGTGCGCCGCATCGTCGCCACGCTGGGACCGCGGACCGAGCTGCCGTGGGAAGTGGCGCCAACGGTCGACGCCATCGCCGACCAGACCGAGTTGTATGACGTCGTCCCCGTCGACCCCCGGGTGCCCTATGACGTGCACGAGGTCATTACCCGGATGGTCGACGGCGGCGAGTTCGCGGAATTCAAGGCGGATTACGGCAGCACACTGGTCACCGGCTTCGCCCGCATCCACGGCCACCCCGTCGGCATCGTCGCCAACAACGGCGTGCTGTTCAGCGAATCCGCCCTGAAGGGCGCACATTTCATCGAGCTGTGCGACAAGCGCCAGACTCCTCTGCTTTTCCTCCAGAACATCTCGGGATTCATGGTGGGCCGCGACTACGAGGCTGGCGGCATCGCCAAGCACGGCGCCAAGATGGTGACCGCAGTCGCCTGCGCCAGGGTGCCGAAGCTGACCGTCGTCATCGGCGGCTCTTACGGCGCAGGCAACTATTCGATGTGTGGACGGGCGTATTCGCCACGGTTTCTGTGGATGTGGCCGAATGCGCGCATCTCGGTGATGGGCGGCGAGCAGGCCGCGTCGGTGCTGGCGACGGTGCGCGGCGAGTTGACCGCCGAGGAGGAAGAACAGTTCAAGGCGCCCATCCGTCAGCAGTACGAAGATCAGGGCAATCCCTACTACTCGACGGCGAGGTTGTGGGACGACGGGGTGATCGATCCGGCCGACACCAGAACCGTTCTGGGGCTGGCGCTTTCGATCGTCGGGCAGGCGCCGCTCGAGTCGGTTTCCTACGGCGTGTTCCGGATGTGATGTGATGATTTTCCACACTGTTCTGGTGGCCAACCGCGGAGAGATCGCGGTCAGGGTCATCCGCACGCTGCGGGCTATGGGGATCCGTTCAGTCGCGGTGTTCAGCGACGCCGACGCCGGCGCCCGCCACGTCGCTGAGGCGGACGTCGCGGTCGGCATCGGGCCGGCTCCCGCACGGCAGAGCTATCTCAACATTGACGCCGTCGTCGCGGCCGCGAGACGCACCGGTGCGCAGGCCGTCCATCCGGGCTACGGATTCCTCTCGGAGAACGCCCAATTCGCCGCCGCGCTGCAGGCCGCGGGCATCGTGTTCATCGGCCCTCCCGCCGCGGCGATCCAGACGATGGGCGACAAGATCGCCGCAAAGGCCGCGGTGTCCGAGTTCGGCGTGCCGGTGGTGCCGGGTGTGTCCCGCCCGGGTTTGACCGATGCCGACCTGATCGCCGGCGTCGACGAAGTTGGATATCCCGTGCTGGTCAAGCCGTCGGCGGGCGGTGGCGGGAAGGGCATGCGGGTGGTGCATCAGCCCGCAGAGCTACCGGTTGCTCTCGCCTCCGCGCGCCGCGAGGCGGCCTCGGCCTTCGGCAACGACACGCTGTTCATCGAGCGGTTCGTGTTGAACCCCAGGCACATCGAGGTGCAGGTGCTCGCCGACGGGTACGGCAACGTGATCCATCTTGGCGAGCGTGAGTGCAGCCTGCAGCGGCGTCACCAGAAGGTGATCGAGGAGGCGCCGTCACCGCTTCTCGATCCCGCGACTCGGGCGCGCATCGGCGCGGCCGCCTGTGACACCGCCCGCAGCGTGGAGTACACCGGCGCGGGAACCGTCGAATTCATCGTCTCGGCGGACCGTCCCGACGAGTTCTTCTTCATGGAGATGAACACGCGACTTCAGGTCGAGCACCCTGTGACCGAGATGGTCACAGGGATCGATCTTGTCGAACTGCAGGTGCGCATCGCGGCCGGCGAGAAGCTGCCGATCGCCCAAGACGAGATCACCATGACCGGGCATGCGATCGAAGCCCGCATCTACGCCGAGGACCCCGGCAACGGCTTCTTGCCCACCGGTGGTCGCGTGCTCGACCTCGTCGAGCCGCAAGGGCCGGGAGTTCGTGTGGATTCGGGCTTGGCCCGCGACACCGTTGTCGGCAGTGACTACGACCCGATGCTCGCAAAGGTCATCGCCCACGCCGATGACCGCGCTGGCGCGCTGCGTGCGCTCGACCGCGCGCTGGCGGACACCGCGGTGCTAGGCGTCACCACCAACATCGAGTTCCTGCGCTTCCTGCTAGCCGATCCCGACGTCGTCGCGGGCCGCCTGGACACGGGGCTGCTGGATCGGCGCACACCCGCCTTCGTTCCGGAACGGCCCGGCGATGACGAGTTGATCGCGGCCGCGGCGTACAAGTGGCTGCGCAGCTGGCCTACCACGACCGCCAACCTCTGGGACGTGCCGTCGGGATGGCGCATGGGCAAGCGCGCACCGACGACGTTCCGGCTGCACGCCGGCGAACGCACCGACCACGTCTACCTGACAGGTACACCGACCGCCGCGGACGCCGTCGTCGAACACGGCGAATCACATTCGCTTGCAGCGTCTCTCGCCGGCGATCGGCTGGCGGTCTCCCTGGACGGCTTGCGCACCGACTACCTCGTCGCGACTCAAGGCTCCGGGGGGACTGGTCAGATCTGGCTGTCCGGCGGTGGCCGCACCGCCGTTATGGACACGATTCGCGAAGCACCGGTCCGCCCCGACGACGAGCACAGCGGCGACGCCGAGCTGACTAGCCCGATGCCCGGTTCGGTTGTCGCAGTGGGTGTTCAGGATGGCGAGCGAGTGAACGCAGGTACCGTCGTCGTCACGGTCGAGGCGATGAAGATGGAACACGCGCTGTCCGCACCGGTCGACGGCGTGGTCGAACTACTCGTCGCCGCCGGCGACCAGGTCAAGGTGGGCCAGCCGCTGGCCAGAATAACCGCAAGTACGAAGGAAGACGAATCATGAGCGATTTTCTGGCTACCGGAACGCTGCCC
>C688J18823_10000478_pt1 | contig 23094 bp, 43 predicted proteins | sample HopSoiMetagenom1_FD_18823 | JGI IMG/M metagenome (IMG submission 18823) | reverse complement strand
GCATGACTCCACTGATATGCCCGACGACGATTCCAGCGATATTCGCTGTGGTAGTTAAACGCGACCATCGTCCATGCCATTGTCCGCGCGGGGGAGGATAAGATCACCCATAATTGCATGATCAACCACCGTGCGACTCGCAGCGGCCATCCAAAGGCGTCGCGTCGATCTTGGGCGCTAGTTGTGTCTGGACGACGATAATCGTAAATACACCCAAGAGTCACCGTGACGACTACGTAGATTATGAGAGAGGAAATAATTAAAATAACACCGTTTCCCATGAGAAACCTTATCCTTCGCCGAGTGCTTCGCTGAGCCAATCGCGTAGTTCACGCATTTGTTGCTGATCAAGAGCCACGGTGGTACGCGGGGGCGTTTCCTCGCCGTAGACCGGCCGGGACGCCGTGGTGATCACAGCGATGTTGCTACGCAGCGGAATACGGATATGTAGCTCACCGGCCCCGCCATCAACAGGGAGTAGCAGTCGGGATGATGGAGGTCATGGTAACACCTTGAATCCAGAACGTTGCAGGGGGCGGCTAGGGTACCATGTAGGATCGCCTGCTGTGAGGCATCCTTTCATGATCTTCAGTCTATAGGGTACACTGCGGAGGTGAAGGGAGGTCCCGTGAGCTTGCCAGTGATCACTAAAGGTGATGTCGCCGCAGTGCTCGGTAAACCATTTGAAGACACGGCCTATGATTGCCATGGTGTGTCGCTGTCCCTGGTGCGAAACATGCCAGAACTAAAAGGTGGGCGAGTCGCGCGGGGTTGGGCGTTCGGGGTGACAGGACAACATTCCTGGGTCGTCCTGGGTGATCCTTACGATCCCACAGCGACAATTGTTGATGCAACGCTGTGGTCCTACACAGACGTTGTTGATGGCGTCCTGGTTTCTCCCGGATGGTCGAAGATTTATATGCCGCATGGCGGGCGAGGGCATATCCTCAATGTGGAAACGCCTCACAGCTCTGGCGGAGAGATCATTGAGCTTTCTGACGAGGGCAAAGAATATTTGACCCCTAAGGCGTGGGATTTCCTCAAAAGGTTTGGGCCGCTCGACTTTTTGGGATGGCGTGAGGTCGCACACGCCCCGGTAAAAGGATGGCCCGCCAAAGAGATCATCTCGGCGATGTGGCTGACTCCGGGATTACGTGCATTGTGTCCGATCGATGTGGTGGGGATGGTCACGGATCTCAATCCTGATGAGAGTTATTGGTAAATGACGATTGCTGACGGGAACGACCGTCAAGGTTGGTTCAATTGGTATGTGGAATGGGCCGGGCATCACTATTACCTGTATTGGGTTGTTCTGATGTTTGGCGATGCGACCCGTGTCCTCGGCGAACCATTGAGTGTATTCGTTAATTCGGGTCTTTATATTTGGGCGCTGATGACGATGGTGCTCGGTTTCCGCCATGATCGAAAGATATTGTGCCTACGGTGCATGAAAAATTCGCCGCTTGATCCGCAGCGTGAGGTCACTCGGTGGGATGGGCGATTGCGGTTGGTTCATTGGTTGACTCCTGCGCGGGTAGGCATAGGATTTCTGATATGGCTTAGCATGGTGTCTGTTTCCTCCTGGTTGTTGGCGCATAGTTTTCCCGGCCCCGGGTTAGTGCCGTTGTGGGCAGTTCTGCCTATCAATGTTGGCATTTGGTTGCCGTGGCTTTATTTCAGCATCAGCGGGTTGTATCATCAATGGCTGCACCCCTGGTGTCCCTATTGCCGCCGGTGGGACGAGGGCGGTGATCCGGAGGTCGTGCCGGACCCGGTACCAAGTGGAGAAGGGGAGAAGGTGTGAGTGAGTTGACCACCTGCAATTACTGTAATTATGAAGCGATGAAAAAGCGAGCAAAGGAACGCGGAGTCTGGGTCATCCTCCGTGGGCAGGACGATTGGATTTCGGCCCGGTACTCCGATGAAGAATTACCCTCAGCGTTCTTTATGGAATTGACCGAAAGTTGTGTGTGTTAGCAATGAGTGAGCCTGACCTTCATGATCCGGAGTGGCTGATTGCTGCGAACGCTCACGCCCGGGAAAAAGGTTGTCCGTCGTGCAAATCGCCTGATGTGTCGGTGTCATGGAAATACTGGCCTACCGGCGGTTTGCTCTCGGGTAGTACTATCAAATTCAGTTGTGTTAACATCTTGATCTTTGAATGCGGGTCGTGCGGGATCAAGGCTCATCTCACAGAGGATGACGAATGACCGATGAATCTCACTACAGCACACGGTATTACAAAGCGGAGTGCCCGGACATCATTTTTACCATCACGACCGATGGCCCTGATGATCGCAATGACCCTAGCGCAGAGTTTATGGTAGCGTGTGTGATCAAAGAGCATGGTGATCATCCGCTAGTTCGTATTTCGCCGGGGGAATATGCGGAGCTGCACGAAGACGATGATGACGATGTCGATGATGCTGAATATATCGACAAACTGATCGGGGAGTAAATAAAACGCGATATGAGGAGTCGGTCGGGATGTACTGGAATTACCGTATCTGTAAGACTGTTCGGGGATATGGAATCCACGAAATGTATTACGACGATAATGGCGAGGTGAGTTGGACCGAGGATCCCGTTCCTGTTGTGGGGGGTACCGAGGAGGAAGTGGTAGCAGAATTTAAACATATGACGGAAGCATTGGGCCAACCTGTTTTTGATACGTTGGAAGCTCAGAAAGAACCCAAGGTGATTGAGGAAGAATGAAACGTCTGCTCTTGGGTATAGTGATCGGTGGACTGACCGGCGCCGGACTTGCGGTTCTTGTGATGAAAGCTATTGAAGAAATCCGAGAAGTGTGGAGGTGGGATGTGGCAGCGATTAGTTTGCCGGGGATCGGCACGGCGACCGGTCCGTGCGAAAACGAACAGTGCGAACATCTTATTTGTGTAACCACCCGCGAGATGGCCGCAATGAAGTGTACCGAGTGCGGCGAGCCGATCGGTTACGATACGCCATTCTTCCAGGGCCAGGGTGACCACGACCTGATCCACGCTTTGTGCCGATGAGGGGATGAGCTTGGAAATAATTAGGGTCAATATTACGGTCTTGTCCTCGGATGAAGTCACCGAAGCATCCGCCAGTAAAGACTTTACGACTGTCGATGATGCTATTCGTGGCCTCAACGAGATGCGCGACGAGATAGACAAGATCACTGAGTTGACGACCGAGGTTGAGTAAGAAAACCCGTTGACACGCTCAATGAGGTAGTGACACACTGATTGTCCCATCGCAATTGAGAGGATAGAAGTGGCGGAGAGGCTGAGTAAGGCTCTCGCGAGGTACCGGGTCCGGGTACGGACCTTCCAGAGCCTCCGGGACGTGGCACACAATGAATTGAAGGCGAGTGCTCTGGCCGACCCGTGGAATGGTCTGCGGCGCGATTTTGAGATGACACAGGAAGTCGGCCCGGACAATCCGCAGATTCAGCCCGAGGAGAAGCGTGTTCAGCGGGTCGCGCGGGATATCTTGCGTGGTGTCGCTGATGTTTTGGTGCCCTACGTGAATGCGGTGATCACGCGGGATAACGGCAACATGCTGGCGTCGGCGGATATCATCGTCAACGGTGAGACGGTGGCGACTGCGGTTCCGGCCGTGGCGTTGCTGGCCCTGGAAAACGATTTCCGCGAGATGCTGACGTTGGTCACGGAAATTCCGGAAGCTCCGGCGGGTGAGCACTGGACGTACGACGAGAATAGTCGTGTTCTCGTTTCCGGTGAATCCCGGGCGCTGCGGACGGCAAAGAAGCGTCGTGCGATCATCACGGTTCCCGAAACCGAGAGGCACCCGGCGCAGTTCAGTGTCGAAACCGAAGATGTACCGGTGGCGACGGTTATTGCGACTCGCTATCACGGTGGCATGCTGTTGGCCGATAAGCGCGCTTTGATCGAGTCGGTGCAGGAGGTTTTCCTGGCGATCTCCCGGGCGCGTGAGGAAGCTAATGCAGCCTTCGAAACTGAGCCTGTCCAGGGTATCGGCGAGCGTCTGGTCGAGCTTGCGATGCCGGGACTGAGGGATTAGACTACCGCACGAGGGTCCGACCGGTAACCACGCCGGGGACCGGATGCAAACTCCGGACGGACACGGCGAATGCGCTCACACTCTCTTTTCTCTGTTCTCTGATCTCTGACGTGCCCACATCTCGTGAAGGTTGTTGGTTCGAATCCATCCCGGGGCACCACATGCCCCCGGTAGCTCAACGGTAGAGCGTCACATGGGCGATACTCCGTTCGGCCAGCGCACACACTCTCTGAAACTCCGCTCCGTTGAATCATGAAAAGGCTCACACTTAATCCATGGGTTCCGGGTTCAATTCCCGGCACAGGCTCCACGTGCCTGTGTAGCTCAACCGGCAGAGCAATGGACTAACCACACTCCAAAACCGAGCCTATGTCGTCAACGGCATTGATCAAGCGGAACAACACTCAGACCGCTGTTTTCATTGAACGAAGATTTAGCGGTCGTCTTCGTGTTGAACAGGCCCCCGATGGCAGGGCAAGCCATCGGGGGCCGCTTCATGTCTACTCATTGACAGAAAAGATCGATAAGTTTATCATAGACAAGATTAGTTCTCCACAGTGGAAGAGATGATGATGAGCAAGCACGGAGGAGAGTCGCCGCACCCCATCCGAAGGATCATCGCGGGGCTCAGTATCGTATTTCTTTTAGTGGTGCTAGCCGTGGTCGGGGTGCTGGCGCTGGTCCCTGGCGGCGGAGAACAACAGTCAACGGCGATTCCTGTTACTGCTCTCCCTGTTCCGACGTCGGAGACATCGCACGAGCATCACATCGCTGCCGCGCATGAGATTTCTCCGGGACAAGCCGCATTCACGGCGCGGGAACAGGTGGATCGGGACCGGCAGATTGCCGCTGGAAATCCGAGTGTTCGCGAGACCCAATCTCGGATTGATCAAGCAATGGGCGGGCCGGTGCTGTTCGGTCCGGATACGGCGACACTGACTCCGTATGGCGAGACTCAGATACAGCGAATTGTGGCTGTGCTGCGTGCCGACCCTGCCGCACGGGTCGAGGTAGTGGGATCTACCGCTGTTGAGATCAACGATCCTCCGTTGTGTTTGCAGCTTTCTCGGATGCGCGCCGAGCAGGTGGCTCTGCGAATGGAAATGGCGGGAATCGATCCTAGCCGGGTGTCGGCGACCGGGATCAGCCATTCCGACCCGAGGGACACGGCGGCTGAGTCGCGCCGTGTCGAGGTGCTAGCCCTGGCAGGCTGAGGGTTATCCTTCGCTGCGAGGAAGATCATCCGAAGGATAGACCCTTATCCTTTCGGATGATCATTGAGCCCGGACACCATAGTTGAGTGTCCGGGGCTCAATGCTGAGACATGGAGTTGACGAGTAGTGGTGTGGTCTATAGTCTGCACCCATGAGTGACCAAACCGATATCTTCCCGACACCCATGGTATACGACCTGGACCACTTGATCACAACACTGGACGATTTCCTGGGCAGGGTGATCGAATACGTGGGCGAGGATTCGTTGACCGTGGAAGCGCAGCGGATCCGTGATCTTATCCCGCCCTCTCCCGCTCAGTCTTTAATGGTCGAGCTACCCGAACCTACCGAGGCGACTAAAAAGTCGGCGACATGGCGCACCCAAGATACGTGGGTGACAGCACAATATCTTAAGGATTCTGTTTCAGAGATTTGGGTTAATAATATTCGTGGTGCTGTGCGGGATACTCGCGGGTTAGCCCTGGCATTGCTGGCGGCGACTGATAGGATGAGCTGACAGTGTCCACCTAACCTTGGAAAAACATGCGAACTCCGAGAGCTTATGCTAGTCTGATGTTTGCGTATTTAGGGAGCAAGAGTCAGGGGTATCTTTCTGACGTCTGGGTTTTATGGCTATTGTCAATGTCCTACCGGTGTCTGCACAAGGGAGATAAGCCCTACAATTACGCTGGTGAGCGCGCGTCGTGGCTTTTCGAGAACCGACGGGCGTGGAAGCTGCTTAAGGATATTGAAAAAGATAAGTTGGTAAGAAACATCGAAAAAGACGACGAGTTCACACGTTACTAAAGGAGAGATCATGCAATACACTACAGCCAGCGGACAGCGTGCAGAAACCCCCACGAAGATGTGGGAGCAGATTGACGTTAATGAATTTGCTGCGGATATTGATCACTTTATCCAGAATCTACAGGTTCTCGGATACCACTACCAGGTGAATATGAGCGACGGTACACCGCTGTTCTTTGTCGTCCCTACCCCGAATTGGACAGAGTAGAGGATGGAGCAAGACCTTACCGACGTCAAGATCAGTGAGCGATTCTGCACCTTGTGTCGCGAACCGGTGATCTTAGCGTACATGCCGGGCAATCCTGAGCCTGTGGATATCTTGCACGCCATCCGTGTCGGCGAGCACGATCACGACGCACAAACTGATCTCAGTGATATTGAAGAGAGACTATACGGCACACCGCCCGAGGGCTGGGCGGATTAGTGCCCCACGCGCATCGTCCGAGCTTTCGCGGTCATTGTATGATGTGTGCCGAGAGCACCGGTAAGATTCGCGGACTCGGTGATGCGCGTCGGATGCGAGTACGTGATTTGCGCTGGTTCGGCCGATGGAAGAGAATCAGTCGAAACGATATCCCTGAGGACGAATAGGGCGGGTATCTTAAATGGTTAAAGACTCGGACTCATAATCCGCAAGATGTGGGTTCAAGTCCCACCCCGCCTACGTACTAAGGAATAAATCATTAGTTGTCTGAATCCTGAGCAAAGAGCTTTTGCGAATCAACTTTTAGGATTTATCGGGCTACGGCTCATAGGAGACGAAATGTCAGCAGGATGGACAGTTCCGGCCACAGTCGAGCGAGTGATCGACGCCAACACCATTGCGTGTGTGCTTGATCTTGGGTGGAATCTCTTTCTCCGGCAGCGTGTGCAGCTTACCGGAATCAAGGTAGCGAGGATTCACACCGATGAAGGCAAAGCCGCTAAAGAATTCGTCGTAGGCATTGTGTCGCCGGGTGACTGGGTGACCGTGGTCAGCAAGAAGATTCTAGGTAATGTCGACGGCTGGGGACGCATCGAGGGTGCGATTCGACTCAGCGACGATAGGGATTTGTCTTCTCTCGTTATTGGTGAAGGTCTAGCCGAACAGGCATAATTGTCATGTTGACTGAAGATGTGTTAAGAAATCTTCTGGGAGAAGTTACTTATCGTCCGGGGTGGAAGTTAAAGCTCCACCGGCCGGACCCTTACCAGGGACTATACTTATCTATCATCGCCAATGTCGAGAACGCGTACGATCCTGCTAAAACCATTGAGTTGCGCATTCATTCTCAGATCCCGCCGGTGCGGACCGCTGCTGATTTCTTCCAGTGGTTGTGTTGGCGGCTGGCCCAAATTGCTGTACACGAATCTATGGAATTCTTTCAGGTTGATGGTAAACCTTGGGCCGATCCTCATAAGGGAATGTAAGTGACCAACATCAAGGAAAGACGGATCTATCTGTGTGGTCCGATGTCCGGACTACCGGAGTACAATTATCCGGTGTTTCATCAAGCTGCCGCTGACTTAGCCAAAAAAGGCTACATCGTGGTGAGCCCGGCCCGGGGTAAACCAGACTCCACGCTCGGATGGGCAGACTATTTAAAGATCGGTCTCGCGGATGTGTTGCTGGCCCAGGCAGTAGCATTACTCCCGGGGTGGGAATGTAGCCAAGGGGCGACACTGGAAGTGTATGTTGCCCAGGCTCTCGGGATACCCTGCCGCCTTGTCTCGAATTACACAGACGATATTGATGAAGAAATCTCGACTCGGATGGTAGGCCCTACCACGGCCGAAGTCAAGGAGTGGAAATTAGAGAATTTTGATGAAGAGAACATTACCGAGACGACACTAGGGCTTGCCGAGGAAACCGGGGAGCTGTGCCGTGCGGTGTTAAAACGCTACCAGGGTATCCGGGGCGAAGCGGCGTACTGGTCGGAAGAGGTACGGAAAGAACTCGCCGATGTAGTGATCAAAGCGCACGATGTGGCCGGTAAAGAAGGATTTGATTTGACCGTGGCCGTGGCCGAGCGCTGGGAGGATATCCGTCTACGCAACTGGCGAGCTAATCCGTTGACGGGCTGATTTTATGTCTCTAGGATGGCGGTGTGGAACAAAGACCTTGCGACGACGAGGATTGTTGGTGCTGTCACCCTGAGAATATGCATTCCTGTTCTGGCCCACCGGCTTATACCGAGGTCGGAGAAACGTATACGTGTACTGAGTGCGGAGTGGTATGGACCTGCAAAATTGGTCGTCCGAGCTATATGCCCGCGCGGATGAGGTTCCCGGATACTCCCTGGTGGGAAGCTGACAGGAAGATCCCGACGATATCTGAACTTGAAAGACGTCATGGATAAAACACAAACAATCGGTACTCCGGATAATCCTGTCAAGGAATGTGGGGAGTGCGCTGCGATGGTAGCCGATGACGCTGCGATGAGAGTACATTTAGAGTGGCATCGTCAGTTAATTGATGCATTGGTCCGAGGCGTTTGACGACGTGATCTTCCCGCCGTTAACTAAGGGCGAACTAAAGGTATTGAATTACTTGCCTAGTGATCTCAACCAAACAGAGATTGGTGCTGAATTATTCATATCGAACAATACTGTGCGCACCCATATTCGTTCTATTTATCAGAAATTGTGTGTCTCGACTCGGCGTGACGCTGTGCAGAAAGCGATTGCTGAGGGGGTGTTGAGCCCGCAATTAACGATCGTCAATGATATGATGTTGTGCCCGTTCTGCGGGGATCAGTTTACGAGTATCAAAAACGTACGCGTGGCGACTCCTCATGTTGCCGACGTCGATGTGGCGACCGGCGAGACTGATGTTCGGCCCGCTCATGCTTTCGGTTTCGATGAACCTATTATCTCGCTGATCGTGTTTTGCAAGTCATGCACCCGAGAGTTTTCCCTAGTATTCGGTCAGAACCAGGGAGAAACTTACCTTCGGATTGTGCCGTCGGTGATAGCCTTTACTGTATGAGATGGTTTGCCCTGGTCATCACGGTGGCTGTGGTCGTGGGAATGGGTATTGTTTTCGTTCCTCTGTCGACTGCCGCTATCTCGGCTGATTTTGATCTTCTCAACAAAGTCAAACAAGCCGGACTGTGGGAAATGCCGGTAGGCGCTGAGCTTGCCGAACGCGGACAAATTGCCCAGGTGCGAGATATTGGGCGAAGAATTAGCGCTGAGCATCACGAATTAGATGAGAAAACCAACATCGCGGCGGCGACCGTCGGAGCAACCTTACCCACCGAGCCCAATCCTGATCAACAATACTGGATGACCGAGGTTGCCCAGGCGAATAGTAACGATATCGATCGCATTGCGGTCAATCGTCTTCGGGCTGCCCATGGTAAGGTATTACCATTATTGGCGCAGGTCAAGGTGGGTACGCGCGACCCTGTGATCCGGGCGTTCGCCACCGATGCCATGATCTATGTCAGTCGGCACATTAGCTATTTAGAGTCAACCGGACTGGTGGATTATAACGCTTTACCTGAAGCTACCGCAGCAACGTCAAATTCGTATGTCGGATTTGTGGTGTGGGGAAGTGTCGGACTCGGGGTGCTTTTGGCGTTGTGGTGGGTTTACCGGCGTCGTGAGCATACTATACCTCAGCATAGGAGAAAGTGATGAGTAAGTTTATCGACGTAGCAAAGCCATTGATTGTGGTTGTCTTGACAGTTTTGGCTTCAATCGGTGTGTTTGCTATGGCGGAAGGTTCAGCCTTCGGTGATCGTGTTGCTGCCGCGCCGATTGTTCATAACCACGGTGCGGCCGGGGTGACTCCCCTGGCCCGAAACTGTGACCAGACACAATTCGATATCCACGACGGATTCCAGGAAGCCCCCGCGTGCGTCACCACAGAAATGGGCGAGGTCGCCGCTCAACAAAACAATCCGAGCGTACTGATTAACGATGCCCCTCGCGCGGTGCGGGTCGGACAGAATATCCAAATCCGGGTGTCGTCCCGCAACCTCGTTCGTGATCGTTTCCTTGCCGCCGGGCAGGGTGGGTATTATCTTGAATCAGGATTGTTGAACGGCGCTGGTTTGACCCGGGGACATTTGCACACCGCGTGTCGCATGGTCGGCGATGGCAACACCGCGCTCACCCCGGACCGGCAAGCCTCGTTTATTGCTACCGAGGACGGTGGCGGCGGTGCAGCTCCGGACAACGTCACCATTGTGGTTCCGGCTCTGAATCAGCGGGGCGATGCTCAGTGTGCCGTCTGGGCCGGAGATGGTTCACACCGTATGCCGATGATGCAATTTGCCAATCAGATTCCGGCATTCGACACTGTGCGCATTAAGGTGCGGGGTCGAGAGGAGCAAGCCGACGATGTTGCTGCTCCGCCGTCACGTGGTCCTAATGGTCGCCGTGGAGATCAGTAATCGTCGTCCCATTCACGGACGATGAGCTGTCGATCTGGTGTCGGTCGTGGGATGCCGTGGACCCGATCGAGGTGGGCACGCATGAGTTCCACCCCGATCGGGTCCGCCGGTACCCGGAAGGGCTCACGTTTGCAAACATTACACACGTACATCAAATTGACCCGAAGTAGCTTCCGAATTCAGGGGTGACCGGTTTACCGTCGACACGTCCCCATAAATGCAGTGCGTGGGTATGAATGTTGACGTGTTTATCCTCCGGCGGGAAGATTTGATACGAGTACCCCGAGAAAATGGCTTTGTGTACCATTGCTAGTTCGGTATAGAGGGGCATTCGATCCTGCCACGCTATCGACGCGTGAATCCAGTCATTACCCTCAAAATCAGACGCAGTAACAATAATTCGACCGTTCTCATGACGATGGTCAAATAACCAGCCATCGGGCCCGAATTGTACCGGTGCAGCCCAATCATCACGACCAAGGCTGCGACGGATAGATAGTGGATCGATGCTCCCCGGTGTCTCCACGTGATCCTCCTGATGAAACATATAGTACAACACCATGCCCAGCACGAGCGCCACGATGATACAACAGCAGATGAGCGCGAGGGTATCTAGTTGCGCGTCGAGTTTCGAGATACTAAAGATGAATTCATTTTACCAGCATGTTTGCGATCAGAGATCCATTCAGCAATGGCGGTGGGCAGACAGGCGACGACCAGGGTGAGCGTGGCGGCGAGCATCACGCCCACCCCGGTCAGGAAGTCGACCAGCGCGGAAATCACTTGTTCCGCGCGTGGTAAGCCTCGGCGACCTCGGTCGGGATACGCCCCCGGGAAGAGACCGTGTACCCCTGCGCCGTTGCCCATTCCCGAATCGCTGCGGAATGCCCACGCTGCTCGGGCCGTCCCCCCTGGTTGTGACGAGTCATCGCCGCGCCGGTGCGGTGACCGGGGGACACCCTTTGCTTGCTCTTGCCCTTGCGTCCCGTGACCCGCGCGTGTTCGATGAAGTCTGCAAGACCCTTCCGCAGCTCTTCCCGCTCGTTGGGGTCGAGATCAATTTCGAAGTCCGAGCCGTCCAGACTGAATTCGACAGTCTCGACGTCCTGATCTGATCCCGAAAGATCAGAAAGCGTTGTGATGGTGACCCGTTCGGCCATGATCATTCCTCCATGTGTGTCGATCTTCTTTGCATCTATGGTAACACGCTACGCTATAGGCTTGTTTCCGGTGGAGAGTTGGTAACGTTCGGTCACCGTCCCACTCACGCAGAGCCATCTACAGGGTTGGTCCAACTTATGATATAATGGGTGGGAGCTTACAGGATGAGGCCACGGGAGGCCAGTCATGGTGTGCGGGGTGATCGATCGTGACGATCATTAGTCCGGCCGACGTGCTACGGAAGCAAGCTGATCTTCTCGGCCGTCTGAGTCATCCTGGATTCGCGCGGGGAGTTGAGTCGCACCTAACGGCCGGGATGAACCCTCAGGGGGAGGGTGGCGCGCGATACGACGATTCGAACACTCGCAATGTTGCCCCGGGGTTCAGGTATCACCTTCAACAGGCGAGAGCTTATCGCGTTGAAGAGTCGATGAATGATGTGGTGTGGGAACGAGCCAACGCATTTGATAATCACGCGAAGATGCCACAACCCCCGTCGAAATCCGGTTTTGTTGTGTTCGAACAGCCGATTGCGTTGGTCGACGCGCGAGGTCGCACGGAGCTTGTTCATGTGTTGACCTGGGGATCGATCATGGTGGGGCTCTCCGTCCGGGGAAATCCTCACAGTGCCCATCAAGGTCTGTATATCACGACGTGGAATGACACCAGTCGTGAAATGGACGAGGTTGGCGACTGGATGATGAAGACTCAGAGAAAGGACGAACTAGAGAAGTATGCCATTGTTTGTGGACCATGGATGCAAAGCGGATCTATGGGCTACGGAATGGATTGGTCTCTCGGCCCTCCGGTGGTTGAGCTAGACGACGCCTACAAGGAATGGGTGCGCTCCGCCGGTGATGAGCCGATGGACGGCACTGTCAACATGAATCGGTTTTATGCCGCATTGTTCGGCATGCTGGCGGAGACCATTCCTGGTGCCTCGCGCACGCCAGAGTATCCCGAACGGGTAGCGGCTAAGCAAGCGAGGCGTGCCAAGATCGAGCCTGTAGTTGATCTGGTCAAGCTCCGGCAGGTGACGTCTCAGTCTGCGGCGCATCCGGGCACCGGGAGCCCGATTGGCGTGCAGTATTACGTGCGAAGCTTTCCCCGAACAATTCATCGCGGCACTGATCGGGAGCGCGTGGTTATGGTCCGTGGTCACAAGCGGGGTCCGGACGATGCGCCGTGGAGTGAGCGGAGCAGAGTTTACGATCTGAGCAGGTGACAACGATCCTACCTGCTATTATGAGAGAATGGGGATCACCCAACTTGACTTCCTATGGTATAGGGTTCAGCATAACCCTGATCGGCTAGAGGAAGCGGTGAAAGAAGTTTTGCATTTATTTGATATCACTCCTTCGGGCGCGCGGGAGTTGTTGACCAACACCGTGAAGCCAAGTGATCGAAGGCCAAGGGAGGCCAAAGATGCACAACACAACCAGAGCATTCCCGGCCCATGATGCGGCGGGGGCCCAAACCCATGTCGAGATGCGAGAGGTGGAGGGTGGCGTAGCGATCAAGGGTCAGAATAACCCAACATCGTTGATTTGTTTGGATCGTTATGCTGCGTATCGATTCGCTGTCGCTCTGCTGGCAACGCTAAATTCTGAAATCTGGTGGTTTGACCGGGCTATGGTTGCTGAGATGGCGCAGTTTATGTTGCAAGGCGGATGGGCACACAGTGAGGTTGTCCGTGCCGTAGAGATGCCATGGCTTTATACTGAGGTGCATTACCGAGCCCTGGATGGATCATGAAACGAGCGAGGGCGGATCAGGGACGATCAACCGTTCCCCCGACGGAGGAAGCCGGGGAGGTCCAGTCAAGTTATGAGACGGCGACGGGTGAGCTAGCTATTCGTGTGCAGGTGGGCGAGCTAGTTCTAGAGGTCACGCTTGATCATCGTCATTCACGTGAATTCCTGCACGCCAGTTCTTTACTGTATTCGATGATGTAAATGGGGATAGAATCGATCCTCGTTATTGTGTGCGCTGTTGTTTTCGTCGGCCTGCTCGGATGCGGATACGCACTTCTCGGCGGACCGGCGTTGTGGGGCGAGTATCGCGGTGTGCCCATGTGCGGCCATCCTTTTGAGCTGACGTGGTCGATGAACCCGCAGCCTCGCGAATGGTATTGTCCCCGGTGCGGATATCCTTTCCGCCGGGATGAGAAGATCAATCGATGGGTTCCGATGCGACGATGGGGACGTGATCTCACATAATGGCTAAGACTAACACTCCGCCGTATTTTAACCACCCGACTATCAGCGCTGTTGCCAAGATCCTCCAAGAGAGGTTTCGTGTTGAGGGCGGCATGGTGCTGCTCCGGCGCTCAGCTCGGATTCGCCTGGCCGTGGCGGGGACGGATCATGACGAGTCCCGGGTCACTCATGCTGTCGAGGACGAGGGTTGGATTTCGACTCCCGATCTCGTGACCAGCATTATTGTGGGTGTGCAGAAAGCGGCCGATGACCAGGTTGAGCCCTAACCTATTCCGGCTCAATTTGTGATACAGTTGTTCATGGAAATTACCAGCGCTTGTGATGACATCTTTGTCATTGAAGCGGGGTTAGTCCCTCAGGCTGACGCCTGCGAAGAATGCAATAGTTTATCGGGTCACAGTGATGAGCCTCCTATTCATCCCAATTGTAAATGTGACTACGAGGATGATTAATGACGGCGATCACCATCGTCAATGCGATACGCATTTTTGTGATCGTCGGCGGAGGTGTGGAACTACTCTACGGGCTTTTTCTGATCCCGAGGTTCCGCACGTTATTTCCACAATTTTGCATGACCACCGGATTATTGTCGCTGGTTGCGGCGGCATCGGCTAACGAGATTGATGATTTAGGAAGCCCTTTTGATTTTGCTTTGGTAGCGAGTGTCTGTGGTATCATTTTCACCGGAATTGGATTATTTATGATTCGACGGTGAGTGAGTGAATGCTGCGAGTACTAGTGACCGGTTCCCGAGACCTGACCCGGCAGGAAGACCGAGCACTCGTGTTCAGTGCCTTGACAGAGTGCGCGGTGGCAGTTCAATGGCAAATGATCGTCCTTCACGGAAAGTGCCCGACCGGTGCTGATATGTGGGCCGACGAATTCGCGGAAGAGTATGCCGAGTCAGGTATCGGGGTGGAGAGATACCGAGCCAAGTGGGAAACCTACGGAAAACCTGCCGGGCATATTCGCAATCAAGAGATGGTCGATACCCGACCGGACCTTGTCTTAGCGTTCCCTCTCGGGAGTAGCCCTGGCACACGCGGGTGTATGAAAAAGGCCCACGAGGCTGGTATTCCCGTGTACGAATTCACACCCCGGCACAGGGGAGCTTAGTCCTCCTGTGCATCCTCGTAGGTGGCGCTTAGATCCTCGTCGGGGTTGGCAAGCCATTGCTTGAACAGCCATTGCTTTGCTTCGGTACGATCCATTCCCGTGGCGTAGTCCTGCGGGTAAAAGTACCGCCGGGAGATCAATTCACAGGTTACTTCGGTCATGATGTCGATTCGATGAGTACCACATTCGGTGCATTCAAATCGACCGACCCAACGAATGTGGTCGAGAATTCGCTCTCGATACACAGCACCGTCGAATGTGTGTCGGAACACCTTACAAGGTGCGGATACATTCGCCTTGCGGTCGTCGTCGGACACAACGCCGAGGCCACCGCGCTGGACGGGGCGGGGATTGGTCACTTTCACTCCGGTTTGAAGATCATCTTGCTGGGGTCTAGGTCAGCGTATCACAACAATAATAAGATCGCTAAGGAGGCACACCCCGTGCCCGCACTCAGCCCTGATGTCCTCCGCTCGCCGATGGTGTGGAGCTATCAGCCGGACACACTCGTGAATTGCCGCACTCACGATCTGACCTTTACCGGGGTGCCACAGACAGAACCATTCTTCTCGTGGCTGGGAGTGTTTCCACATAAGAAAACGGCGGTCCCCGAAGAGACCGCCGTTCCCTTGATCCGAGAGGGATCATCTATTCCGTGACTGCCCGACCAGACCCCGCATTGACGCACCTAGCCACGCCTGCCTGACCCAGCCCCGCCCAACCTTGCTCAGCCGTGCCCTGCCTGCCCTGCCGCGCTGCGTCAGAACTTGACCCAACGCACCTGACCACGCCTGCCGTGCCTTGCCCTGACTGGCCCAAAAGCACCTGACCTGCCAAGCCGAAACCAAGCTGACGCTGACGGACCTTGCCTGCCTCACTTTGCCAAGCCCAACCTAACCCTGCCTGCCCCGCCTTACCTCGCCTTGCCATGCCCTGACGCGGCTGAGCGCGTATTATAACGAAAACGGCGGCCCCGGCAAGGGACCGCCGTTCCGTGATCGTCTCGTCTCGCCACGAAAGACGATCTTTTCTTTCATCCCGCGCCGCGCTCACCAGGGCCACGCAAGCGGAAGTCTATCACACCCCTTTAGTTAGAGGAGTGATGACGATTGTGCTGGTGATGCCCGTGGTGGTGATGGTGCCGGTGTTGGGGGTGATGCTTACGGTGGTGCGAATTAGTTTGACGATGCGTTGTGCTGTGTGATGTCTGATGAGTAGTGCCGCTGGCCGCCGTGGAGCTTGAACCGCCCCGAGATCCACAGACCGGCCAGGCGCCCATTCCCTGAGTTTGCTTTACCCTTTCCGCCACACGAATTTGTTCCGCACGACTGGCGTTCTCAGGAGAACCGGTGCCGCCGTTGGCCTCCCACGTGCTTGGCGTGAATTGCAGTCCGCCGGAGTAGCCATTCCCGGTGTTGATCGACCAGTCCCCGGACGATTCGCATGCAGCGATGGCGTCCCAGTCCGTGTCCGCCGATGCGGCGGGGGTCAATACAAGTGATGTGCCGAAAGCAAGTCCTCCCGCGAGGAGGACACCGACACTAGTACGCACGAGACTCACATCAAGCTCCGATCACAGGCGTGCAACGACGCGGCGACGCTAGCAGGTGTCGGAGCGGACTCAAACATATCTCATACGGGTCTCAGCAACGTGAAGTGAATTGATAGGGTACGAAACACAACCTTATGCGGGTGCTAGACTGAACGGATGCATGTCAATACCCCGTTGGTCTTAATTATCTTGTTGGTGATCATCTGGACGGCGCTCGTAGTCTTAACCTTAGCTATAGCTTCACTGTTTCGTTTTCAATACAAGATGAGACGTCGCGAGCAACCGGACGAGCGCTACAGAGAGATCACCCGGTAAGATGGTCCTGATTTACTTTACTGTATTCCTAATTCGTTTCATCTCCGGGCGCGAGCTAGACGGTTATCCCCGCACCGATGCCCGGTGGTCCCGGCGAGGGCTCGAAGCTCATGATCATCGATCATGGCGCTGGCACCATTGGTCATTTCGGCGGAGAGCCCTGGTCCGACTGCTTATTGTGATCGGGATCGGTGCGTCGCTCTACGGCAGCGTTGCCAACATGCGCTCATGGTATTTAAGCGTGCTTGTGTTGTTCTGGATTGGCTTTGTGATCGGGTGTTGGCTGGTTGTTCATTGGGTACGGAAGTGGGCGCATTACTTTCGGTGGTACCCTCGCGTAGCAGCCGCACTAGGCGAACGCTTAAGAATGTCGCGGCACGTCCATCCTTTAGAATGGATCGATATCCCGGTCGGTCACCTGGATGATCCGGAGAAAATCTGTACGATCAGACTTCCGCCGGACTATGCGGGGAACGAACACCAAAAAGATTCGTTGGCACAGCTCGCGGCGGATACGCTAGGATATATTGACTACAAACACTATTTTTCGATGGCTGCCGAGGAGTACCCGGTGTTACACATTTGGACGATGCCACGTCCACCCAAAAAGGTTGAGTTTAAAGATGTGCGGGATGTTGTCGAACAGACGAACGAGACTGATCTTCTGGTCGGGATCGACGCTAACGATCGACCGGTGACGATCTCGCTAGAGCTAGATAGCCCGCACCTGATGTGTTCGATCGGTCCCGGTGGTGGCAAATCCTATTTCTGCCGGTGGATCGCGCTTCAGGCTCTCCGCAAAGGCTTTCGGGTCATCATCATCGATTGCGTCAAGCGCGGGTCGCAAGCGAAATGGGCGAAGAACATCGAGGGCGTGGAGATTTATCGCCATATCGATGTGGCCCATGAGAAACTGTTAGACCTCAAAGAACAGATTGAGGGTCGCTGCGAGGGGTATTGGTACGACACTCAGGAAGACGATCAGCGCATCATCCTGATCATCGAGGAGTCGAACCAAACACAGCGTAGCCTACAATCATATTGGGTCAACCAGCTAGACGGAAAGAAAACCTCCCCGGCGATCCAAGCGATTGAAAGCATTTTATGTGTGGGCCGGGAGCCGAAGTGTAACGTACTCACGGTAGGGCAGCGCATGTCTGCACAGGCATCCGGCGGTGCAGATGCACGTGAGAACTACGGGATCAGACTCGCTAACCGGTTCTCTCCGCAGACGGCCCGGATGCTGTTCGGTGAGATTGATCCACTACCCAAGTCGTCCAATCACCCCGGGCGTGTACAGATGATCACCGGGGGTCGGGCGATCGAGGTTCAAATCCCGATTTGTCGATCAGACGAGGCTCTGACCTGGGCTTTAGCCGGTGAGCCGCAGCCTGTGTTGAACACAAGCGATTCCCCTGGTAACACCAATGTTGTGCCTCTTGTGAAGCTGACTAGCGCGGGTTATGGTGGCCGCAGCGACACAGAGGAAAAAGCTATCGGCTTCCGAGAGGCGGTAGCACAGGGGGTGGTCAAGTGCTCAATCGAAGTGTTGCGCAACCAGCGGGCCACTGATTCTGAATTCCCGAAACCGGCGGGCGCGAGGGGGAACGGCAAGACAGCAGAACAGTTGTTCATGCCCAGTGATTTGATCTTTTGGGAACGCAACCGGGAGCGTCGTCAGTATGACGGATAAGATCTGGATTCAAACACCGCAGTGCTTAGTCTGTTGGAAGAATGGACTAATACAGGTGGATGATTTGGAATGGGCACGACACCAAAACGGCATTGAGATTCATCGCTCATTGTCTAATTCTGTGGCCGAGCGCGAGCAGATTATCACGGGAACACACCCTGGCTGTTGGCAGGAGATGTTCTCGGAAGAAGAATGACCTTTGATATTTGAATAGTGCAGTGTGATAACATCTGCCGGTGGATAAATCTTTCATAGGCACTAAAAAATGATGCGGGCTGGGCACCAAGCTGCCGCAGCACCATGTGCATTGGCGGTCGGAGTATATACAGATGCTCCGGTATTGGTGAGGCTTGGTTGTGCGGGATTAGTGCTCGTATCGTGCACCTTTCCTGACCTTGATCATCAACGCTTCTCGAAACGCATTCATCCAGGCGCGGCGTTGGTCCGGGTGTATGCCCGGCAGGTGTACCGGCTTCATACGTCCCGAGACGAGAAGACGTGGCGTCAGCGCAAACGCAAAATCATTGCGTACGGAGAGAAGTACAATCCTCGGAATGTCCACCGGGGCCCGTCGCATTGTATCGAAACGGCGATCTTGGCGGGGTATCTTTTCGCTATTGTCGCAGGACGATTCCCGCCACTCACTGATCATCGGTGGTGGGTAGGTCTCGCGGTCACGGTCGGGTGGACGTCGCATCTCTTGGCCGATGCCCTCACCCCGACCGGCGTGACCTTGTCAGCAATCGTTAATTTCGCTTTGTATCGCGAGGTCTGGCGACGTCAAGTGATCGGGTGGAGACTGTTTTACCCGGGTACGTGGTGGCTCCGGTGGGTGCGCATGCCGGTGATGTTTAATGTTGACGAAAAAGATGATGAGTATCGCCCTGGGATTTTTCGGACAAATCATGGCGGCGAACACATGATGTTCATTCCGGTGATGTGGGGGATCACCGGAGTGTCGGCCCTGATCATCGTGGGCCTGTTCAATCCCGCAATGTCGATCATTACGGGGAACGCGATGTGACTTCCTATAGAACTGTTGATCTGTTAAAGTTTGAGGAGAACACGATGAGTGGAAGGAAAGATAAAATGATTGACTATCTTCAGATGGTGGCCCGGTGGGTGGATTGGAGCGTGGATACGACGATCACGTGGTACAAGTCCACCCCTCCCCTAGAGCGTTACCTGATCGAGCGTCGGCGGCGAGCAGCACGAAAGGACTAAGGAACTAAATGTTGAATTTGGAACCGAAGACGGCACCAAAAATCGGCATTCGGAGTCAAAGTTGTTGGCCGTACGGCCCTAGTGATGATAGCCAATCGCGCACTAATTTGATCGAGTGGGCATTGCGCCATGATCTACGGTTGTCCAATGGGTCCGGATGGTGTCGGCATTGGCTACTGAATCGTAAATGCTATTTCCATCATGCTGACGCCACGTTTCAGCACTGGGAAGATCATCCTACGTGCTGGTGGCGTGATCGGCAACGCGCGGTGTTCGTGGCCCAGCCCTACACCTTGCATGATTCCGAAGTCCCGGAGCAGTGGGCCCGTGAAAACGGATTTGAGATCACGATAGATCGTTCGGGCGGATGGTACGGCCACGGCACCGTGTTTATCGCGATCTATGATCCCGATGTGATCAGCAAGGTAACAACCTAAAATAAGTTCTTTTTTTGATCTTTCGTTGTTGCTAGAGTACTTAAGTAACAGCAGGTCAGAGGGCCACGGGAGGCCAACCATGAAGTACGCAATTCTTGATCGGATCATGTGGATTTTTCCGGTGATCCTTGTGGTACTGGCGATCCTCACCGGGTGGAGCTTCATCATGATCATTAGCGTGATCGGGACTTGTTGCGGGACGTTTGGGTATTACCGTGGTCGTTGGGACAAGGAGCTACGAAATGGCGAAGAAGAATAAAGAGATTCATGGCGAGAAAGCGTATTTCTGTCATCCCGATAACCCGTGCGGAACATGCTTTGCCTGCAATTTCGCAGGCGTGAAGCATGGATGGAACACCGGCAACGCCGGTTGTTGCCTGGGATTGATGTCGCTGATGATCGCCACTGTGGCACTGGCCGTGAAGGTGACACACGAGGAGCTACGAAATGGTTAAGAAAGATAAGTCACAACAGGAACGAGTCGCCCGGCTGCGTAGTGGAGAATACCAACCGTGTCGGCAATTGTTCGGCGGTTGCCACGGTACCGGATATCTGCCGGGTGGTCTCCCGCATGCCCGGTGCAAGCGGACCGGACTGGTGAGAATGCCGAAAAACAAGCGCCCTGCAACAAAGAAAAAGAAAAGCATGTGGGGATGAGTATATCCTGATAGAATCCTCCCATGCCACAAATTAGTGTGATTAACAAATCACGTAATATTAGTGATGATCTCGTGGAGGTGATGACTAAAGCGGTAAATATCCAATTCAGTCAGCATTTCCTACCGGCGTGGGATACTTCGCAGATTGATGTTGTCTTCGCGCCGAAAGCTGATAAACATTCTGATGTGTGGTTGGTGGCAATACTCGATACACCGCACCAATGGTCACAACACCATAAGCGCCCCTCAGCGGCAGTGTTCTGCCAGTCGGCGATCGATCATGGTTCCGAGCCTCTGACCGGCGCTTATGCTATTTCCACGTTGCTGTCTCACGAGTGTCTCGAATTGGCCGTAGATCCTTATGCGTCGCAATGGTCGGTCTCGGGCATGGACGGGAACGGACAAAGCACGTGTGTCGCGTACGATATTGCGAATCCGGTAGACAACCAGTTTTATGAGGTGATGGTCAGCGGGTCACCCGTGAATGTGTCAAACTTTGTTCTCCCTTCATGGTTCGATGCAAATACTGTTGCTGAAACAGATATTTTGAAACTTCTTGATAAGAAACCCTTGATCCTCACGTCCGGAGGATATACCGTGACGTGGGGCGCCGGAGGACAAGAGCAGACNTATGGTCAACATCTTCCACGGTGGAGGNTGCAACAAAAACGATGCCGGGGCAGCCNTGGATTTCGCCGAATGACAAGTAATGAGTTTAGGATGGTATAGGTATGGGATGGGAAGACCAAGCGCTGTGCCGCTATGTGAATCCTGATCTTTTCTTCCCCGGAACACCTGAGAATGATCCTCGATCGAGAAAGCAGTACATTATCGCTAGGGAAATTTGTGATGAGTGTCCGGTTCGTCATGAATGCTTAGCACATGCCCTGAAACATCGCATTCCTGACGGTATGTGGGGCGGCCGGACCCCGTCGCAACGGGGTGTGCGCGTCTGGTCACGGAGCGCATCCTAAGAATTGCATGTGAGCGAAGTCATATTTTGAGAAGTAACGAGCGCTGTGCAAGCCTCTGACCTGCGGAAACACAANTTTTCATGATCGTCAAGCACTAACTTTCGGTAGAGATCAATAAAAAATCTCTTGCGTTGCGCGGGGAACCTCTATAGTCTGGGGATCGAGTCAAAGCACGATTTATATCCAAGGGAGGATAAATGACTCAGCAGCGTGTACAGATGAAGCGACTTCCCGGTGGCGGTTACACCCTGGACGTCGAGGATCATCACTTCGAAATCGAGCTGAACACCGATCCAGTCCAGGGCGTTCACGGCTGGGTCGCCAACCGCGTGTATTACGTGTGGGTGGATGACACACGTCGGGGCGGTGCTTTCAATTCTGCCGCCGAAGCCAAGGATTTTGTTGCCCCACTGATCGAGCATGCGCAGGAAGAGGGCCGACGCAAGCGACAGCTCGAATTCTGGCGCAAGTTCGCCGAAGAGAATCTGTTTCCGGCCGGGGTTCCTGCCAACGTCATGGAGGCGATGGAGCGGTACACCCGCAAGATCGTCGCGGGTGAGGAGCCGGAGGACGATCCCGAGCCCGAGCCCGAGGCGTCGGACGACGCCAACAGCAACGGGGCGGGGGAGTCGGTCATCGAGAACGAGGGTACTCCGGACACGGCGGAGGTCAAGTCCGAGCCTGAGCCTGATCCCGAGCCCGAGCCGGTGGAGGTCGCCGCTGAGGTCCGCAAGGCAGCTCCCCGCCGGAGCCGTGCCAAGAGCACCACGAGCAAGGCCAAGACGGACGCTCCCAAGCGGGCACGTCGCACCACGGCCAAGGTCAAGACTGAGACTGAGGAGGACAAGGCACCTGAGAGCGCGAACGCCTGATCAACAGCGACAAGATCAGTGAGGGCCCCGGTCGAACACGGCCGGGGCTCTCTGTCGTTAAAAAATCATGAAGACGTCGCGGATTTATCTTGATTCTGGGTGCCCAACCCTATAGACTAGTCTTAGATCACAAAGCACGAGGCCACGGGAGGCCAAAGGATCATGACTCTCACATTTCGCGATGCTCTGGCCGTGACCGAAATTCTCCGTGCGGTCCAGGGCGGAAAGAAGATCGCCCAGTTAGTCGCGGGTGGAAGCATTCGGGTCGGCACTCTGCGCAGTGTCGGTGACGAGAATGGCTATTTTCTCGGCGCTGACGAGGAGGTCCGTGACGCGTACGTACGGATCACCTGGCAGAACGGATTTGAGCAGTTTGTTCCGTTCCGCGATCTGATGGCGGAATACAACGAGTCCACGATCTCTCTCGACTACGTGCCCGC
>C688J18823_10000477_pt1 | contig 23131 bp, 22 predicted proteins | sample HopSoiMetagenom1_FD_18823 | JGI IMG/M metagenome (IMG submission 18823) | reverse complement strand
TCGCGATCTCGCCCAGGCTCATCCGCCGGCCGCCCTGCAGCACCGTGAGGATGCGCAGTGCGCGATCCACGGCCTGGATCATCCGTCCACCTTCCGCCGAAATCGGCCCTTGTGATGACCGAAGCATAAGCGTATGGTCCAGATCACATTCGACATTATCGAATGCTATCCGAGATAGTCGACAACCACACGGCAGCCGGCTTCGACCCCGGTCTCAGGAGAACGTCATGGACGAACCTTCCCTCACCCAGAAACTCGCGGCCGAAGCATTCGGCACCGCCTTCCTGGTCTTCATCGGCGTGGGATCGGTGCCCGCCACGATCATCGTCAACGGGGACGCGCCGTTCACGATGGCCGACCTCGGCATGATTTCGTTCGCGTTCGCCACCGTCGTCGTGGCCACGATCTACGCGCTCGGACACATCTCCGGCAACCACATCAACCCGGCGGTCACCCTCGGACTCGCGGTCACCGGCAAGTTCCCGTGGTCGCGCGTGCCCGCCTACATCGCCGCGCAGGCCGTCGGCGCGATCGTCGGCGCGGCCGCCATCCTCGGCGTGCTCGGCATGGCCGCCCGCGACGCCGGCCTTGGGGTCGCGACGTATTCCGGTGGTGTGAGTGCAGTACAGGCCTTTTTCGCAGAGTTCGTGGGTACGTTCATTCTCGTGTTCACCGTCTTCGGTGCGATACACCGCAAGGCCTCGGCGGGATTCGCCGGTGTCGCCATCGGCTTGGTGGTGTTCGCGGCGATCATCCCGGTGGCACCGACTACGGGCGCGTCGATCAACCCGGCCCGCACGTTCGGCCCGATGCTCGTCCAGCAGATCGCTGGCGGTTCGGTGTCGTGGAGTCAGTTGCCGGTGTATCTGGCCGCCGAATTCCTCGCCGGCGCTCTCGCGGCCCTGGCCTATGTCGCGATTTCGCGCACGCGCGCCGACGCGACGCCGGCACCCGTCGCTGTCCCGACCGCCCAGACCACTGCAGCCTGAGGAGCCCCGGAAATGAAGAAGCTCATCAACGATCCCACCGACGTCATCAGCGAGGCGTTGCGCGGCATGTCCGTCGCGCATCCCGAACTGCGCATCGACCACACCAACCGGATCGTCTACCGCGGTGACGCGCCGATCACAGGCAAGGTAGGACTGATCTCCGGCGGCGGCTCCGGGCACGAGCCCCTGCACGGCGGGTTCGTCGGGCAGGGCATGCTCGACGCCGCATGTGCCGGCGAGGTTTTCACCTCCCCCGTACCCGACCAGATGCTCGAGGCCACTAAGAACGTCGACGGCGGCGCCGGTGTGCTCCACATCGTGAAGAACTACACCGGCGACGTGATGAACTTCGAGATGGCCGCCGAACTGGCCGACGCCGAAGGCGTCACCGTCGAATCGGTCGTCGTCGACGACGACGTCGCCGTGCAGGACAGTACCTACACCGCCGGCCGGCGCGGTGTCGGAGCCACGGTGCTGGTGGAGAAGATCGCAGGCGCCGCGGCGGATCAGGGCCGCACCCTCTCGGAGGTGGCGGATGTCGCGCGCCGCGTCAACGCCGCATCGCGCAGCATGGGTGTCGCGCTGACATCGTGCACGGTGCCGGCAGTCGGCCATCCGACGTTCGACCTGTCCGACACCGAAATCGAGGTCGGCATAGGCATTCACGGCGAACCCGGACGGCAGCGGATGCCCATGCAGCCTGCGCGCGCGGTTGCCGAACTCATGCTCGACCCAGTGCTGGCCGACCTCGACTTCTCCGGCGATGACGGCGTAATTCTCTTTGTCAACAGCATGGGCGGCACCCCGCTGATCGAGCTGTACGTCATGTATTCGGAATTCGCTGCGATCCTCGACAAGGCCGGCGTTCGGATCGCGCGCTCGCTGGTGGGCCCGTACATCACCAGCCTGGACATGGCCGGCTGCTCAGTCACGCTGCTGCGCGCCGATGACGAGCTGCTGCGGCTCTGGGACCACCCGGTCAACACGCCGGCACTGCGGAGGGGATGCTGATGGATCTCGCCCAGCTCACCGCATGGATCCGTGAATACGCGCGCGTGATCGGTGAAAACGCCCAACATCTCACCGATTTGGACGCGGCGATCGGCGACGCCGACCACGGCATCAACATGGAGCGGGGCATGTCGGCGGTGCTCGGCGCGCTGGACGAAGCGGCCCCGGCCGATATGTCCGCGCTGTGCAAGCAGGTGGGCATGACGCTGGTCAAGTCGGTCGGCGGGGCCAGCGGCCCGCTGTACGGCACGTTCTTCTTGCGGATGGCCGGCGCGTTGGGCACGGGCGAGAGCGTGGGGGCGGCGGACTTCGCGAAAGCGTTGCGCGCCGGCGTCGAGGGGGTAGTGCAGCGCGGCCGCGCAGAAGCGGGCGACAAGACAATGTTCGACGCGCTGGCGCCCGCGCTCGATGCCCTCGACGCCGCGATCGCCTCCGGTGGCGGCCTTGCGGCAGCACTGGCCGACGCCACCGTAGCGGCCGAAAAGGGCCGCGATGCAACCGAATCCATGGTCGCCCGCAAGGGTCGCGCCAGTTACCTCGGACAGCGCAGTGTCGGTCACATCGATCCGGGCGCGACATCGGCGGCAATGCTGATCGCTGCGGCCGCGTCCGCCTTCGCCACAGGCGGGTGATGATGTGACCGTCGGACTCGTCGTCGTGTCGCACAGCCGGGCACTGGCGCGCGCCGCAGTCGCACTGGCCCAGGAGATGTTGCACGGCAAGCAGATCCGCATTGCGATCGCCGCAGGCCTGGACGACACCACATTCGGGACTGATGCCGCGCAGATCGTCGACGCCATCACCGCAGCGGATCAGGGCGCCGGCGTCGTGGTGCTGATGGACCTCGGCAGCGCGGTGCTGTCCGCCGAACTTGCACTCGAACTGCTCGACGACGAAGTGCGCGAGCGGGTGGTGCTGTGCCCCGCTCCACTCGTCGAAGGCCTGGTGGTCGCGGCGGTGGCAGCGGCCACCGGTGCGGATTCCAGCGAGGTCGCTGCGGAAGCGGCGGGCGCGCTCGCCGGAAAGGTCGGCCATCTCGGCTCGCTCCCCGCAGTGGTTGCCGAGGTTGATGGCGGCTCCGACGAGCTGACGGGCAGCTTCGTCGTCGCGAATCTCCACGGGCTCCACGCCCGCCCCGCTGCGCGGTTGGTCCAGGAGGTACGCCGTCGCGATGCCCATGCGCGGATCCGCAACCGCCGCACCGAATCCGAATGGGTTGATGCCGGGAGCCTTTCGAAGATCGCAACACTGGGCGTGCGGTCCGGTGACGAAGTCGAGGTGCGCGTGTCGGGCAGCCAGGCCGCCGAATCTCTCGACCACATTCTCGCGCTGGCTGCGCGAAACTTCGACGAGTTATCTGGAGAGGCGGCGCCAACGCCCGCGCCGACAGCTCGTCAGGCGCCGATCGCCGCCGGGCCCGGGCTGGGAATCGGATCAGCGCAGTCGGCGCGGTTGGGCGCCATCACGATTCCCGACACACCGGCCGACGAACCGGGCGTCGAGTGGCGTCGCCTCGGCACGGCGATCGCGGCGGTCAGGCGAACCATCAGTCAGCTGCGGACCCGCACTGCACGCGACGTCGGTGAGGCCGAGGCCGCGATCTTCGACGCTCACCAACTACTGCTCGACGATGCCGCGTTGCTCGACAGCGCGCGCGGGCGCATCGACAGCGGGCTGTCCGCGGTGTCGGCGTGGTCGGCGGCGGTGCAGGATCTGGCTGCCGAGTTCGCGGCTGTTCCAGATCCGTATCTGAGGGCGCGGGCCGACGATGTTCGCGCCGTCGGCGATCAGGTGCTGCGGGCAATGCTGGGCGGTGGCCAGAACTCGGTGGGGCCGACGGGCGTGGTGATTGCAGCGGACCTGACTCCAGCGGAAGCCGCTGAACTCGACCCCGCGCGGGTGGCCGGGGTGCTCCTGGCGTTCGGCAGCCCGCACGCGCATAACGTGATCCTGTTGCGGGCAAAGGGGATTCCGGTAATTGTCGGCGCAGGCCCGACGGTGTTGTCGATTCCGGACGGCACAGTCGTCGCGGTGGACGGCGGCCGGGGCGAGTTCATCGTGAACCCAGCGCAGGAGGTCCGTCAGGAATTTCAGGCCCGCGTCGCCACGCTCGCGAAGCGACAACGCCAGGCACACGCCCGCGCGGCAGAGCCAGCCGTCAGCAGTGACGGCGTCACGGTTCCCGTCGGCGCAAACGTCGGCTCGGTAGACGACGCTCGCGCGGCGGCGGCGCACGGGGCGGATCTCGCAGGGCTGGTGCGCACCGAGTTCCTGTTCCTCGGCCGCCAGGACGCGCCGGACGTCGAGGAGCAGATTGCGGTGTACCGCAAGATCGCGGAGTCGCTCGATGGGCGGCGAATCACGCTGCGGACCTTGGACGTCGGCGGGGACAAACCATTGGAGTTCCTGCCGTCGCCGGCCGAGATGAATCCTTACCTGGGCGTGCGCGGCATTCGGCTGTCGTTGGCGCATCCGGAGCTGTTGGCCGACCAGTTGCTGGCGATGGTGCGCGTGGCGCAGCAGACGCCGGTCAGCGTGATGTTCCCGATGATCGCCACGCTCGACGAATTATTCGGGGCGCATGAGCTTTTGGAGCAGGCGATCTCCCGGGCCGGGGGTCGTCGCCCGGCCGGGCTGCAGGTGGGCATGATGGTCGAGGTACCAGCAGCCGCGCTCAAGGCCGCCGCGTTCGCCCGCCACGTCGACTTCATGTCCATCGGCACCAACGATCTGACGCAATATGCGCTTGCCGCCGACCGCAACAACGACGCGGTGGCATCGGTCGGCGACGCGTTCGATCCCGGTCTGCTGCAACTGATTCGGGCGACCTGTCAGGGTGCGGCAGGTCAGGCGTCGGTGTCGGTGTGCGGCGAGTTCGCGGCCGACGAGCGGGCCACGTCTCTGCTGCTCGGCCTCGGCGTCGAAGCGTTGAGTGTCACTCCCCCGGCCATACCGTCGACGAAGGAAGCCGTCCGCGCAGTTGATTCCCGTGACGCGCGGCCGCTCGCCGAGGAAGTCCTCGCGATGGACAGGGCCGCCGCCGTGCGCGAGCGGCTGCACAGGGGCTGAACGCAGAACGGTCGCCCTGCGATGCAAGGCGACCGTTCCGTTGAATGGTTAAAGCGTCTGGAAGCTACCGTTCCACCAAACACCCCACGCATTGAGCTCGGTGTTCCAGACCACCGGCAGCCACGGCGCCCAGAAAGGCGGCGGCGGTGCCGGCGGCGCCCACATGGGTACGACCGCATCCTGTGAATCCGGTCCGCCGTGCCCCGGCGGCGGCTGGAAACCCTGTCCCGGCGGATACGGGTTGCCCGGCGCACCGACGTTGACGCCCGGCCCGTAATCAGGTGCCGGAACTGGCCACGGTGGTGGCGTCGGGAACGGCGGATCAGCCTGCGCTAACCCTGCGCCAAACCCCGCTGCGGCGATGCTCAGTGCACCCGCCAAAGTTACTTTTGCCGCGGTTCGCTTGAGCTTCATACATGTACTCCTTCGATCGGCACGTCCACGACGTGCGCGGACGCGCTGGTCAGGACTGACCCCCCGAGCGCATAGGGCTACCCACCGGTTCCCGAGCGCTAAACCCCTGGACGGCTAACCGCGCGCCCGCCGAACCAGGTCGCCGAACGCCTGCGCCGCCGCATCCACACCGGCGTGATCCTCGGTCGCTACCAGGTCAAGCAGAAGGCCACGCATGACAGCCAGGCCGAGACGCATCAGCGCGGCGTCGGTCGTCCCGTCCTCAGCGAGCCAGGCCTCGACGGCACCGGGCAACATCTGGGCGAACGGCTGCTCGCCTTGGACGCCGCGCGCATAGCACTCGAAGAAGAGGCGTTCGAATGGCCGCAACTCCGGCCGGCGAAGGTCGGCCCACATCGCGGCGATCGCCTCAGCCGGCTCCGTCGGCAGCTCGCGCAGCAGGGCTCTCTGACGGCGCTCGACCTCCTCGACGATCGCCAGCAGAAGCGCGTTCCGCGAGCCGAAGTGGTGCAGCAGCATGCGATGGCTGGTGCCGACGGCCGCGGCGACGTCGCGAAGCGATCGGTCACCAATACCGCGCTCCGCGCACTCCTTCACCACCGCGTCGAGCAGCTCCTGGCGCCGTTCGAGGTCAGGCGCTCGGGCCATCGACGCGCCGCTGCTCGCTTCGGGCCTTGAGGCCCGCCGCCTCCAAATCGAGGTAGCGCCTTGTCATTCCACGCATCAGTAGCCCGACCATGGCGCCGGTCGGCCCGCGTTGGTCGAGCTGCTGTCGGACCCGGGTGCGCCGGTCGGATTCCGGGATGACTTCGTGGCGGGCCACGGTCAAGCCGCCTGGTGAGCGCTGCACCCAGGTCCATGCCGCCCCGGGTGTCACCTCGGTCACCTCCCACACCAGCTTCGGCATCCGCGGCTGCTTGATCTCGAACCGCTTGCCGACCGCGAGGCCGGGCCCATCGAGGGCGACGAGCCGGGTCACCGAAGCGGTCCATTCGGGCCAGCGCTCGACGTCGCTGAACACCTCCCAGACGACGGCGGCCGGTGCATCGATGTCGACGCCGCAATCAGTAATCATGTACCAGATGGTACATGATTAGTTTCCGCGCGAACAGACGCAAAACGCTCCATTTTCGCGGCGTGTCGGGGCCTTTTGCGTCTGCTCGCCGGAATTCAGAACCAGCCGTCGGGTGCGCGGCCGGACAACGCCTGAGTCAACTGCCGTGCCGCTCCGCGAACGGCCTCGACCAACGCGGGCAGTTCGGTGTTGGGCCGGTCCTCGCGGCGGGTGACGCTGAATGCGGCAACCGGACGGCCCGCATGGTCGAATGCGCACGCCGCAACGGATTGCAGACCTTCGGTGATCATGCCCGCCTCCTCCGCCCACCCCTGCGCACGCTCCGTCTGCAGGATTCGCCGCAGTTCTGCAAGGGAATTGGGCCCGCGGTCAGTGCGATGAATGAATGAGGCCGACGACGGGAACAGCGCCCTGATCTGAGCCGCGGACAGGTGCGCGAGGATCGATCGGCCGTTCGCAGTCAGATGCGCAGGCAGCCGCACGCCGACATCGGTGACCAGGGTGACCGGGACACCGGCGGTCTGCGGTTGCTCCTTGAGCAGGTAGACACTCTCGGCGCCGTAAAGGATGCCGAGGTGGGCTGTCTCGCCGACGGCCGCGACCAACCGCTTGAGGATCGGCCGGGCGATGTGCTCGAGCGGCTCATGGCGCAGATACGCCGATCCGACCTCGAATGCCGAGAACCCGAGCGCATACGCACGCTGATCGGGCAGATGCACGACGAAGCCGCGGTCGATCAGCACGTCGAGCAAGTGATACGCCGATGATCGCGGCATGCCGATGTCTCGGATCAACGCCGAGCCCTGCACCGGACCCGGCCGCGAGGCGAGGTGCAGCAGCACGTCGAGGGCGCGCCCGACCGCTGGTGACGTGCTGGACATGGGGTGCCTCCCGTGTGTCTCGGATACGAGACACTATCCCCGGATTGTCCCTACCGCAACGGGCGCCGGTGCGGTGTCCTGGAATCAATCACCGAGTTTGACCAGGGAAAAGAGAGCACAGTGACTTCGGCTACCTCCACGCCACGCCTCGTCCGGGCCCCCCGCGGCACCGAGTTGTCTTGTAAGGGTTGGCCGCAGGAGGCCGCGCTGCGGATGCTGATGAACAACCTCGACCCCGAGGTCGCCGAGCATCCCGAGGATCTTGTGGTCTACGGCGGTACGGGACGGGCGGCGCGCAGCTGGGAGGCATTCGACGCGATCGTGCGCACGCTGCGGGGGCTGGAGAACGACGAGACCATGCTGGTGCAGTCCGGCAAGCCCGTCGGGGTGTTCCGCACCAACGAATGGGCACCGCGGGTGCTGATCGCGAACTCGAATCTCGTTGGCGACTGGGCGAATTGGGAGCAGTTCCGCAAGCTCGAGGCCGAGGGCCTGATGATGTACGGGCAGATGACGGCGGGCTCGTGGATCTACATCGGCACCCAGGGCATCCTGCAGGGCACCTACGAAACCTTTGGCGCCGTTGCGAAGAAAAAGTTCGGCGACACGCTGGCCGGCACCATCACCCTGACCGCTGGACTGGGCGGCATGGGCGGTGCGCAGCCGCTGGCCGTGACGATGAACGACGGCGTGGCGATCTGTGTGGATTGCGACGAAACCCGGATCGACCGCCGCATCGAGCACCGCTACCTCGACACCAAGGCCGTCGACATCGATGACGCACTGCGGTTGGCCGTCGAGGCCCGCGACGCTCGGCGGGCGCTGTCGATCGGATTGCTGGGCAACGCCGCCGAGGTGGTTCCCGAGCTGCTGGCCCGCAATGCCCCGATCGACATCGTCACCGACCAAACCTCGGCGCATGACCCGCTGTCGTACCTGCCAATCGGCATCGACTTCGACGACATGAAAAAGATGGCCGACAAGGACCCCGTCTACTTCACCGAACAGGCCCAGCAGTCGATGGCCAAGCACGTCGCGGCCATGGTCGGCTTCAAAGACCGCGGCGCCGAGGTGTTCGACTACGGCAACTCCATCCGCGACGAGGCCCGAAAGGCCGGATACGCCCACGCTTTCGACTTCCCCGGCTTCGTCCCCGCCTACATCAGGCCGCAGTTCGAGGAGGGCCTCGGGCCTTTTCGGTGGGCCGCACTGTCGGGTGATCCGAAGGACATCGCCGCGACCGACCGGGCGATTCTCGAGCTCTTCCCGGACAACAAGCACCTCACCCGGTGGATCGAGATGGCCGGCGAGAAGGTCGCCTTCCAGGGGCTGCCCGCGCGCATCTGCTGGCTCGGCTACGGAGAACGTCATCTCGCCGGCCTGAAGTTCAACGAGATGGTGGCATCGGGCGAACTGTCCGCCCCGATCGTGATCGGCCGCGACCATCTCGATTCGGGTTCAGTGGCCTCGCCCTACCGGGAGACTGAGGCAATGCTCGACGGCTCCGACGCCATCGCCGACTGGCCCCTGCTCAACGCGTTGGTCAACACCGCGTCCGGCGCGACGTGGGTGTCGATTCACCACGGCGGCGGAGTCGGGATGGGCCGCTCCATCCACGCCGGTCAGGTGACCGTCGCGGACGGTTCCCAACTAGCCGCGCAGAAGCTGGCGCGGGTGCTCACCAACGACCCCGGCATGGGAGTGATCCGCCACGTCGACGCCGGCTACGAACACGCGACCGAGGTCGCCGCCGAACGCGGTGTGCGAATTCCCATGCGGGAGAACGCGTGACGGCGTTCGACTCGCTCTGGCCGACGATCCTGGACGTCGGCCGGGACACCTCGACCGGGGGCTACCGCCGCTACGCGTGGTCGGATGCCGACCTGACCCTGCGGGAGTGGTTCGCCGGCTGCGCGGCCCAGCGCGGGATGGATGTCGAGGAGGACCGCAACGGCAATCTGTGGGCATGGTGGATGCCGCCAGGCTGGAATGGTGATCCGGCCGACGCGTTCGTCACGGGCTCGCACCTGGATTCGGTGCCGGACGGCGGCGCGTTCGACGGGCCGCTCGGTGTGGTGTCCGCGTTCGCCGCCATCGACAACGTCCGCGAGCGTGGCGTGGTGCCACGCGTCCCTGTCGCGGTGGTCGCCTTCTCCGACGAGGAGGGGGCGCGGTTCGGCGTCGCGTGCGTCGGATCGCAGCTGTCCACCGGTGCGTTGAGCGCGGAGAAGGCCCGCGGGCTGCGCGACATCGACGGTGTGACGATGGGTGAGGCGATGACCAAGGCGGGTCGCAGGCCCGAGCACCTCGGCGTCGACCCGCGTCTGGCCGACCGCGTCGGCGTGTACGTCGAACTGCATGTGGAGCAGGGCCGGGCACTAGATCTCGTCGATCGTCCGGTCGCTGTCGCGTCGGCCATCTGGCCGCACGGGCGTTGGCAGTTCACCTTCTGCGGCGAGGCGAACCACGCCGGCACCACGCGGCTGGCCGACCGGCACGACCCGATGCTCGCGTTCGCGTCCTCGGTGCATGCCGCGCGGTCGTTGGCCGCCGCCCACGATGCGGTCGCGACGTTCGGCAAGGTGATCGTCGCGCCCAATGGCGCCAACGCGATTCCGTCATCCGTGCAGGCCTGGCTCGATGCCAGAGCAGGCGATGAGGCGACGCTGCGGTCGTTGGTCGACACGATAACTGCGGAAGCACGGCAGCACGCCGCGGCCGACGGCATCGAGCTCGGGGTAAGCGCTGAATCGGTCACGCCGATCGTCGAGTTTCCTGAGGGTCCCCGGGCACGGCTGCAACGCGCGCTGGCCCACCTCGGCGACATCCCGGTGCTGCCCACCCAGGCCGGGCACGACGCCGGCATCCTGTCGTCGGTGGTTCCGACCGCAATGTTGTTCGTACGCAACCCAACCGGAGTGTCACACTCGCCGAAGGAGTTCGCTGACGCATCCGACTGCAATACGGGTGCGGCAGCGTTGGCCGACGTGATGGCGGACTGGGTGGCACCGTGACGGATACGTGGTGGTGTGAAAACGCCTGGTTTGGAGGCGATTCCGTGACGCAGGGCGTCCTGTTCACGGTCACCGACGGCCGGATCACCGCTATCGACACCGACACCACCGCGCGGCCGGGCTCACACCGGCTGCGCGGACTGGTCATTCCGGGCCTGGCCAACGCGCATTCGCACGCCTTCCACCGGGCCCTGCGCGGCCGCACCCAACGCGATCGGGGCTCGTTCTGGACCTGGCGCGACCTGATGTACCGCGCCGCCGAGCGATTGAACCCCGACCGCTACCGGCGGCTCACCCGGGCGGTGTACGCGGAGATGACGCTCGCCGGAATCACCTCCGTCGGCGAATTCCACTATGTGCACCACGAAGCCGGCGGCGCCCACTACGCCGACCCGAATGCCATGGGACACGCGGTGATCGACGGCGCCGCCGACGCCGGCATCCGCCTCACCCTGCTCGACACCTGCTATCTGAGTTCCGCGCCGGACGGCGCACCGCTTTCCGGCCCCCAGTTGCGGTTCGGCGACGGCACCGGCGACCGGTGGGCACAACGTGTCGAGGCATTGCGGCAGCACGTCGGTGGTCGGCCGGCCGTCCTGGTCGGCGCGGCACTGCATTCCGTCCGCGGAGTCCCCCTTCAGCACATGCCTGCAGTCGTGGAATGGGCTGCCGCACACGGTGCTCCGCTGCACGTCCATTCCTCGGAGCAGACCCGTGAGGTCGAGCAGTGCCTGGCGGCGCACGGCCGCACGCCGACCGCGGTGCTGCGCGATGTCGGCGCGTTGGGCCCGCGGACGACGGCCGTGCACGCCACCCACCTCACGTCCGACGACATCGCCGACATGGACCGAACATCGACGGGTGCCTGCTTCTGCCCCACCACCGAGCGTGACCTCGGCGACGGCATCGGACCCGCACCCGCACTGCTCGCCGGGCGCGGACTGTTCAGCCTCGGCTCCGACAGCCACGCCGTGATCGACCTGTTCGAAGAGGCCCGCGCGGTCGAACTCAACGAACGCCTGGCCTCCCGCACGCGCGGCACCATCACCGCCGACCGCCTGCTGCGGGCCGCGACCTACGACGGCCACCGCGCCCTCGGCTGGACCGATGCCGGCGAGCTCGCGGTCGGGGCACGAGCCGACTTCGTTGCAGTGCAGGCCGATTCGATCCGCACCGCGGGCGGCGGTGCGACCGTCGAGAATGTCGTCTTCGCCGCAGCGGCAGCCGATGTCACCGATGTGGTCGTCGACGGCCGGGCCGTGGTGGTCGACCGCAAGCATGTCACCGTGCCGGACGCGGAAGCCGAACTTGCCTCGACCATCATGGATCTGATGGAGGCCACGCGATGACCGTGCTCTACACCGACATCCGCGAGCTCGTCACCAACGACCCCGCCAACAGCGACGGCGACCCCCTCGGCATCATCGACGACGCGGCGCTGGTGGTCGACGGCGCATCGATAGCCTGGATCGGACGGCGCACGCACGCGCCCGACGCCGACGAGCGGGTCAGCTGCGACGACACCAGCGTGATCCCCGGATTCGTCGACAGCCACACACATCTGGTGTTCGCGGGCGAACGGTCCGCCGAGTTCGCGGCGCGGATGAGCGGCCAACCCTATGGGGCGGGTGGGATCGCCTCGACGGTGGCCGCCACCCGCGCGGCCGACGACGCCACGCTTCTCGTCGGAGTCCAACGGCTCGCCGACGAGCTGCTGCGCGCAGGCGTCACCACATTCGAATGCAAGAGTGGCTACGGGTTGACCGTCGACGACGAGGCCCGCTCGCTGCGGATCGCGAAGGCGGTCACCGACGAGACGACATTTCTTGGCGCACATGTCGTTCCCGCGGAGTTCCGCGACGACCGCACGGCGTACATCGACCTGATCGCCGGGCCGATGCTGCAGGCGTGCGCGCCGCACGCCCGCTGGATCGACGTGTTCTGCGACCGCGGCGCCTTCGACGTCGACGAGGCCCGTCACATCCTCAGCAGCGGGATGGCCGCCGGGCTCGACGCGCGGCTGCACGCCGGCCAACTAGGCCCGAGTGCGGGCATCAGGCTCGCGGTCGAACTGGGCGCGGCGTCGGTGGATCACTGCACGTATGCCACCGACGAGGATGTCGAAGCGCTCGCCGGTGCAGCCGACACCACCGTCGCCACTCTTTTGCCAGGCGCGGAATTCTCCACGCGGGCCCGGTATCCGGATGCGAAACGGCTCATCGACGCGGGCGCGACGGTCGCGCTGGCGACCGACTGCAATCCCGGAAGTTCGTTCACGACGAGCATGCCGTTCTGCATCGCCGTCGGGGTGCGGGACATGAATTTCGCTCCGGCAGAGGCGTTGTGGGCCGCCACCGCCGGCGGAGCGGCGGCGCTGCGCCGCGACGACGTCGGGGTGCTCGCCGTGGGGCGGCGCGCAGACTTCGTCCGCCTCGATGCACCATCCCACATTCATTTGGCGTATCGCCCAGGTGTGCCACTCGTCCGCGATGTGGTGCGGGCGGGCGAGCATCTCTTCGAGAAACTGGAGACACGATCATGAGTACCGAAACCGTGGTCGTGGGCGTCGGCCCGGTGACCTTCGACGAGGTGGTGCGTGTCGCCCGCGACGGCGCCACGGTCACCCTGTCCGACGAGTCATTGGACGCGATCGCCAAGAGCCGCGCCCGCATCGAGCAGTTGGCCCATGACCCGAAGCCCGTCTACGGGGTGTCCACCGGGTTCGGCGCATTGGCCACCCGGCACATCCCCCAGGAACTGCGAACGCAGTTACAGCGCAGCCTGATTCGCTCACACGCCGCCGGATCGGGCCCGGAGGTCGAACGGGAAGTCGTCAGGGCCATGATGCTGCTGCGGCTGTCGACGCTGGCCACCGGACGCACCGGGGTACGGCCCGAGGTCGCGCAGACGTACGCGGCCATGCTGTCCGCCGGGCTGACGCCCGTCGTCTACGAGTACGGCAGCCTTGGCTGCTCCGGCGATCTCGCGCCGCTGGCGCACGTGGCACTGGCCGCCATCGGCGAGGGTTCGGTGCGCGCGGCCGACGACGAACTGCTGCCCTCCGCCGAGGCGCTGGCCCGGCACGGCATCGAGCCGGTGGTGCTCGCCGAGAAAGAGGGGCTGGCCCTGATCAACGGCACCGACGGCATGCTGGGCATGCTGGTGCTGGCGCTGCGCGACCTGGACCGGCTACTGCCGCTGGCCGACGTCGCGGCGTCCATGAGCGTGGAAGGTCTGCTCGGCACCGGTCGGGTGTTCGCGGAGGATCTGCACGCGCTGCGACCGCATCCGGGACAGGCGGCCGCCGCGGCCAACATGCGGCGTGTGCTCGCCGAATCGCCGATCGTCGCCAGCCACAGCGGCCCGGACTGCTCGCTGGTCCAGGACGCTTACTCGCTGCGCTGCGCACCCCAGGTCGCGGGTGCGGCGCGCGACACGGTCGAGCATGCCCGCACCGTCGCGAGCCGCGAATTAGCCAGTGCCGTAGACAATCCCGTCGTCACGCTCGACGGACGCGTCGAATCCAACGGCAATTTCCACGGCGCCCCGGTCGGCTATGTGCTGGACTTCCTCGCCATCGCCGTCGCCGATCTGGCCAGCATCAGCGAACGGCGCACCGACCGCTTCCTCGATGTCGCCCGCAGCCACGGCCTCAACCCGTTTCTGGCGGACGACCCCGGCGTGGACAGCGGCCACATGATCGCCCAGTACACGCAGGCGGCAATCGTCTCCGAGCTCAAGCGGCTCGCCAACCCGGCCAGCGTCGACTCGATCCCGTCGTCAGCGATGCAGGAAGACCACGTCTCCATGGGATGGTCGGCGGCGCGCAAGCTGCGCAGGGCCATCGACGGACTGACCCGAGTGCTGGCGATCGAGGTGCACACCGCGGCACGCGGCATCGAGATGCGCGCCCCTCTGGCGGCCTCGCCGGCCACCGCCGCCGTCATCGCCGCGATCCGGAAATCCGTTCCGGGACCCGGCACCGACCGGTACATGTCGCCAGAGATCGACGCCGTCGTCGCCATAGCCGCCTCGGGGGCGTTGGTGGAGGCCGCCGAATCAGTCACCGGCCCGCTGGCCTGAGGTCGCGTGACGCCCTAGAACACGCTCCACCCGTAATGTTCGGCCCGGAGTTCCTTGATCGAACGAAGCAGGTTCTTGTCGCGCATGGACCGGGCCAGTTCCTCGGGAGTGGGCAGCCGCAATTCACTCCCCTGGAAAACCGACAGGCCGCTGCAGTTGACGCAGACGGAGATGTCGCCATCGTGAGGTGTGTTCGCGGGATCTCGGGGGTCGACGAAGGCATTCACGGTGTGCTGACAGAACGGACACCGTCGTGCGACGACGACGTGGACATTCATCTAGCCCACGTTAGGCGCGATGGGTGCGTCTGCAAATGCCTACAGCGAGCGGATTTCCGCTTCATTGCATGCGAAATGATGCCGATGGATAGCAAAAATCGACTGTGGCAAAGACGAATTCGAGGCAGTGAGCCCTTCCAACTGCACTGCCATCGTTAAATTGTCCAAATAGCGAAACGATCACCTACGAGGTGGTCGGGTCTTCGGCGTCCAGGATCCGCGTGACGGTACTCCCGATCGAGCGGGCAAACGTGCGATCATCGAGGTCTTGCGGCCCAGTCGACGCGCTGGTAACGGGAGTCGCCAGCGGGTACCCACGTCACATGAACATCGCTACCAAGGCGATCGACCTGCTCGTCAATCCACCGCGGAACTCGGACCCCGATCGGCTGCGCGCAGCGGTCGCCGGCAAAACGGTGCTGGTGACTGGGGCGTCGTACGGACTCGGCGAGGCAACCGCCCAGAAGCTCGCGGCAGCCGGTGGCACGACGTTGCTCGTGGCACGCTCGGTGGACAAGCTCAATGAACTCGCAGCGACACTCACCGACAGCGGCGGGCGGGCAGTCGCCTACGCTGCTGACCTCAGCGACGAGGCAGCGGTCGCCGACCTGGTGGACCGAATCACCGAGGACCACGGCGCGCTTGACATCGTGGTGAACAACGCCGGCAAGTCGATCCGGCGGTCGCTACACCTGCAGTACGAACGACCCCACGATTTCGTGCGCACGATCGACGTCAACTATCTCGGGCCAATCCGCTTGCTGCTGGGGCTGATTCCGCCGATGAGGGAGCGCGGCAGCGGCCACATCGTGAACATCTCGAGCATCGGCGTGCGGGTGCCGCCCGGTCCGCGGTGGGGCACATACCAGGCATCCAAGGGTGCTTTCGACACGTGGCTGCGCAGTGTCGCGCCGGAGTTGCACAACGACGGGGTTGACGTCACCTCGGTGTATATGGGGTTGATCCACACTCGGATGACCGAGCCCACACCTAGCTTGCGCAGAGTGCCCGGACTCTCCCCAGAGCAGGCCGCCGACATCGTCGCGAAAGCGATCATCGAACAGCCCGCCACGATCGAGCCATGGTGGGCGTGGCCTGCCGAAGTCACCTCGGTGCTGTTGCGAGGGCCGGTCGATCGCGCGGCCCAGTTGTGGTACCGGTACACCAGCGATTCCGGCAATGCGCAGGAGGTCGGAAGTGAGTAATGCAAGTGTGGTGACCACAGCGGGTCGTGCGTTGTTGCGATCGAGATTGCTTACCCCCATGGCGCCCGGAGCGCTATTCGGCATACTTCACGAAGCGACTCGAGGCCGCACGAATCCCTTCACCCTGCTTGCTGTCGCGGCCGCCCGCTGGCCAGATCGCCCGGCGATGGTCGACGAAGACGGTGCCATCAGCTACGGCGAGTTGCGGTCAAGAACCGAAGCACTCGCTGATCAGCTCGGCCGTCGCGCCGGACCCGGGCATGCGGTGGGGATCTTGTGCCGCAACGGGCGGGGCTTTGTCCAGGCGGTGTTCGGGCCAGCCCTGCTCGGTGCTGACGTGGTGCTGCTCAACACGGACTTTCACGCCGACGCGCTTGCCGCCGCGTTGAGCACGCACCGGATCAAGACAGTGGTCTGCGACGACGAATTCACGGATCGCGTGAAAGCCGCAGACGGGTCCGTCACCGTGATCGATCCGGTCGCGGTCAACGCGCATCGGGGTGGTCCGCGGCCCAAGGTTGCAGCGGCAGGTCGAATCGTCCTTCTCACATCCGGCACAACGGGTCAACCCAAAGGCGTTCCCCGTAAGCCGGAAATCGCTTCGGCGCTGGGTGTCGGCGCGTCGATCCTCGATCGCACTGGGCTGCGAATCGGTTCCCGAATCGCTGTAGCGGTACCCATGTTTCACGGCTTGGGGTTCGGCATGCTGATCCTGACCGTGGCCCTCGGCGGCACGGCACTGACGCTGCGGCGGTTCGAAGCAGAAGCGACTCTGGCCCAGGCGTCGCAACATCGGGCCGACGCATTCACCGCGGTGCCGGTGATGCTGGCACGCATCCTCGATCTGCCCGACGACGTGCGGGCGCGTCACCCGTTGCCGTCACTGCGCGTGGTGATATCAAGTGGCGCCCGATTGGACCCAAGCCTGGCCCGCCGTTTCATGGACGCATACGGCGACGTGATCTACAACGGTTACGGCTCCTCGGAAGTCGGCATCGGTTCCCTGGCGACACCGGCAGACCTGCGCGAAGCGCCCGAGACGGTCGGTAAGCCGGTCGCCGGGTGCCCCGTCCGCATTCTCGACGAAGACGGCAAGACCGTCGGGCCGAATGTCACCGGTCGCGTCTTCGTCGGCGGCGAGCTGACGTTCGACGCTTACACCGGTGGGGAGACCAAGGACATGGTCGCCGACATGACCAGCACCGGCGACATGGGCTACTTCGACGAGGCGGGACGGCTCTACATCGTCGGCCGTGAAGACGACATGATCGTCTCCGGCGGCGAGAACGTATACCCGCGCGCCGTGGAAAACGCCCTCGCCGAACATCCCGACGTCGCCGACAACGCCGTGATCGGCGTGCCGGACGAAGACTACGGCGAACGCCTCGCCGCATTCATCGTTCCCCGTCCGGATGCCAGCCTGGACGCGGCCGAGCTTCGGGATTACCTGAAAGACAAGGTGTCCCGCTATGAGCAACCGCGTGACATCGAGATCGTCAGCGAGATTCCGCGCAACCCGGCAGGCAAGGTACTGCGAAACGAGCTAGCCGAGTGACTTCGGCTCGACGACCCACGATCCTTGGCGCATCACACCCGTCACCGCGAGATCCGAGTCCAGCACCACCAAGTCGGCGGCCGCGCCGGGGACGAGACCCGTGCATGGCAGTCCCAACGCGCGCGCCGGGTTGATCGACGCCTGACGCACGGCGAGCATCAACGCCTCATCGCGGGGCAGCCCGCTGTGCGTCACGGCGAACCGGAACACCCGATCCATCGTCGCCGTGCTGCCCGCGATGGTGTCGGTTCCCGCCACTCGGGCCACCCCGTCGACGACGTCCACCGCCACCGGCCCAAGGCCATAGCTCCCATCAGCCATTCCTGTCGCGGCCATCGCGTCGGTGATCAACGACACCCGGTCGGGTCCCGCGCTGTGCGCGACATGTCGATACAGCGCGGGATCGACATGCACACCGTCGGTGATCAGTTCCACGGTCACCCTGGAGTCTTCGAGCAGCGCGATCACGGGACCGGGCTCGCGAGTATGGATCGGGCGCATCGCGTTGAACAGATGCGTGCCCACGGTGGCGCCCGCCGCGATCGCCGCCCGGGTCTGCTCGTAGGTCGCCTCGGTGTGGCCGACGGCAGCCACCACGCTCCTATCGACGATGCGCTCGATCGCCGCCAGGGCGCCGTCGCGTTCCGGCGCCATGGTGACCATGCGGATCGCATCTGCACCCGCTTCGAGTACGCGGTCAATCTCTGCGGGGTCCGGGTCACGCATCAGGGATGGCTGGTGGGCGCCGCACCGCTTGGTGGACAGCCAAGGTCCTTCCAGATGGATCCCGGCGAGCAGTCCAGCCCGTACGTTGTCGGCTAATTCCGTTACCTCGCGCAACAATTCGGCGGGTTCGGCGGTGACCAGCGAGGCGACGAGGGTGGTGGTGCCGTGCCTGCGGTGCAATGCCACGGCGGTCGACGTGTCGGCGGCCGAAGCGGTGGAGAAGTTCGCCCCACCTCCGCCGTGCACATGGGTGTCGACGAAGCCCGGCACCACCGTCACCGCCCCGAGGTGGCGATCCGCCGGCCGCGGCACGGCTCCGGCACCAGCCGCCCGGACTACGTCGTCCGAAACGTCAATCCACCCGGGCCGCAGCAGTTCTCGGCCGGTCAGCAGGGTGTCGGCGGTCAACAGCACCCAGGTGCCCTATTTGTTCGCGGCGAAAAGGCTTGCACCGGAGGAGATCTCCGCGCCTTCGAACACCGCCTCGGATGGAACGATGTTCCCCGATTCCCGTTCGTCCATGACCACAACCGGAACGATGGGGTTGAGTCCCTTGGCCTCGACCGACGGGACGTCGTAGGTGATGACGACCTGGCCCGCGATGACGTCGTCGCCCTGACTGACGTGGGTCGTGAAGCCTTCGCCGTTCAGTCGGACGGTGTCCAGTCCGAGGTGCACCAGAACGCCGACGTTGTCGGGGGTCATGACGATATAGGCGTGCGGGAGCAGCTTCAAGATCTTGCCGCTAACCGGGGCGACGGCATCGATCACGCCGCGCGGAGGGTCGATAGCGGCGCCGTAACCCACCATGCCCGCCGAAAACACGGGGTCGGGGACATCCTGCAGCGGAACCGCACGTCCGCCGACCGGGGCGATGACTGGCGTCGTGGTCACGCACCAACAATACGAGCGTGGGGCAAGACGGTCTCAAGTTCGCGGCTTCTCGTCTAGGCTTCCGCTCAGCTTCGGCGGCGGACGAGATTTGCCTCAGAGGAGGTCACCGGTAATGAGCGACACGACGAAACCTGAAGGGACGCGGGAAAAGTCGGGTCTGCGCATTCCCGGCTTCGCGCAACTGCAGCGGCTGGGCAAGAGCCTCATGTTGCCGATCGCGGTGCTGCCCGCGGCGGGAATCCTGCTCCGACTCGGCCAGGACGATTTGCTCGGCAGAATTCATGCCCCGGTCATCGGATCCTTCTTCAAAGCGATGACGGCGGCGGGCGACGCGCTGTTCAGCAACCTCCCACTGCTCTTCGCCGTCGGCGTCGCCATCGGATTCGCCAGGAAGGCGGACGGTTCGACCGCACTGGCCGCCGTCGTGGGCTATCTGGTGGTGCAGGCGGTGTTCAAGACGATGTCGCCGATCGTTCTCGCCGGCCAGGTCGACAAGGCCGGCGACCAAGCCCAGATCAACTACAGCGTGTTCGCGGGAATTGTGGTCGGTCTGGTCACCGCGTGGCTGTTCGACCGCTACCACACCATCCAATTGCCGACCTACATCGGATTCTTCGGAGGCAGGCGCTTCGTCCCGATCGTGGTGTCACTGGCCTGCCTGTTCATCGCGTTCGCGATGAGCTACTTCTATCCGATCTTCAACGCGGGGCTGACGGGCCTCGGCAAGTTCATCGGCGGAAGCGGAGCTTTCGGCGCTTTTGTCTATGGGTTCGCCAATCGCATGCTGATTCCACTGGGCCTGCACCACATCCCGAACTCCTACATCTGGTTCCTCTACGGCGACTACCAGTCCCCCGACGGCAAAGTCGTCACCGGTGAACTCACCCGATTCGCGGCCGGCGACCCCACCGGGGGTCATCTCACGTCGGGGTTCTATCCGATTCTGATGTTCGGGCTGCCAGCAGCCGCGCTGGCCATGATCCAGGTGGCGAACAAGAAACAGAGGAAGGTCGCGGTCGGCATTCTGGCGGCGGCGGGGCTGACCGCGTTCCTGACCGGCGTGACCGAGCCGCTCGAATTCGCGTTCATGTTCGTGGCATTTCCGCTGTACCTCCTCCACGCGGTGCTGACGGGGCTGTCCCTGGCGATCGCGTATCTGCTCGACATCCATTTGGGTTTCTCGTTCTCCGCGGGGCTCATCGACTTGCTTCTCTACGGCACGGCGCCGGCNGCGAAGAACATCCCGCTGCTCATCGCAATGGGACTCGTGTTCTTCGTCGTCTATTACCTGGTGTTCCGATTCGCGATCACCAGGTGGAACCTGAGAACCCCGGGACGCGAGCCGGAGAGCGAATTCGAGGCCGAGGAGGCTGCCAACCTCGGCGAGAGCGCCGATACCGCGGCCGCAGTGACGACCGGCGGATCCGGCACGACGGCATTGACCGCACCCGCAGCCGTCGACAGCAAGGCCGAGAAGGTCATCGCGGCGTTCGGCGGCCGGGAGAACCTCGTGAACGTCGACGCCTGCATCACGCGCCTGCGCATGGAGGTCGCCGACAAGACCAAGGTCGATCAGGCCAGGCTGAAAAGTCTTGGGGCCGCGGGTGTCGTGGAGGTCGGCAACAGCGTCCAGGCGGTGTTCGGCACAGATGCCGAGGCCCTGAAGAACGACATCATCGAAATCCTCTAGGAAGGGGCCGCCCGTGTCCACCTGGCTCATCACCGGCTGCTCGACGGGACTCGGACGCTCCCTCGCGGAAGCTGTCATCGGCGCAGGCCACAACGCCGTCGTCACCGCCCGCGATGTCGCGAGAGTCGCCGACCTGGCCGATACCGCGCCGGACCGCGTGCTCGCGGTCGCGCTCGACGTCACCAATCCTGAACAGGCCGCCTCCGCTGTGCAGCAAGCCCAGCAGCGGTTCGGCGGCGTCGACGTGCTGGTCAACAACGCCGGCTATGGCTACCGCGCCGCCGTCGAAGAAGGTGACGACGCCGATATCCGCAGCCTTTTCGAGACGCACTTCTTCGGCACGGTCGCGATGATCAAGGCCGTGCTGCCGGGTATGCGGGCACGTCGCTCCGGCGCAATCGTGAACATCTCCTCGATCGGCGCCCAGCTGACCCCGGTGGGGTCCGGCTACTACGCCGCCGCGAAAGCCGCGATCGAAGGGATCAGCGGAGCGCTTCGCGGAGAGCTTGCGCCCCTTGGTATCTCGGTCACCATCGTCGAGCCGGGCGCTTTCCGCACCGACTTCGCGGGACGCTCGCTCACCCAATCGTCAACGGTCATCGATGACTATGCGGCCACCGCCGGCCAGCGTCGCAAAGAGAACGACACCATGGACGGCAAGCAGGCCGGCGACCCCGCGAAGGCCGGAGCTGCGATCATTTCGGCCGTCGAATCAAGCGAGCCGCCCGCTTTCCTACTCCTCGGACCCGACGCGCTCGCCGCCTACCGCTACATCGCCGAGGACCGCGCGAACGAAATCGCGAAGTGGGAACGGCTCACGGCGAGCACCAACTTCGATTCGTGACGCTGCAAATCCGCTCCATGGTTCCTACGGCAAGCGTTAATGTCTTGGTGTCTTCGCGGAAGACTGCTGGGAGGCGACATGAGCGGCTATCGGACAGTGATTGTCGGGACCGACGGCTCAGCTTCATCGATGCGGGCTGTCGATCGGGCAGGTGCGGTCGCAGCGCAGGAGAATGCGAAGCTGATCATCGCGAGCGCGTACATCCCAGGTGTCGAAAAGGGCGGCTGGTCAAGAGCACCCTCGCACGATCATGTGGCTGACCCCCGGGCAGCCGACAGCCTCGGAAGCGACGGCTATAAGTTGCACGGAGGTGCTCCTGTTTATGCGATCCTTCGCGATGCCCGCGACCGGGCGAAGGACGCCGGCGCACAGGACATCGAGGAGCGGGCGATCGAGGGAGCTCCAGTCGACGCACTGGTGCATTTGGCTACGGACGTCAAGGCCGACCTGCTCGTCGTCGGCGACGTGGGACTGGACAGCGTCGCCGGGCGGCTGCTGGGTTCGGTGCCTGCCGACGTCGCACGCAAAGCCAAGATCGACATCCTGATCGTGCACACCGCCGATTAACCTTCAGCGTCGCTGCGAGGGCACGAAGATGATGCGACAGAATCGCATCCAGCATGACCGACAGCGAGAGCTCCCCCGCCGATAGCCGACGGCGCCACATCGTGCGACTCGCGCTGTTCGCAGGTTTCCTACTCGGGCTGTTCTATCTCGTTGGCGTTTCGCGCGTCGTCGATGTCGAGGATGTTCGCCGCACGGTTGCCGCCACGGGTCCCGCTGCGCCACTGACTTACGTGGTGCTGGCTGCCGTCTTGGCCGCCGTCTTCGTGCCGGGCCCGATTCTGGCGGCCGGCAGCGGCGTGTTGTTCGGGCCTGTGCTCGGGGTGTTCGTGACGCTTGGCGCGACGGTCGGAACGGCGATCATCACCAGCCTCATCGGCCGGCGAGCAGGTCGGGACAGCGCCCGAGCGCTTCTCGGAGCAGAACGTGCCGACCGGCTCGACCAACTGATCGAGCGGCGAGGGCTGTGGGCAGTCGTCGGTCAACGGTTCATCCCCGGCATCTCGGATGCGCTCGCTTCCTACGCGTTCGGTGCATTTGGACTTCCGTTGTGGCAGATGGCTATTGGCGCATTCATCGGGTCGGCGCCTCGGGCGTTCGTCTACACGGCATTGGGCGCGTCCATCGGCGACCTGTCGTCGCCGTTGGCCTACACCGCGGTCGCGGTCTGGTGCGTCACCGCCATCATCGGGGCCTTCGCGACGCACCGCGGCTACCGGAAATGGCGTGGGCGAGCGGGTCGCGAACCGGACCCGACGCCGCTGTCGAGATGCAGCGAAGATTGACAGGACACGCCGGGCTACTTTGACAAGACTTCGGCGTGTCGCGAGAGCTTGTTA
>C688J18823_10000475_pt1 | contig 23158 bp, 21 predicted proteins | sample HopSoiMetagenom1_FD_18823 | JGI IMG/M metagenome (IMG submission 18823) | reverse complement strand
CCGCCGGTGCGGTTCACGACGTTAAACGGCTGGCCGAGATCCTTTTCCAACAGCGCCGCAACAATGCGCGCGGTCGCGTCCGTGCCGCCGCCGGCGCCCCACGGCACGATCACGGTCACCGGGCGCGCCGGATAGGCCTGCGCCAATGCCGGCTTGAAGCCAAAGCCCGCGACAGCCGCCGCAGCGGCGGATGAAGCCGCGAAGGCGCGGCGCGTGATCTTCCTGGACATGGTGATCCTCCCCTGCGGCGCCCGTGAGTCCAGGCGCTCTTGTGATGTCCGCATTCTAGGCGGCTTTGCGCCGCGGTCGCAAGCCGTTGGCCGATCATACGGTTTCATCGCAGGTGGACATCTCGCCACATCCCGAAATCGGGTGGCCGCAATCGAGCTACCTGACATAGGTATCCATGTGCGGCTCAGTCATCGAGCCGCGATCGATTGCGGAGAGAACCATGACGACAGCCTATTACAGCACCGTGCTGAACCATCCCGTTCCAGTCGTGTGGGATCTGATCCGCGACTTCAACAACTACCCGGCCTATATCGACGAGGTCACCGAAAGCGTGATCGAGGACAACAAAGGCGGCGACGAAATCGGCGCAGTGAGGCGCTTCTGCTATCTCGGCAACGGGGTTCGCCAACGTCTCGCCGGCCATTCCGACGAAGGCCACACGCTGACCTATGCCGGCATCGAGCCGCTGCCGTTTCCATCCGGTCTCGTGCCCGAAGCGCCCGCACCGACTCACTATCAGGGCACGATGCACCTGCTTCCGGTCGTCGAGGGCAACAGAACATTCATCGAATGGGCTGTAACGCTCGACACCGCGCCGCAGGATGCCGAGCGTTGGCGGACGCAATTCCAGTCATGGATTCCGGATTGGACTCGTTCGCTCGAAAGGGCGTTAAGCCGCCTTCGCGCGTGAGGCGATGGTCTTCACTTTTGCGGGCATTGCAGAACCTTTCGGTAGCGATGCAGCCGCCAGATTCCGCGTTTGCGCCGCAATAATTCCTTAATTGGGGGAGCCAATGTGCCCGCGCTTGGGGGTCAGAGCATGGGGAGACATCATGACTGACAGCGAATTGGAAGGAGCGCAGAAATCAGGTGGCGCGCTATCGGGCGATGGAGCAGGAAACCACGGATCCGCTCGCGGCGAGTTTGCTACACGATATCGTTTTGGATTTGGAAGCAGAGTTGGAAGGATTGCGGCAAAGCATCGGCCTTGATGCTGCTGTGTAAGCACTGACGCATCCGACATCAGGACGGTCTACCTGGGGGCACTGCGGCACTATTGCACGGTGCCCCCTTTCATTGACACAGCCTATCTCAATCGGACGCTTCGCGTCGAGGCTACTCCGCCGCCTCGCTATGGCCGAGCCGGGCGTTGAGCTTGCGGATCAACTCTTCGGCGGCATCCGAGATCACGGTGCCGGGCGGGAAGATCGCTTCGGCACCGGCCTTGTACAGCGCCTCATAATCCTGCGGTGGCACCACGCCGCCGATGATGATCATGATGTCCTCGCGGCCGTGCTTTTTCAGCGCGGCCTTGAGTTCGGGTACGGCGGTGAGATGAGCGGCCGCCAGCGACGACACGCCGAGAATGTGCACGTCGTTCTCGACCGCCTGCCGTGCCGCCTCATCGGCGGTGGCGAACAGCGGCCCGATATCGACGTCGAAGCCGACATCGGCAAAGGCCGATGCGATCACCTTCTGGCCACGGTCATGGCCGTCCTGGCCGATCTTGGCGACGAGGATGCGGGGGCGGCGGCCCTCGGCCGTCTCGAACGCATCGATCAGTTCCTGCACCTTCTCGACCCGGTTGGACATGGCGGACGCCTCTCGCTTGTAGACGCCGGTGATGGATTTGATTTCGGCGCGGTGACGCCCGAATACTTTTTCCATCGCGTCCGAAATTTCGCCGACGGTGGCTTTGGCGCGCGCCGCGTCGATGGCGAGTGCCAGCAGATTGCCGTTGCCTTCGCCGGCGCTGCGCGTCAGCGCGGCCAGCGCCTGGTCGACTTCCTTCTGGTCGCGCTCGGTGCGCAGCCGCTTCAGCTTGTCGATCTGCAGCCGCCGCACGGTGGAATTCTCCACCTTGAGCACGTCGATCGCGGCCTCATTGACCGGCTTGTATTTGTTGACGCCGATCACCGCCTGCCGCCCGGCATCGATCCGCGCCTGCGTCTTGGCCGAGGCTTCCTCGATGCGCAGTTTCGGCACGCCGGCCTCGATGGCCTTGGCCATGCCGCCGAGCGCCTCGACCTCCTGGATATGGCCCCAGGCTTTCGCCGCGAGATCTCGCGTCAGCCGCTCAACGTAATACGAGCCGCCCCAGGGATCGATGATGCGGTTGGTGCCGCTTTCCTGCTGCAGGAACAATTGCGTGTTGCGGGCGATGCGGGCCGAGAAATCAGTCGGCAGCGCCAGCGCCTCGTCGAGCGCATTGGTGTGCAGCGACTGGGTGTGACCCTGCGTCGCCGCCATCGCCTCGATGGTGGTGCGCATCACATTGTTGAAGACGTCCTGCGCGGTCAGCGACCAGCCGGAGGTCTGGCAATGTGTGCGCAGCGACAGCGAGCGCGGATCCTTCGGATTGAACTGGGTCAGCAGCTTGGCCCACAAAAGCCGCGCGGCGCGCATCTTGGCGACTTCCATGAAGAAGTTCATGCCGATCGCCCAGAAGAACGACAGCCGCGGCGCGAAGCGGTCGACGTCGAGGCCGGCCGCCAAGCCGGCACGCAGATATTCGACGCCGTCGGCCAGCGTATAGGCGAGTTCGAGATCCTGCGTCGCGCCGGCTTCCTGCATGTGATAGCCGGAAATGGAAATGGAGTTGTACTTCGGCATCTTTTGCGAGGTGTACGCAAAGATGTCGGAGATGATCCGCATCGAAGGCGTCGGTGGATAGATGTAGGTGTTGCGCACCATGAACTCTTTCAGAATGTCGTTCTGAATGGTGCCCGAGAGTTTTTCCGGCGGAACGCCCTGTTCCTCGGCAGCGGCCACGAACAGCGCAAGGATCGGCAGCACCGCGCCGTTCATGGTCATCGACACGCTCATCTGGTCGAGCGGAATGCCGGCAAACAGCGTGCGCATGTCATAGATGGAATCGATCGCCACGCCGGCCATGCCGACGTCGCCTGACACGCGGGGATGATCACTGTCGTAGCCGCGATGGGTGGCGAGGTCGAAGGCGACCGACAGGCCCTTTTGCCCGGCCGCGAGGTTGCGGCGGTAGAAGGCGTTGGAATCTTCCGCCGTGGAGAACCCGGCATATTGTCGGATGGTCCAGGGCTGGTTGACGTACATGGTCGGGTAGGGGCCGCGCAGATAGGGCGCAACGCCCGGCCACGTCTCCAGGAAATCGATGCCTTCGAGATCGGCCTCGCTGTAGCCGGGCTTGACCGGGATGCCCTCGGGCGTCAGCCAGGGCTCGGCGCTGCCGACGGGCTGCGCGGGCGCGGTGGCTTCAAAGGCGATATCTGCGAAGTTCGGTATGCGGCTCATGGGACCCATTATAGCATATGTGAACGTTGGGGGGCGCCATCCCTAATCGTGATCCGGATGCTGGTGGCTGCTGATGGTCGCCAGCTTCTCCGGCCCATAATTCTGCTGCGTGGTCTGGCTCGGCAGGTTGGCGATGCCGACCACCCAGCCGAGCCGGGATTCGGTTCCATATTGCCGCGTCGGCACTACCCGGTCGGGGCGGTCGAATGTGCCGGTCATGATCTCGATCCGGGGGCCGCCGATGCGGCGGAAGCTTAGGGGCGTGCCGCAGTCGGAGCAGAAATCGCGCTCGGCGATGGACGAGGATTGGAAGGCGGCGGGCTTGCCGCGGGTCCAGCTGAAGTCTTCGTGCTCGATGTCGGCAAAGGAGGCAAAGGGCGCGCCCGAGGCCTTCTGGCACATCCGGCAATGGCAGATGCTGATCTTGGCGGGTGCCTTCGATACCGCAAAGCGGATGGCGCCGCACTGGCAGCCGCCGGTCAGGACCGTCTTGTGGTTGTTTTCCGTCATGCTCACTCCATCCGCCGCCAGGCTTCCCGCAGCATCGCCAACGCATCGCCACCGGCAAAGATGAAATCACCGACGCCGGCCTCGCGCAGCGCGGCCTCCTGTTCGCCGGGCCGCCCTGCCTGATAGATATGCTTGGCGCCGGCCGCTTGAAGGGCTTTTGCAGCGGCTACCGCGTGTTCCGCATAGACCCTGTCGGATGAGCATAGACATGCGGTCGCAGCACCCGATGCCTTGAACGCGGTGGCCAGCGCCGCCGGGTCGGCAAAGCCTTGCGTGTCGAACGCTTCGATGCCGCCGGTCTCGAAAAAGCTCTTGGCGAAGGTGGCGCGCGCGGTGAAGTCGGCGGCCGTGCCGAGATTGGCGAGAAAGATCTTTGGCCGCGCGCCTGACGTCGTGAGCTTTTCGTCCGACTTGTCGCGCAGCGCCTCGAACGGCGCGGCCAGCCGCATCGGCGTCAGCGGGTCGAACTTGAACTTCGCCTCGCCATAGGATGGCAGCACGATCGGCCTTGCGTCGAGTACGGCGATCTCAGCCTCATGGAGGTTCGGGAATTCGCTCGCGCCGGTCAGCACGTCCTTGCGTTTGGCAATATTGGTCTCGCGCGCGGCTCTTGTCGTGGCCACCTTGCGCTGGATCAGGTTCTGCTCGAGCGCGGCGAAGATGCCGCCGGCCGTTTCGATCTCCTGAAACAGCGACCATGCGGATTCGCAAAGCTGTTTTGTCAATGTTTCGATGCCGCCGGAGCCGGCTGCGGGATCGCTCACCTTGGCGAGATTGGATTCCTCCAGCAGCACCAGTTGCGTGTTGCGCGCGGCACGCCGCGCGAACGGATCGGGCAATCCCAAGGCAAGCGTGTGCGGCAATACTGTGATGGCGTTGGCGCCGCCGAGACCGGCGGAGAAGGTCGCCATCGTCGCGCGCAGCATGTTCACGTAAGGATCGCGCTGCGTCAGCACGCGCCAGGCGGTATCGGCCGCAACGAACAGCGGCTTGGGCGTGAGGCCGCAGGCCTGCTCGATCCGCGCCCACAACAGCCGCAGCGCCCGGAATTTTGCGAGCGTCAGGAACTGGTCCGCGTCCGCGCTGAGCCGCGCATAGACCATGCTCTGCGCATCCTCGAGCGCAACGCCTGCCTGCTCGATCGCGCGCAGATAGGCGACGCCGGCAGCCAGCACGAAGGCCAGTTCCTGAACTTCGGATCCGCCGGCATCATGGATCACCCGTCCATCGGCTGCGGCGAGCGGGCCCTTGAAGCCCATCGCGGCGAGGCCCTTGATCGCACCCGTGACGNCGGGCACGATCTCCTCCCAGCTGTAGGGACTGGAGCCCCATACCGCGCAGGACCCGAGCGGGTCGAGCCCGAAGCGGATATCGCAGGCGGCGGCGTCGATGCCTCTGCGCTTGATATATTCCGCGATGTGAATGGCGGCCATTCGCGACTGCGGGCCGATCTGAAGCTCGATGCCGATCCCGGCGTCGAGATAAATGCCGTCGAGAACCTGCGCGACCGCCTCCGCCGAAGGATCCAGTCCGAAACCATGGGCGCCATTGGCGCCGGCGAATACGAGTGTCAGCCCGGTCGCGCCGTTCTCCAGGTCGTGCAGCGCCTGCGCATTGGCTGCCTTTGCCTCGGGATGATCGATCCGCTGCATGATCTGCCAGGGCGCAGCCGCGGCGCGGCCGGCGACCGGCGTAGCTCCCTTCGCGCGGGGGTAGATCGGATCGATCTTCAGGCCGTCGGACGTCTTGCTGACCAGTTTCTCGAACGGCGCGCCCTTCAGCACCCCGTCGACCAGCTTGCGCCAGTCATCAAAGGTCGCTTGCGGAAATTCCGCGGCCAATGTCAGCTCGTCAGTGTTGGTCATCCGGCCCATTATTCCCTGGTCGTCGCCTGATTTGGCCGGAAATTGCCACGCCGCGCCCGCCAAGCCAAACGGTTGTTTGGGGTCTTTTGCCGGTCAATCCAGCTCGGGCAGCCGCTGGATACCCTCGGTCGAAAGTTGCGCCAGCGCGTCCGAGACGCGGCGTCCCGCAATGATACGGCCGGGCACGATTTCGGCCAGTGGCACCAGCACGAAGGCGCGCTCGAACAGGCGGGGGTGTGGCAGCGTCAGTTCCGGCTTCTCGAGCCTGAAATCGTCATAGGCGATCAAATCGAGGTCGAGGGTGCGCGGACCCCAGCGCGTCTCATGGGCGCGGTCGCGGCCGAATTTTTTCTCGATCTTGTGCAGCGTAAACAGCAGCGCATGCGGATCGAGGCTGGTTTCGATCTCGATACAGGCATTGATGAACGGCGCCTGGTGTTCCTCGCCCCAGGGCGGGGTGGTGTAGTCGGACGAACGCGCGAGCAGGGCGGCCTGCGTCATGCCGCAAATATTGGCGATGGCTTTCCGGAATGTGGCGCGGACGTCGCCGACATTGCCGCCGAGTGCGATCAGCACGTCCGCCATGTCAGGGCGATTGCCGCTTGCGGATCAGCACCACGCCGACATCTTCGAAGATCGCGGCGATCGGCGCATGCGGCTTGTGGACGGTGATCTTGACCGCATCGATGCGCGCAAATGCCGCGAATATCGCGTCGGCCACGGCGCCGGCGGCGCGCTCCAGCAGCTTGTAATTGGTGTTCTTGAACGCCGCCGTCGCGGTCGCCACCACGCTGGCATAGGATACGGTGTCGGACAGGTGATCGGTGCGCGCGGCCTCCGACAGATCAGCGGAAAGTTCGAGGTCGATGACAAAGCGCTGCCCGACTTCGGTCTCGTGCTCCATCACGCCGTGGCGGGCGTGGATGACGACGCCGGTGATGAAGATCGTATCGCTCATTCCCGTTCCCTGATTGCGGCGGTGACACGCAGTGCCTGTACGGTCTCGGCGACGTCATGTGCCCGGATGATCTGCGCCCCGTTCTGGGCCGCCAGCAGATGCGCGGCAATCGAGCCGCCGAGACGCTGATGCGGTTCCGACGGGGTCACCGTGCTGATGAAACGCTTGCGCGAGGCGCCGACCAACAGCGGAAGTCCGAACGACTGCAACTCGCCGAGCCGCGCCAGTGCGGTCATGCTCTGCTCGGGCGTCTTGCCGAAGCCGATGCCGGGGTCGAGGACAATCTTGTCAGGCGAAATTCCCGCTTTCGCGGCGATGTCGAGCGAACGCGCGAAGAAGTCGACGATGTCCTGCATGATGTCGATGGCGGGATCGGCACTATCGCGGTTATGCATGATGATGACGGGCACGCCGCGCTCGCCGACCAGTCCGGCCATGCCGGAATCGCGTTGCAGGCCCCAGACATCGTTGGCGATGACGGCGCCCTGATCGAGCGCCCAGGCGACGACAGCCGATTTCATGCTGTCGATCGACACGGGAATGCCGAGCGCAACCACGTCAGGCAGCACCGGCCGCAGTCGTTGCAGTTCTTCTTCCGCCGAGATCGGCTCCGACCCGTAGGGCCGGGTCGATTCCGCGCCGATGTCGATGATGTCGGCGCCTTCGGCAACCATCCGCCGGGCCTGGGCCAGCGCACGCTCGGGGGCGGCGAATTGCCCGCCGTCCGAGAATGAATCGGGCGTTACATTCAGCACGCCCATCACCGCCGGATAGGGCCTGGACTTTAGCGCAGGCAGCACCGCATGACCGGCCGGACCGGTGGCGGCGGTGGGTCTGGGCTTGGCGGCCATCATGCGGTGGCTTTGCGCGGTCCGCGCCGGGGAGTCAAGGCGTGAGAGCCTGCCCCGCGGGGCCGCCCGACCGGCTTCAGTAGCTGATCTTCGGCGCAAGCTTGCGCGCCTGCGCAATCAGTTGCTCGACCGACCTTTCGGAAGGCAGAACCCGGACAAGTTTGCGCCGGGTATTCACGTCTTTAATGTTCTGGGCGAGCCGCGCCGGGTTGCGCAGCGCGAGTTCGCGCACGGTAGTGACGCCGGCCGCGCGCACCAGGCCCACCTTGGCCTTGCCCATTCCGGGGATGCGCATGTAGTCGGAAAAATTGGCCCATTCGAGCAGTTGCTGTTCGCTGATGCCGGTCTTCGCCGCGAGCGCCTTGCGTCCCTTCACCGTGCGGGCGGCCTCCAGCAGCGCCTCGGTGGTGCGAATGCCCAACGATTTCAGTTTCGAGGCAGAGTAGGCGCTCAGGCCTTCGATCGCGGAAAGGGGATAAGTCATGATGCTCGATGAAAAAGGAATGTGCTTGGGGCGAACATGTTCGCGAATGTGCTTGCTATGCGAACTGGCTGAGGCCCGGCGTCCCTGAAATGATTTCTCCCATTTGATCTGCTCCGATTTTGTCGCGACCGAACCTGAAAAGCTCACGCGCCACGCCCTGAATCTCGTTCATGCCCAGGCCAAGCGCCATCAGCCTGGTGCCGACCGCCATCAAGCCTCCACCCATCAGCCGCGAGAAACCTCCACCGCTGCTGGACGCTGCAATCGCAGCTTCTGCCCCCGGAATTTGGTCGATCAGGACCTGAACCTTGTCGGAGGGCCCCTCGTTACGGAGGAAACCCAGAACGATGCCGATGGTTTTTTCAGCGACAGCGCTATCGATGCCGGCCTTGGCGGCCAGCCGTCCTACCAGTTCGTCCATATATTGCCCCGTCCCCAACCAACCGGCCGTTTGATAGGCCGCTTGCCTAAAATTGATCTTGAGCGTCTGCGTTCCGAAATACAAGCGACCCACCCCCATCGAGATGATTTTGATTCGCCGAGTGTTGCAGCAATGCAAGACTTGGTGCCGATTCACACTGGCTTGTTGCGCTGCGTTCCCGTTTTTTCTCCTAAAGGTCGGAAAAAAGTATGAGACGTGCATGCCGAGGTGGGCGAATACTCACGTGTGCGCCGCGAACGGTTTCATTCCGAAGCCAGGATGCGATATGATTGCCAACCAAACCTGCGCGATGCGCGCGAAGAGGCGATGCAATGGTGACCTCCGATAACAAGACGGCCGATACCGCCGAGAAGATTTTCATCGGCAAAGGTGAAGAAACGGCATGGCTTGCGCTTGCGCTTGCCAATCGGCATGGCCTCGTCACCGGAGCGACCGGAACCGGCAAGACCGTATCGCTGCAGGTGATAGCGGAAGGCTTTGCACGCGCCGGAGTTCCCGTGTTCGCCGCCGATATCAAGGGCGATTTGTCCGGCATCTCCGAAGTGGGCGAGGGCAAGGATTTCATCCTCAAGCGCGCCAAGGAGATGGGCCTCGATTTTCAGCCGGACCAGTTCTCGACGGTGTTCTGGGACGTGTTCGGCGAGCAGGGCCATCCGGTTCGCGCTACGGTCACAGAGATGGGGCCGCTATTGCTGTCGCGGATGCTCGATCTGAACGACGTGCAGGAAGGCGTCCTCAATGTCGCATTCCGCGTGGCGGATGAAAACGGCCTGACGCTGATTGATATGAAGGATCTACGCGCGCTGCTAGACGCGATCGCGCCAGCCGGCGGCAAAAAGGGGCCGGATGCCGAGGAGGACGTGCTCGCCGACATCCGAAAGGCTGCGCAAAGCTATGGCAATGTCAGCAAGGCAACCGTTGGAACCATTCAGCGCCAGCTTCTGGTGCTGGAAAACCAGGGCGCATCGAAATTCTTCGGCGAGCCGGCGCTGACGCTGAAGGATTTCATGAAGACCGACAGCGACGGCCGCGGGATGATCAACATCCTGGCCGCCGACAAGCTGATGCAGAGCCCAAAACTCTACGCCACCTTCCTGTTGTGGATGCTGTCGGAGCTGTTTGAAGAGTTGCCGGAAGCGGGCGACCTGCCGAAGCCGAAACTGGTGTTCTTCTTCGACGAAGCGCATCTGTTGTTCGACGACGCGCCGGAGGCGCTGATGGACAAGATCGAGCAGGTGGTGCGCTTGATCCGCTCCAAGGGCGTCGGCGTCTACTTCGTCACGCAGAATCCGATCGACGTGCCGGACAAGGTGCTGGCCCAGTTGGGCGGTCGCGTGCAGCACGCGCTGCGCGCCTTTACGCCACGTGACCAGAAAGCGGTGAAAGCGGCGGCGCAGACTTTTCGGCCGAATCCGAAACTTGACACCGCGCGTGTCATCATGGAACTCGGCAAGGGCGAGGCGCTGGTGTCGTTCCTGGAAGGCGGCGGCACGCCGACCATGGTCGAGCGCGTCATGATCCGTCCGCCGACCGCGCGGATCGGGCCGGTCACGCCGGAAGAGCGCAAGGCGATCATCAACAAGAGCCCGCTCAAGGGCAAATACGACACCGCGGTCGACGCCGAATCCGCCTATGAGATGCTGCAGAAGCGCGTGGCCGGAACGGCGGCGCCTGCGGGTGGGCAAGATGGTGGCGCCGCCGGCGGCGGAATTCTCGGACAGCTCGGTTCGATCGTCGGCACGATCTTCGGCACCAACGTCAAGCGCGGCAAGATGTCGACCGGTCAGGTGATTGCGCGAGACGTCACGCGCTCTGTCACCAACAAGGTCATCGGCGGTGTCGCTGCCGATCTCGGCAAAGCCGTTGGCGGCTCGCTCGGTGGTTCTATCGGGCGCTCGCTGGTGCGCGGTGCGCTCGGCGGCTTGCTGCGGCGGTAAGGCCACGATCTCCCTCTGACTTCCGGAACGAGCGTGTGCTGAGATATCCGTCGCTACGAAGGCCGCTCGATCTGCTGTTTCTGCTCTGCTGCATCGCCTTGACCGCCGATGTGCTTGCTCCGGAAATCTGGGGCAACGGCAAGACCAAGGACTATCCGCTCTGGTTCTGGGCGGGGCAGCAGGTGCTGCAGGGGAAGAATCTCTACCCCGAGAATCCCGCTGTCTATTTCGAATTCATCTATCCGCCGCTCTCGGCGGTGCTGCTCGCGATCCCGAGCTGGTTCGGCAAGATCCCGCTCTATCTGTGCCTGTCGTTCCTCAACGTCGTCGCGTGGTGGATGACGGCGCAGTTCTCGCACGCGATGGCGGGATCGGGCCGCAAGCCCGGGCCGTGGCTGGAAGCGCTGCCGGGCTTCGTCACCGTCACCTTCGTGTTCGACATGTTCGACCTCGGCCAGCCGAATCTCGTGCTGCTGGCGCTGATGCTCTACGGCTTCTGGCTGCTGCGCGATCACCGTGGGGGGATGGCGGGCAGCATGTTCGCGCTCGCTACCGCCATCAAGGTGTTTCCGGTCGCGGTGCTGCCTTATCTGGTGTGGCGAAGACAGTGGGCGGCGGCCGCCAGCATGCTGGTGTTCATCGGCGTGTTTCTGTTCGTGCTGCCGGCGCCGTTTCGCGGCTTCCAGCACAACGCCGCGGAGCTGAAGACCTGGTACCAGGGCATGGTGGGAACCAGTTCGGAGAAGGGGTTCGGGCAGCGCGACGAGCAGAACTGGTCGTGGGTCAACCAGTCGATCATCGCCGTGACGCACCGGCTGACGCGGCCGGTGAACTACAATCAGGATGATCCGTCCAAGCCTGTGCGCACGATGAATGTCGCCAACCTCGATTTCAAGACGGCGAACTGGGTCGTGCTGGCGATCTCGCTCGCGATCGGGCTCGGATATGTCGCGGTGATGCCGCCGGCCTCGCGCCGTACGGAACGCTCAGATGCCGAGGAGATCGGCATTCTCTTTTGCCTGATCACCGCCGCCTCGCCTTTGGCTCGCCAGTATTACTTTCTGTGGCTGTTCTTTCCGATCACCGTGCTCGCCCATCGCGCCGCCTATGATCTCAGGCCCGCGGCGAGGGCCGGCACTTGGGTGCTGCTCGCTGCGGCGGGCGGCTTATTGTGCCTCTCGCTTCCGCTGTTTCCGACCGACCTGCAGGCATATGGCAACAATCTCGCCGCCACCATCCTGCTGACGGCAGGGCTGGTCTGGCACATATTGCATCCGCCTGCCGCGGATGTTGCCTTGCCTCAGGCCGCGGGCGAGCTACAACTTGACGCCAATAACAAGGCTCACAGCCAAGGGTAACCCAGGGATAATCAGCCATGTCCAACGCAAAGATCCAGCCGGTCCTCGATCATATCGATACTGATTTCGACAACAGCCTCGAGCGGCTGTTTGCGCTGCTGCGGATCAAGTCGATCTCGGCCGACCCGGCCTTCGCCGGCGATTGCAAGGCGGCCGCCGATCATCTTGCCAAGGATATCGCGACGCTCGGCTTCAAGGCCGAGGTGAGGCCGACGGCGGGGCACCCTGCGATCGTTGCCAAGGCCAATGGCAGCAGCGATGGCCGGCCGCATGTTCTGTTCTATGGCCATTATGATGTGCAGCCGGTCGATCCGCTCAATCTGTGGCACCGTCCGCCGTTCGAGCCTGTCGTCACCGACCATGCCGATGGCAGAAAAATCATCGTGGCGCGCGGCGCCGAGGACGACAAGGGGCAGTTGATGACCTTCATCGAGGCCTGCCGGGCCTGGAAGAAGGTGACGGGATCGCTGCCGATCGATGTCACGATCCTGATCGAAGGCGAAGAAGAAGTTGGCTCGAAGAATTTCGTGCCGTTCATGGAGACGATCAAGGACGAGTTGAAGGCCGACTTCGCGCTGGTCTGCGACACCGGCATGTGGGACCCGAACACGCCCGCGATCACGACCTCGCTGCGCGGCCTGATGTATGACGAGGTCACCATCAAGGCCGCCAACCGCGACCTGCATTCCGGCGTGTTCGGCGGTGGCGCACGCAACCCGATCCGCGTGCTGACCAACATCCTCGGCGGCCTGTTTGATGACAACGGCCGCATCACCATTCCCGGCTTCTACGATGGCGTGAAGGATCTGCCGCCGGATATCCTGGCGCAGTGGAAGAACCTGAACCTCACGCCGGAGTCGTTTCTGAAGCCTATCGGCCTGTCGATCCCCGCCGGCGAAAAGGATCGCCTGCTGATCGAGCAGGTATCCTCGCGTCCGACCTGCGACATCAACGGCATCATCGGCGGCTATACCGGCGAGGGCTCCAAAACCGTGATCCCGGCGGAAGCTTCCGCAAAGGTCTCGTTCCGTCTGGTCGAAGGCCAGGACCCGCAGAAGATCAAGCAGGCGTTCCGCGACTATGTCACCGCGCGGCTGCCGGGTGACTGCAAGGCCGTCTTCACCGAGCACTCGAGTGGGGCGGCGATCGCGCTCGACTGGAACATGAAGCCGCTGGCGGCTGCCAAGCGCGCGCTGACCGAGGAATGGGGCAAGGAGGCGCTGCTGGTCGGCTCCGGCGCCTCGATCCCGATCGTCGCGGATTTCAAGAAGACGCTCGGCCTCGACAGCCTGCTGGTCGGCTTCGGCCTCGACGACGACAACATCCATTCGCCGAACGAGAAGTACGACCTCAAGAGCTTCCACAAGGGCATCCGCTCCTGGGCACGGATTTTGGGCGCGTTCGCGGAGGCGAAGTAAAGCGCGTGATCGCGTGGGGTGGGCAAAGGCGCTTTGCGCCGTGCCCACCATCTATCCGATGGGTTGGTCGTTGAATGGTGGGCACGCTGCGCTTTGCCCACCCTACGATCCGGAAAATAAAAACGCCGCCCGGGATTGGACGGCGTTTTGAATGTGTAGAGGTCTGCGATCGCTAGTTTAGCGCATCCACGCTGGGCGTCCACCTTATATTTCCCTCACTCCACCGGGTAGGGCCCGTCGTGAAAAACGCGGTCGTGATAGCCCTTGCTGCCGACCTCGCGCGCGAGTGGGCTGCGGATGTCCTCGCCGGCCCGCAGCCGTGCGATCAGCGCGCGGAAATTATGGCGCGGCTGCCAGCCGAGTTCGGTGCGCGCCCGGTCGTTGACGTAGACGCGATCGATGCCCGGAATCATCGTCCAGCCACGCCGGGCGAATTCGACCTCAAAGTCCGGCACGTAACGGCGGACCACATCCGGCGCGTCGTTGCGCAGTTCCGCCGCGTCGTGGCGCGAGAATGGCGTGGTGGCGCTGATGATGTATTTCACGAAACCCGCCGCTGTCGCGTGCTGGGCCGCCAGCAGATGCGCGCTGACCACGTCTTCGATGTCGACGCGGCGATAGAGGAACTCGTTGATCTTGATGTTGGCGTCGGTGTAGGCCTCGCGTACCGTGTGATTGTCGTCCTCTTCGGGAAAGAAACGCGAGGTGCGCAGCACGATGGCGCGAAGCGAATGATTGCGCGCGAACAGCTGGCAGAGATCCTCCGCAGCCGCCTTGGTGACCCCATAGATATTTTTCGGCACCGCCGCGACGTCTTCCGTGATCCAGGCAGCAGGCGCGCCCGGCGGTGGCACCAGCGCGTCGCCGAACACGCTGGTGGTGCTGGTGTAGACAAACGCCGTGACGCCGGCTGCGGCAGCTTCTTCGAGCAGATTGAGCGTGCCAGTAATATTGACGTCGACGAAGTCCTGCCGGCTATGGGTTGCCACATGCGGCTTGTGCAGCGTCGCTGTGTGCAGCACGGTCGTGACGTCCCTCATGCAACGGCGCACGAAAGCCCGATCGGTGATCGAGCCTACATGGTGGGTGAATGCACCGGACAGAACATCGATGCCAACAGTCTCGCGCCGCTGCGCCTGCAGCGTCCGCACCAGCGCCTCGCCCAAATGGCCGGAACTGCCGGTCACCAGTACCGTCACGCCACCAAAACCTTTCGCGCGTTTGCCCGGCTCAGGTCTTGTAGCTGGGATCGATGCGGTCGAGTTTGCGCAATAGCGGCGGCCACACCAGATTGGTGGAGCGCAGTTCCGCACGATCGGCATTGCTGAACAGTTGCTCGTTCTTGTCTATCACGGCCTGTTCGACCGGATAGGCGGTCGGTCCCAGCATGCGGGTGCGCACCTGCATCGTGCAGGCCCGCTCCAGATGGTACATGCGCTCGAAGGCGGAAGCGACCGAGCGGCCGACCGTCAGCGTGCCGTGGTTACGCAACAGCATATGATTCTTGTTGCCGAGGTCCTTCTGCAGCCGCGGACGTTCGTCGTGGTCCAGCGCCACGCCTTCATAATCGTGATAGGCGAGGTCGTGGGTGACGAACTGCGCGGTCTGGTTCATCGGCAGCAGGCCCTCCCGGCAGCTCGCGACCGCGGTTCCGTCCGGCGTGTGCAGATGAAGCACGCAGCCGGCATCCTCGCGCACCTCATGGATCGCCGAATGGATGGTGAAGCCGGCCGGGTTGATGCTGTATTCGCTCTCGCTGAGCTGGTTGCCGTGAAGATCGACCTTGACCAGGCTCGACGCCGTGATTTCCTCGAACATCAGTCCGTAAGGGTTGATCAGGAAGTGATGGTCGGGACCCGGCACGCGCGCCGAGATATGGGTGTCGACCAGGTCGTCCCAGCCGTAAAGTGCGACGAGGCGATAGCAGGCGGCGAGGTTGACGCGCTGGTCCCACTCGGCGTCCGTCATGCCGGACGGAATTTGCTCCAGGCGAGCTTCGGCTGGCGACATGGCGCGCTTTCTCCGGAAAATTGTTGATTTTCGAAAGAGAGCCTAGCCCTGTGCCGGACGGGCAGCAAGGCGGACATCCTGCGTGGCTGTCATGCTATCGCGGCGATGATGCGCCGTTACGGCGCCGGAATGGCCAGCAGCGTTGGGATGGGACGGCCGCGGATATCGTAGACGCGCGCGAACACGACGTCGTCGCGCTTGATTTCCACCATGACGGGCGCGGTGAGGCCCTTGCAGTAGAACTCGCCCAGCGTCATCGCGAAATCGGCGGACTGGCTGTCCCAGCCGATCGTGAAGTCGGGGCCAAGCGCCACCTGCGCCGGGCGCTGCGGGCCGCATACCGCAACCTTCCATTTACGTCCCTGCGGCGCCGATTCCTGCCGCTCGACCAGCTCTTCGCGCAGGCCATCGGACGCCTGCTTCAGCGCCAGGCCCCAATAGTCCAGCATGAAGAAGTTGTCGGCGGTCCGCACCGTGCCGGCGATGTGGTTGAAATGGGTGTATTCGTAAGGGTGCAGGCGGATCATCTCGCTGAGCGGCAACAGCAAGCCGAACGTGAACACCGCCAGTGCGGCAGGTTGCCAGCGGCGGTGATTGTCCTTGAGCCAGGTCATGCCCCAGGCGAACGATACGCCGGCCAGCACCGCCATCGGCGGGATGACGAAGACAAAATGCCGGATGCCGTTGTAGAGCGCCGGCCGCTTCACCATCGCGATTACCAGCGGCAGGCTGGCTGCTAGCGTCAGCATCAGGAAGATGGTCTTGCGGCGGCCCGAGACGTCCACGCGCGACAGCGACATGAAGGTGCCGACGACGCCGGCGATCAGCAGCGCGAGCATTATTTCGGGAAGCTGCAGCGCGAACAGCGTCGGCAAATAGGACCACGGCATATCGGGCACCGAGACCAGCGCGCCGTCGAACATTTCCTTCCAGGGCTTTTCGAAGAAGTGCGAGAAATAGGTCAGCGCCTTGAAGGGATGGTCCGCTTCCATGATCGACCACGGCCATACCAGGCCCATGATCAGGTATCCGAACACGAGGCCGGGCAGCAGCACGTATAAGACATGGGCGAAGCGGCGGATCGCTTCGCGCGAGCCTTGCGTGCGAAATTCCTCGATCAGCAGCGGGACGAAGCCGACCAGCGCATAGACCAAAGCCAGCCCGCCGAGAATCCGGCAGCCGATCGAGAGACCGGCGCCGAGGCCGACGATCAGGATGGTTCGCGGCGAGGGAGCGGGATATTCCTCGGCGAGGCGTACCAGACCCAGGATCAGGATCACCATCGAGACGGCAAACGGCGCGTCCTTCGGGTTCATGAACATGTGCCCGTAGAAGGTCGGGCACAGCGCCAGCAGCAGCAACGTCGCAAGCCCGGCAAGCGGGCCGCCGACGCGCCGCGCCAGCCGCCAGGTCACGGCTAGGCCGATCAGGCCGACGACGGCGCCGAGCAGGCGGCGCGTTTCAAACAGTTCGAGCGGGATGACCTTGTGAAGCAGGGCCGCCGCCATGTCGAAGCCGCCGCCATACATGTAGAGGTTGGCGAACGACAGCGCGCCGGTGTCCTTGAAGCCGGAACCGTACATCCGCAGCAGCAGGTCGGCATATTCGGCGTGCGTGTAGTCGTCCCAGCCCAATCCGTAGTCACGGAAGGTCAGGCTGGCGACAAGGGCTACGACGGCCAGCGCTAATATGGCGAGGTCGTCGCAAGTCCGCTCCAGCGAGCGCCGCGTGGGCGTATCGAAGGCAGAAGTCGTGATGGATGACATTGTGATTGGTAACCCAGCCCCTATGGCCCAGCCTGAATATTCTTGAGCCTCAATCCCCGGGTACCCATATAGCGCAGTTCCATTTCCAAGTAATTGGGAATTGTGGCCTAAATCCCTGATGCAATGCAACAAAAGGGCATCAATTGGTAGGTGGTAAGACTACGGAAGGCGGGCTGAACGGAACCTGAATGGCAAAGCTCGCCCCGCGGTCGGAATCCTGTAACGCGACAACGCTATTGCGGAACCGTGAATGCAATTGGCGGTTGGCGGTGCGCGCAATATGACGGTATCGTGGCGTGGGCGGCTTGCGAGCGTTTCGGGCGCGGCTGAGGGGTTAGTTCGATGGTGTTTGTTATGTTGGTCGCCGGGATCGGCCTTGTTGTGGCGGGCCTGCTGGCGATCGCATACGGAATTGGGGTCCAACTCAGTACCGGCAATACGCTGATCATCGCCGGCATGATCGGCGTCTGCACCGGCATGATCATGCTTGGGTTCTGGACGACGGTCCGGGAGTTGAGGAACATCGCACGGCGGCTCGGCAATGGCCTGCCTGATGCGCGCGGAGAGGCCGGGCTGAGGCCGGTGCTTCCCGTCGCCGGGACGCGGGATTCGGCCCCCGCCGGCGGCGGCTTCCCCGCCGCCGAGGAACTCGGCGGTCCCGAACCCTTCTCTCCAGCGGCACCGCCGCCGCCGTGGCAGAACGAAGCTGTCCTGCGCGATCATCCGATTCCGGAACCGATGCACCCCGAACCGCCACCGTCGGCGAAACCGAAGCGCAATTTGCTGTTTTCATCGACGTCGCGAAAAGAGCGCGAGCGCACCCAGGCGCGGTCCGGCGAGGCGCTGCCGCCGGACCTTTTGTCGTCGGACCTTCGTCCCAGGGCGACCGTGCCGCCGGTCGAAACTGACGAACGGCAGCCGGCGCCGTTCGAAGATCCCTGGCCGAAAGCGGAACGCGCCAAGGCAGGTGAAATTTCGCCGCAGTGGCGTAGCAGCCGCATGCCTCCGACGCTCGCAGAAGCCAATGGCGGACTGGCGCGGCCTGAGGATCGTCCGGAGGTGATCGTACTGAAATCGGGCGTTGTCGATGGCATGGCCTATTCGCTCTATTCCGACGGTTCGATCGAAGCCGAGATGCCGGAAGGGATGATGCGCTTCGCCTCGATCGATGAACTGCGCGCCCATCTCGACCAGCGACCGTAGAGCCGCTTCCGTTCCATGGCATCGGAACGGGCTCCAGATTTTTGGCCTGACGCGTTTTCTTGACGCGAACCGGAACCCACCCCGGATCAAGTCCGGCGCAGGCTTTCGCTGGAAGCGCCCCAGAACGAGCAATACTTGCCACGGCGCCGGCTATTGAAAATAAAGCGCCACCGTTCTTGTCAATTTCCCGGCACTTTGTTCATATTCGCCAAGTCGTATGCGTTTCCGCTGATGTATAGGCGCGGCTGGATACTGTCCGAACCGTATGGCCGGCCGGTGCATCCCGTGATCCCAAAGGTTGAGCCATGACCGATTCCGCCGGCAAGACGCCCGTCGAACTGACCGCCAACATCGTGTCGGCCTATCTCAGCAACAATCCGACCCAGGCCTCGGAAATCCCGAACCTGATCAGCCAGGTCCATGCGGCGCTGATGCGGGTGTCGAGCGGCCGTCCCGAGACGCCGCTCGAGCCGGCCAAGCCGGCCGTGTCGGTGAAGAAGTCGATGACCCCGGAATATCTGGTCTGCCTCGAGGACGGCAAGCGCTTCAAGTCGCTGAAGCGCCATCTGCGCACGCAGTACAACATGACGCCGGAACAATACCGCGACAAATGGGGCCTGCCGCCGGATTACCCGATGGTGGCGCCGAACTACGCGGTGGCGCGTTCACAGCTCGCCAAGAAGATGGGCCTCGGCCAGCAGGCGCGGAAGCGGAAATAGTTTTCGCGAACGGGAAATAGCTTTCGGGGACGTCAGGAAGCCGCAGCCAGCGCCTCGCGCGCGTCGGAGCGGATGCGTTCGACCATGGAGCGCAGGCCATTGGAACGCTGCGGCGTCAGATGGTCGCGAAATCCGAATTCGTCGAATACGGCAAGCGCGTCGGTCGAAAGGATCTGCTGCGGCGTGCGGCCGGAATAAAGCGTGAGCAGGATCGCAATCAGGCCACGCACGATGTGGGCGTCGCTGTCGCCCAAATATTTCAGCCGCGGTTCGCCGTTGCCGCTGCGGTCGATCTGCCTGGACAGCCAGACCTGGCTGACGCAGCCATTGACCTTGTTCTCGGCGGAATGCTCGCCCTCCGGCATCGGGTCGAGCGTGCGGCCGAGTTCGATGACGTACCGGTAGCGGTCGTCCCAATCCTCAAGCAGCTCGAAATTGTCCCTGATTTCGTCGATCGTCATCGTGGCCCGCGTCCGTTTCCGTAAGGCCTTATATAGGATGCGGATCGAACGAAAGCGACGGAAATGGAACCGGTTCCGCAGGCTATTTTGAGGCCAGCGGAGTCCTCGGCATCCGCCATTCGATCGCTATGTCGTCTTCCGTCAGCGCGTCGGCGGGCGGTGGCGCCGCAACCACGGCCTCGGCGTCGTCGGCCGTATCGATCGAGCTGGTATGGTCGGGCTTCTTGTCGGTGATGATTTTATAGATCTTGCGGGCGCCGTCCTGGGCGCGCAGGCCGAGCGCGGTCGCGGCCTGACCGCCGACCTCGCAAGCCGCCGGCTGGCGCTTGCAGAATTGCCCCATGTCGGAGACTGCGGCGGTCGCGGCCGATACGGCCTCGGATGCGCCGATCTGCGGCACCTTGTCCGCCTCAGGCGTCTTTTCCCTGGGCAACAGCACGAGCACCAGCCCGAGCCAGAATGCCATGCGAAGCAGAAAAAACATCTCGCGACCCCGGTCGTCTCTTATGGTTGTGTTGCGGTTGAACCGCAGCTTTGTTCCTGACTAACAGCCGTCGATAAATCGGAAGTGTTTGCATTGAGGTAAAGTCGGCGAAAATTCGTCGAAAGTTGCAATGATTCGATTCGGCGTAAATTTTCGATTGATGGCCACTATTGCGTGAAAAGTCCGTGCCGCTCGCGCATCCACCATTTCGAAACCATAGATCGATGCGGCTCTAAACCTGTCGTTCACCATCCGCGTCGAATGAACGTCGTGCGGGGCGTGAAACCTCCGCGAATGCGCGGCGTTTGCCGGCCGTCCACCGCGCCTTAGCGTTCGCTTAAGTTCGCTCTGACACGGTGGCGCACAAGGATAATGGGGGCGTTCCGGCGCGTCTGTCTGACGAGCAAGCCGAGCGCGAGAACCGTGACTGTTTTGAGTATCATCCGCGATTGTCTCGATGCGTTGCTGCATCCCTCGGCACGATATGATGCGTTGATGCGTGCGCGTCACCGCGCATTCATGGCGCCGAGGCTGCTCGGCAGCCTGGTGGCGCTTGCGGCTTTTCCGATCTATCTGGCGATGCGCGGGGCGCCCACGGCCATTGAGGTCGCGGCCTTCGCCTGGCTGATCGCACCCATTTTATTGTCATGGTTCCTGTCGCGCACCGGCCGCTACGAGGGCGCGCATATCCTCTCGGCGCTGGCGCTGGCAGGCCTCGTCATGATGGTTGCCATAACGACCGGCGGCATCGAATCATTCGCCGCGGTCTGGCTCATCGTCGTTCCGCTGGAAGCCGCGCTGTCGGCCTCGCGCCGCGTGGTCGTATTCGCTTCCGCGCTGGCGCTGGCATGTGTCGCCCTCCTGATCGCGCTGGGACATTTTCACTTCCTGCCGGTGCCGGAATCGAGCGCGGTCCTGCGCAGCGTCCTGATGGGCGCCGGCGTCGCTTCCGCGACGCTCTATGCGGCAGGACTGGCCGTCAGCGCCGAATCGCTGGCGCGCACTTCCGTGGCGCTGCTCTATCTCGAGGAAGACCGCTATCGCCTGCTCGCGCGAAACATGAGCGACGTGATTTCGCGTCACAACCGCAGCGGCGCCGTGGAATTCATTTCGCCGGCAGCGGAAGCCATGCTTGGCACGCCGGGTGCACGGCTCACCGGCCATGGCCTGTTCGACCGCGTTCATGTCGTCGATCGTCCGGCCTATCTCACGGCGCTCTCGGATGCCGCGCGCGGCAGCGAGCAACGCGTCGAATTCCGTCTCCGCCGCGACGCGGTTCGCGGCCAGAACATTTCCGCCGATTTCATCTGGGTCGAGATGCGTTGCCGGCCGCTCGAGCAGGGGTCGCCCGAGGCCGACGTCGTCGCCGTGATGCGCGACGTCACCGACCGCAAGGTCCAGGAGCAGGCCCTCGAACTGGCGCGCACCGCCGCCGAACAGGCGGATGCTTCCAAGACCCGATTCCTGGCTACCATGAGCCACGAGCTGCGCACGCCGCTGAACGCCATCATCGGCTTCTCCGAGATGATCGTGCACGAAGAGGCGATGATGATCGACGCCGCGCGCCGCAAGGAATATGCGCAGCTGATCAATGATTCCGGCCAGCATCTGTTGTCGGTGGTCAACGGCATCCTAGATATCTCCAAGATGGAAACCGGCAATTTCGAAATTTCGCCGGAGCCGTTCGCGCCGCGCGCGGCGCTCTTGCACTGCTGCAATTTGCTGGCGCTGAAGGCGCGCGACAACGGCGTCGATCTGATCACCCGCGCGGCCGAGGACTTGCCCGTGATGAACGGCGATCCCCGCGCGTTCAAGCAGATCGCGCTGAACCTCGTCGCCAACGCCATCAAGTTCACCGAGCGCGGCGGCAGCGTGACGGTTTCCGCCGCAGTCGAGGGATCGCGGATGATGTTGTCTGTCACCGACACCGGAGTCGGAATCGCCGCCGAGGATCTCGCGCGGATCGGCGATCCGTTCTTCCAGGCAGGCAAGACCTATCAACGCAAGCACGAAGGCACCGGCCTCGGCCTGTCGATCGTGAAGGGGCTGGTCGGATTGCACAATGGCGAGATGAACGTGCAGAGCACGGTCGGCGAGGGAACCACGGTGACGGTTACCTTGCCGCTTGACTTTGCGCCGATGCTGACGCCTTCAAGCAACGTCGCGACGCTGGTACCGACGCTGCGATCTGGATCAGAGGATCAAGTTCATCAGGTGAAGAAGCGTGCCTAGGCGTATTGACGACGATGAGGAAATGCCGCGCCGCCGCCGCCGTGGTGCGAAGGCGGCTGCGATCGAAGCGGAAGAACAGCGCGGCCTCATGATGCGCATCTTCCTGCACAGCCCGAAAGACGTGCTTGCAGGCCTGCTCGCCGCTGCGGCGATCTGCGCGATCCTCGTCAATGCGCTGTTCCTGCAGGCCGGCCGCCATCCTTCGCCGATGTTTGGCTCGGTGGTGACCCTGCCGGGGCCGCAAGCTGCTGTGGTAAGCCCGCTGCCGCGCCCGCGCCCGGTCGAACTAATCTCGGAGCCGCCGGAAACCAGGCCGGTCGAGGTGAGGGGCGCTGATGCTAAAAACCCTGACCCCAGAAACCCTGACTCAATCGCCAATCTGGTCGGCAAGTCGACTGGGGCGCTCCCGGCGGCGCCTGCGAGTGTGGCGCGTCCGCCTGCGCCGATTCCAGCCACCACACAAAGCGCCGGCGCGCGCCGCGTCGCGGCCGTGCAACGCGCCCTCACGCAATATGGCTACGGCCAGTTGAAGCCGACCGGCGCTGTCGGTTCGGACACGCAGGCCGCAATCACAAAATTCGAGCGCGACCGCAAGCTCCCGGTGACAGGCCAGATGTCCGATCGCCTCGTGAAGGAGCTCACGGCGATGATCGGCCACCCGATCGACTAGCTTCTGCCTGGTCGCTGGCCTATCGTCGAACTCATGCGATTGAAATCATCCATCTGGGTGGCCGCGTATCTGCGCCGCTGCCAGACCGAGGGCGTCTTCGGCGCCGTGCGCAAGCGCGGGGCGGAGGAGGCGGGGGCGGTGTTCGTCAAGGTGGCGCTGCTCGACGGCAACGCCATGCTGTATGCACCCGCGCCGCAGACCGTCTATGACGAGAGCCGCCCGGCCGAGCGCTTGTTCGTGTCCGCTTCGCTGCAGCCGGTGCCGGAGCAATCGGTGGAAGAACGCC
>C688J18823_10000473_pt1 | contig 23169 bp, 24 predicted proteins | sample HopSoiMetagenom1_FD_18823 | JGI IMG/M metagenome (IMG submission 18823) | reverse complement strand
GTGAGCGCGCGGCCGACGAGGTCAAGCGTTCGGTCGGATCGGCGTTCCCGATCGGCAGCGGCAAGGCGGCGCTCGTCGTGGGCCGCGAGCTCGCGTCCGGCAATACCGTCGAGGTCCGGCTCGACGAGGTCGAGGTGCGCCACGCCATGGCGGAGCCGATCGGCCGCATCGTCGAGGCGGCGCGGCGCACGCTTGCGGAGGCGCCGCCGGAGCTCACGCACGATGTGCTCGAGACGGGGATGTTCCTGATGGGCGGCGGTGCGCTGCTCACCGGACTCGACCTGCTCCTCGCACAGGAATGCGAGGTACCGGTGCACGTGGCCGAATCCCCGCGCGAGACCGTCGTGCGTGGCGCCGGCCACATGCTCGAGCACCTTGAGCGCTACCGGACATCGTTCCAGCTCGAGCGAACGGGACGGCGATGACGTTCTCGATCGTGGCGTTCGATCCGGCGAACGGCGACCTCGGCGTGGCCGTTGCGTCGAAGTTCCCGTGCGTGGGCGCCGTGGTGCCCTGGGCGCGTGCGGGCGTCGGCGCGGTCGCGACGCAGTCGTGGGCCAACACAGACTTCGGTCCGGACGGGCTCGCCTTGATGGGCGGCGGCCTGCCCGCCGAGGCCGCGCTCGACGCGGTGCTCGAGTCGGACGCCGATCGCGAGGAGCGACAGGTCGGGTTCGTTGACGCCGGCGGCGGCGCCGCCTCGTTCACCGGCGCGAACTGCATGGAATGGGCCGGCGGCCGGACCGGCGATACCTTCGCCGTACAGGGCAACATCCTCGCGAGCGGCGATGTGGTGGTGGCGCTCGCCGAGACGTTCTCGCACGCGGACGGCGACCTTTGCGACCGGCTGCTCGCCGCGCTGCTCGCCGGCGACGCGGCCGGCGGAGACCGTCGAGGCAAGCAGTCGGCCGCGCTGCTCGTGGTCCGTGCGGGCGGAGGCTATGAGGGCCGCAACGACCGGTACGTCGACCTTCGGGTGGACGATCATCCCGATGCGCCCACGGAGCTCGCGCGGCTGTTCACGGTGTGGGACACCACGATGCTCGTTCGAACCGACGAGCCGCTCGAGGCGACGCCCGATCTCGTCGGAGAGCTGCAACGCCGACTCACTGCCGTCGGCGCCTTCGACGCCGAGCAGACCGGCGCGCTCGACGACGCCACCGTCGCTGCGCTGGCCGATTGGGCGGGTCGTTACAACTTGGAGGGCCGGATCCGCGACGACGGGATGCTGAGCGGGCACCTGTTGGCGGAACTCCGGGATGTCACGCCCGACGTGCGCTGACTCAGCCGACCGCGTGCTTCAACACCGCGAACGCGATGAAGCACAGCGCGGCGACCGCCGCCGCACCGACGAGGACCGCCACCAGCAATCCCAGGGCCCCGATCAGCCGGGTCTGCGCGGTCGGCCCCGACGGCAGCGCGCGAGTCTGGCCTTGCGCGGGTGATCCGCCGGCCGCCTCGTTCGGCCGTGGCCGGCCTTGGAACAACGTGAATGCGGCGACGGCCCCTCCCGCTGCGGCCGCAAGGGTGATGACCGTGACATAGGGCATGCCGGGTCGAGCCTACCGTCGGCCGCCGGCCCGCCCGGCACCGTCACGGCATCCGCACGGTCCGCCCGTAGCATCACCGCGTGCGGACGCGATCGAGGTGGTTCGGCGTCGGGCTCGGCCTCGGTGTGCTCGCACTCGTCCTCGCCGCGATCGCCTGGCCACTCCCGCTGTATTCGGAGGGGCCGGGCCCGGCGCGAGACGTGTTGCCCCGCATCATCTATGACGGAATGCCGCGGTACGAGCCAACCGGACAGCTCGACCTGACCACCGTCCGGTACCAGCAGCTCACCGGCGTGACGGCGCTCCGCGCGTGGCTCGATGACACCGAGGCGATCGTGAAGGCCGACGTCGTGTACCCCCCGGACGTGCCCGTGACCGTCACCCAGCAACGCGGTGTCTCGCAGATGGATCAGAGCCAGATCGACGCCACGGCGGTCGCGCTGCACGCCCTGCACACGTACCCGAAAGACCATGGTGACGGCGCGTTGATCGACAACGTCGTTGCGGCCTGTCCCGCCGACGGCAAGCTCTATCCCGGCGACATCATCACGTCGGTGGACGGACAGCCCGTCCACACCGCGGCGCAGGCGTCGAAGCTCTTCGACAAGATCCCGGACGACCAGCCGTTGCACTTCGAGCTCGACGTCGACGGCAACAGCATGCAGGAGACGTTCACGCGCGCACCGTGCGGTCCCAAGAAGGAGAAGCTCGTCGGCATCTCGATGATCGACGCCTTCCCGATCGATGTGACGTACACCGCCGACGAGATCGGCGGGCCGTCCGCCGGGCTGATGTGGGCGCTCGGGCTGTACGAGCTGCTGACGCCCGACGACATCACCGCGGGGCGCACGATCGCCGGCACCGGCGAGATCAGCCCCGACGGCACGGTGTATCCGATCGGCGGCATCCAGGACAAGGTGGTCGCAGCACAACGTGCGGGGGCCGCGATCTTCCTCGCGCCCAAAGACAACATGGGGGACCTCGCGGGCGTCGACACGGGCGATATGCAGGTGATCTCGGTGAAGACGTTCGACGACGCGCTGCGAGCCTTGCAGCCGAGCGTTGCGACGGGCTGAAGTAGGCTGGCGGACGCCATGTCGACGATCTCGCTCCCACACCGCCGGCGATGGCTATCCACCGTGATCGTCGGTGTCCTCGTCGCCATCTTCCTGTTCACCATCCTGGCGGGATTGATCGTCGAGATCCTCTGGTACGACGAGATCCATCAGTCGCCGGTCTTCTGGCACACGCTGTCGACGAAGATCTGGCTCGGCGTCGTGTTCGGGGTGCTGTTCTTCGCGCTCCTCTACGTGAACCTGGTGATCGCTCGGCGGATCAGGCCGGAGGAGACCATCGTGGCGAACCCGCTCGATCCGGTCGAGCGTGTGCGCGACGCGACGGAGCCGTATCTCCGCTGGCTGTTGCCGCTCGGCGCCGCCGTCCTCGCGTTCCTCGTCGGGTTGTCGGTCAGCGGCAACTGGCAGCTGTTTCTCCTCTGGCGGAACGCTAGCGGGGTCGCATTCGGCAACCCGGAGCCGTTGTTCCACCGCGACCCTGCGTTCTACGTGTTCTCGTTGCCGTGGTTGCGGTTCATGCAAGGGTGGCTGTTCTCGTCGCTGATCGGCGTCACGCTGCTGGTCGGCATCGGCCACATCCTGTGGGGCGGGATCCGGCCGCAGGCCCCAGCGTTCGCAGACAAGGTCACGCCCGCCGCGCGTGCGCACCTGTCGGTGCTGCTCGGACTGGTGATGCTGGTCAAGGCGTGGGGCTACTGGCTCGGGCGGTTCGACCTGCTCACGTCGCAGCGCGGTGTCGTCGAAGGCGCGAGCTACACCGAGGTGAAGGCGCAGCTGCCGGCGCTGAACTTCCTGGCGCTCGTCGCCGTGATCTGCGCGGTCCTGTTCTTCGTGAACATCCGGACCAAGCAGTGGAGCCTGCCGATCGTCGCGGTCGCGTTGCTGGCGATCGTGTCTGTCCTGCTCGGAACCGCGTATCCCTCGTTCGTGCAGCAGTTCAAGGTGAAGCCGAACGAGCAGCAGCTCGAGGAGCCGTACATCGCCGACAACATCGGATCGACGTCGGCGGCGTTCGGACTCAGTCAGATCCAGCAACAGCTTCGCCCCACCGATGCGCTGCCGCTGTCGGCCGGGCAGTTGAAGGACAACCGCACGACGGTGTCGAACATCCGACTGTGGCGTCCGTCGACGTTGCAGAAGAACTTCGCCGCCTTCCAGCAGATCCGTCAGTACTACAACTTCCTCGACGTCGACGTGGATCGGTATCCGATCGGTCCGGGCGGCAGCTCGCGCGTGATCATGGTCTCGGCGCGCGAGCTCAACCAGGCCGGGATCCAATCCAGCGCACAGACCTGGCAGAACACGCATCTGACCTACACGCATGGCTATGGCGCGATCGCCTCGCAGGTGAACACCGCGACCGTGCAGGGTCAGCCCGTCCTGACGCTGAAGAACCTGCCCCCTGAGGGACAGCCACCCATGGACCAACCTCGGATCTACTACGGCGAGGAGGACCCGGGAGGCTTCGTGGTGGCGGGCGCTCAGGGTGAGCTCGACTACGACGGCGCGCAGAGCGTGCCCTATCAGGGAACCGGTGGCATCCCGGTCGACAACATCTTCCGGCGGATGCTCTTCGCGTGGAACTTCCGCGACATCAACCTGGTCCTCTCGAACCAGATCACGGACTCGAGCCGGCTGATGATCTACCGCAACATCGAGCAGCGCGCGGCGAAGGCCGTGCCGTTCCTCCGGTTCGATAGCGATCCGTACCTCGCGATCGTCGCCGGCCAGCCGGTGTGGATCCTGGACGCGTATACGACGACCGATCAATACCCGTATTCGGAGGCGGTCAGCGGCACCACGGCGACGGACGGGCTGCTCAACGGAACGTTCAACTACATCAGGAACTCCGTGAAGGTTGTGGTCGACGCGTACACCGGCGCCGTCACGTATTACGCCGACACGAGCGAGCCGATCATCCAGGTCTGGTCCAAGGCGTTTCCCGGATTGTTCACGCCGATAACGGAGGCGTTGGACGAGTTGAAGGGCCACTTCAGGTACCCGGAGAACCTGTTCCAGGTGCAGGCATACCAGTTCGCGAACTACCACGTGACGGACCCCGCGGCGTTCTATCAACGTCGCGACTTCTGGCAGGTATCGCCGGACCCGACGCTGGACCCGGATGCGAACGGCACGCCGCCACCGATGCGGCCCTATTACCAGTTGATCAGGCTGCCGGACACCCAGACTGAAGCGTTCCAGCTGGTGATCCCGTTCGTGCCTGCGGGCCGCCCGAACATGGTCGGGTGGATGGCCGCGGATTCGGATCCGGGCCCGGACTACGGACACATCACGATGTTCCGGTTCCCCGAAGGGACGACGACGAGCATCGAGGGACCCCCGCAGGTCTTCGCGCGCATCAACAACGATCCATCGTTCTCGTCGTTCCGCACACTCGTCGGCCAGCAGGGGTCGACGTTGTCGTTCGGCGACTTCCTGGTGATCCCGGTCGACGAATCATTCCTCTACGTCTTGCCGGTCTACGTGACGGCGAGCGATTCGAGTCCCGCGATCCCGGAGCTCAAGCGCGTGATCGTCGTCAACGGCAGCGAGGGCGATGTTTCGCTCGGGACGAGTCTGCCGGATGCACTCGGGCTCGCGACGAACGGCGTGTCGAACGGAACCGGGAACGGTCCGGGGAACCCCAACAACGGTCCGACCGGAAGCGTCGACCAGCAGATCCAAGACCTGCTGAACCAGGCGCTCGTGCATTTCCAGCGGGCGGACGCGGCTCTGACCGCCGGCGACCTGGGGACCTATCAGTCGGAGCTCACACAGGCACAGTCGCTCGTCCAGCAGGCCCAGCAGCTGGCGGCATCGAACACGGGCGGGTCGGGGTCGGGCTCCACGACGCCGTCCCCCTCGCCGAGCGTGAGCGTGTCACCGACGGTGAGCGCACCCCCGACCGTGACTGCGTCACCCGGCGCCTCTCCCTGAGCAGCACGCCGTCGGCGTCGGGATTGTCGGGCGCGCGGATGGACGCTAGCCTCATGTTGCGGGGTGGAGCAGTCCGGTAGCTCGCTGGGCTCATAACCCAGAGGTCACAGGTTCAAATCCTGTCCCCGCGACGAGAAGTTCCCAGGTCTAGCGCCGGCCCCGGAGGGACCATCCCCTCGGGGCCGAGCTGGACCTCGAACAACCGATGCGTCAGCGGATGTCGGTCTTCTGTGAACGCTCCCTGACGGAGTTGGCAGATGACCGGATGGGTATCCGTAACCTTGAGGTCCGGCGTTTCGTTGGGCGCCGACTACGTTTTCCTCTCAGGTCCGAGTCGTGCGTCGCGAGCGAGGAGGCTCCGCCGTAAAGCTTTCGAGGAGAGAGTTCGGTCGCGCGGCGTTATTCGGCCTCTTCGCATTGGCGGGGTGCAGGTCGAGGACGGTCGGCAGCGTCTCGAGCAGCTACCGGTCGTTCAGCACGTCCTCGATCTGGAACCGACCGCTCCCCACGGAGGGGTCGCGCCATCCCGATTCCGACAAGTTCATCACATGGATGAAGGCCAATCTGCGAAGGGACTATCTTGCGCTCGGCGACGGCGACTGGGCGCTGCCCGTGTTCTGGGCGGTCGAGTCCGATCCGCTCGTGACGATCAGGCCAACCATCGGCGAGACGACAACGTTCCGTCTGCCACGCGATGCAGAGGGGATGGCTGGCAACGACGCAAGCCTGCTGGTGATCGATCGCACGACGAACCAAGACGTGAAGTTATTCGGGTACACCAGCGATCCGGTCGGCGCGACCGGCATCGCTCGATACTTCCTGGACTCCAATGGACTCGACGCGAAAGCTGCCGGCGCAGACGATCCACGCAATCACGGGCATCGTGGATTGCCCGGCTCGATCCACTGCGTGCGGACCGATGAGGTCGCCTTTGGCGCGATCGAGCATCGAACGAAGTTCGCCATAGGGCAGCCGAACGAGCCGAGCGGCGGCAAACCGATCTGGCCGATGACGGGCTTCGAGTCGCCACGCTCCGGCCTCATCCCTGAGGGCGTCGTGATGCGGATCGATCCGACGTACGTCCTTCCGGACTCGCTGACTCCGGGGGCCCGGGTGATCGCGCAACAGCTCCAGCGGTACGGCACGATCTGCGGCGACACGGCGAGCGATGGCGCGTGCACCGTCAAGTTGGAGCGGTCCTCTGACTGGGCGTCGTTCGGCGTCGACCGAAACGCGTTGCGAGCGATCCCGTGGGACGCATACCAGTTCGTGACCGCGGGCTGGGGCCGATAGATGTCGGCGACGTCTCCGTTCTAGCCGCTGTGGAGGCGCTAGAGCCGGACGCTCGTGCCGAAGCGCCGTACCAGATCAGGTCCTGCCATGGTGCACGCTCCTTTCGGGGAAGCTCACGTCATGCTCAGATGATCCGGTCGCGGTCACGGTCGGACGCCAGCCCGGACCTTCGATCGCTGCTCAGTGCACGTCTCGGTTCTGCTGACACGATGGAGCCATGCCGAAGCTGCTGATCATCACGGGACCGCCCGGCGCCGGGAAGTCGACCGTCGCCCGGTTGGTCGCCGATCGGTTCGAGCCGAGCGCGCTGGTGCGGGGCGACGTCTTCTTCGGGTTCGTTGCTCGCGGCTACATCGATCCCTGGCTCGCGGAGTCACACGAACAGAACACCGTGGTGACCGAGGCGACCGCTCGTGCGACCTCTGTGTATGCGCGCGGCGGATTCACCACGATCTTCGATGGCATGGTCGGGCCGTGGTTCCTGCCGACGTTCCTCCAGTATGCCGACCTCGACGCCGTTCACTACGCCGTGCTGATGCCAACCGTGGAGACGTGCGTCGAGCGTGTGCTCGATCGGCCGGAGCACGGGTTCCGTGACGAGGCGGTCACCCGCCAGATGCACGCCTCGTTCGCCGACGGCGACGTCGACCCACGGTCGGTGATCGATGCCGAGTCCGATGCCGCGTCGGTCGCGGAACAAGTGCTGCGCCGCTTCGAGAGCGGGGTGCTCGCGTATCCGACCGCGAGCGCCTGACGGGTGGACCCGTTGGGCCAACCCGCGTAGGCTCACTCCACTCGAGGAAGGGCCGACGTGTCGATCAGCGATGTGGTGGAGCATCTCGGGAGCGTGCCGATGTTCGAGGGCTGCTCCAAGAAGGACCTGCAGACGATCGCCCGGCAGGTGCGCGAGATCACCCATGACGCCGAGTACGTGGTCGCGACGGAGGGCGACCCGGGCGCCGGTCTGTTCGTGATCGCGGAGGGCGAGGCCGACGTCACCATCGGTGGGAAGAAGGTCAACCACCTGAAGGCCGGCGATTTCTTCGGCGAGATGGCGCTCCTCGACGGCGGGCCACGCACCGCCACCGTGACCGCGACGACGCCGATCAAGCTCTACGCGCTCACTGAGTGGGTCTTCCGCGGCCTGTTGGCCGAGCATCCGACCATCGCCATGCGCACGCTCGAGACGATGGCGTCCCGTCTGCGCGGCGCGACCAACGTTGCGACCGCCTAGCCGCGGCGCCCACCCGGCCGGCGTTCCGTATGAACTGAACGTGATTCAACGTTGTCGACCCGAGCCGAGACAATGGTGACATGACCGGTTCTCCGGAGCAGCGCGGAAACGCCCACACGAACTCGACCGCTCCCGACGAGGTGCAGCGGCTGGGACAGCGGCGCGCCGACGCCCGCGCCGCGAAGGACTTCGCGGCCGCCGACGCGCTCCGCGATGAGATAGCCGAGCTCGGCTGGGCGGTCACCGATGCGCCTGGCGGGTTCACCCTCGAACCGGGCGACGCCGGCGAGCCCGCGCCCGTGGCCAGCGCCGCGTCCGACGTGCCGTCGGCGCTCGATCGCGAGCCGATATACGACGTCGCGATCCATTGGGTGTGCGAGGGATGGAGCGACGACATCGACCGCGCGATCGCGGCGTTCTCCTCGAACGCGGGATCACGGAAGCTCCAGTTCGTCGTCGCCGATGTGACGGGCGACGCGGCGGACAGATGGGTGGGGCGCGACGACGTCGAGGTCGTTTGGCTCCGCGCCGACACCGGGTGGGCGGCGGCGCGCAACGCCGGCCTGTCCCGTTCGCTCGCCCCGATCGTCGTGGCCGTCGACGGCTCGATCGAGCCGACCGGCGATGTCTTCTCGCCCGTCGAGACGGCGCTCAAGGATCCGGCGGCGGGCGTGGTCGGCCCGTTCGGCATCGTGACGCACGATCTCCGCGAGTTCGAGGAGGCAGCGGACGAGGGACCGTGCGACGCGGTCGAGGGCTACCTGATGGCGTTCCGTCGCGAGGTGTTCACTGACGTCGGCGGCTTCGATGAGAAGTTCCGCTGGTACCGCACCGCCGACATCGACTGGTCGTTCCGGGTGCGGGAGGCCGGTCTCGGCTGCAGCGTCGTGCCGCTTCCCGTCGTCAAACACGAGCACCGTGCGTGGGCCGCCGCGACCGAGTCGCAGCGCACGTCATGGTCCAAGCGCAACTTCTACCGATTCCTCGATCGGTACCGGGACCGGTGGGATCTCGTCCTGTCCGGCGAGCCCGAGGATCACGATCACGACGACGACCATGAGCATGAGCACCGCCACGAGCGACCGGTGACGATGCCGGAGGGTCGCTGAGCCGAAACCCCGGTCGAAATATGCCGGCCGGTCAGTCCGCCGGCATCGGCGGCGCCGGCGGCATGTACGGCGTCGGTGCCGGAGAGCGCTCGCTGACGGGCTCGGGCGTTGCCGCAGCAGCAGCCTCGTCCGCGGCGCGCTGGTCGAGCGCTCGACGCGCCTCCTCGGGCGTCGGGATCGGCTTCGTGCCTTTGACGTACGCGATCAGGTCGTCGCCCTCGATCGTCTCGACCGAGATCAGCAGCGCCGACATCTGGTTGAGCAGCGCGCGCTTGCCAGTGAGGATCGAGCGTGCGCGCTCATGCGCCTCGTCGAGCAGGCGCCGGACCTCGTCGTCGATCAGCTCGGCCGTCTTCTGCGACACCTGAGGCCCGCTGGCGAACGGGTTCTGCCGGCGCTCTTCGTCGCCAAGCGAGATGGGACCGACGTCCTCGCTCATGCCCAACATCGTGACCATCGCACGGGCCGTGTCCGTGGCCTTCTCCAGATCGTTGTGCGCGCCGGTCGACACCACGCCGTCGTAGTAGATCTCCTCGGCGGAGCGACCGCCCATCGCGAAGGCCATCGAATCCTTCAGCTCGGGCTCGGTGCGCATGAACCGGTCCTCGGTCGGGCGCACCCACGTGGCGCCGAGCGCCGCCGTGCCGCGAGGCACGATCGTCACCCGGTGCAGCGGGTCGAGGTTCTCGCTCGAGATCGCGACGAGCGCGTGGCCCATCTCGTGGACGGCCGTGCGCTCCTTCTCGTTCTGGGAGAGCACGCGCGACTTCCGCTCGAGGCCGAGCGACGCACGGTCGATCGCCTCGTCGAGCTCGAGCTCCGTCACGGCGTTCTTGTCGCGGCGGGCGGCGAGCAACGCCGCCTCGTTCACGACGTTCTCGAGGTCGGCGCCGGTGAAGCCGGGTGTGCGCGCGGCGACCGTGTTCAGATCGACGCGCGGATCGAGGGCGACGCCCCGCGCATGCACCCGCAAGATCTCCTCGCGGCCGCGCAGGTCGGGGCGGTCGACGACGACCTGGCGGTCGAACCGGCCCGGCCGCACCAGTGCCTCGTCCAAGACGTCGGGCCGGTTGGTCGCAGCCATGATGATCACGCCCTTGGAGGCGTCGAACCCATCCATCTCGACCAGCAGCTGGTTCAGCGTCTGCTCGCGCTCGTCGTGGGCGCCGAACCCGGCGCCCATCGTGCCGGAGCGGCCCTTGCCGATGGTGTCGATCTCGTCGAGGAAGACCAGCGCCGGCGCCTTCTCCTTGGCTTGCTGGAACAGCTCGCGCACGCGGGCCGCGCCGAGGCCGACGAACATCTCGACGAACTCCGAGCCGCTCATGAAGAAGAACGGCACGTTCGCCTCGCCGGCGACGGCGCGAGCGAGCAACGTCTTGCCGCATCCCGGGGGCCCGAGCAACAGCACGCCCTTAGGGATGCGCCCGCCCAGCCGCTGGTACTTCTTCGGGTTCCGCAGGAACTCGACGATCTCGGACAGTTCTTCCTTCGCCTCGTCGACGCCGGCGACGTCGGAGAACGTCGTCTTCATCTCCTTGCGGTCGTAGATCTTGACCTTGTTCTTGCCCATGTTGAGCGGGTTGCTGCCGCCCGCGCCGACCCGGCGGAACAAGAACCAATACGACAGCCCGATCAGCAGCACGAGCGGCAGGACGCTGTACAGCAGGCCCAGCCACGGGTTCGGCGTGGAGAACTCGTACGGGACGTTGTGCTGCGCGAGCCAGTCCGTGTACGCCTGGTCGATCGTGACGTTCGTCGACAGCTTCGCGGTGAACGCCTGCGTCGACCCGTCGTCCTGCGTTGCCGTCCACGTCACCGAGTTGTCGGAGATCGTCACCGGCGTCGAGGAATCGATCTTCCCGGCGTCGACGGCGGTCTGGAAATCGCTGTAGGGAACCTCCTGGGCGCCACCCGCGATCGAGGAGAACTGGTTGAAGGCGAGCAGCGCCGTGACCGCGAGGGCGATCACGATCCAGGGAGTCATGCGGGGACGCGGGGGCGTCCCGCCAGGGCCGGCGGCGCGCCGGCCGTTTCCGGGGGTGTTGTCGGGCATGTGGCCTCCATCTTCGCACCCGGGGGTGCGAATGACAGACAACGCCCCGGTCGCCTTCATTGCGAGGTCGTCCCGATAGGCTTGGAAGATGGGCCAGCCCGCAGCCACCGACGAGGACCGTGCCCTGCGCGAGCGGTTCGAGCGCGACGTGTTGCCGCTGCTTCCGTCGCTCTACGGGGCGGCCATGCGGATGACCCGCAACCGGTCCGACGCCGAGGATCTGGTCCAGGAGACCTACCTGCGGGCGTATCGAGGCTTTGCCGGCTTCAAGGAGGGCACCAACCTCAAGGCATGGCTCTACCGCATCCTCACGAACAGCTACATCAATACCTACCGGAAGAAGCAGCGGCAGCCGCAGATCGTGGACGGTCCCGAGGACGTTGACGAGTGGTACCTGTACGACCGGCTGGGCGGCCGCAACGTCGAGGACTCGGCCGAGACGGCCGTCCTCGACACGATCCCGGACCAAGCGGTGAAGGACGCCGTCGAGTCGCTGCCCGAGCGCTTCCGTCTTCCGGTCCTCCTCGCCGATGTGGAAGGCTTTTCGTACAAAGAGATCGCCGAGATCATGGACACCCCGATCGGCACCGTGATGAGCCGCCTCCACCGGGGAAGGAAAGCGCTCGAGAAGGCGTTGTGGGATACGGCCAAGGAGCGAGGATTCGTTGATGCGTGAGTGTGGACCGGACTGTACCGAGACCCTCCTCGAGGTGGAGGCGTACCTCGACGGCGAGGTGGATCCCGACCTGGCGGCGCGCATCACCGATCACCTGTCCGGTTGCTCCCCCTGCCTGGATCGCGCGGAGTTCCGCAAGCACCTGAAGGAGATCGTCGCGACTCGGTGCATCGAGCGCGACGTACCCGACGCCCTGCGCGACCGGATCCGATCGATCATCGCCGACGCGTAGCGCAGCGGCGTTGGCGTGTGAGCCTGCGTGTGAGCACGGATGACGCCTGCCCGCGGCTGGGGCATGCTGTCGCCCGGACGATGGCAGAGGGGGCCCGATGCAGGACACCGCAGCGCTCGGCACGATCCTCGGAGTGTGGGCGCATCCCGACGACGACATCTTCTGTTCGGCCGGATTGATGGCGACCGCGGTCCGCACCGGCCAGCGAGTGGTCGACGTGACGGCGACCCGCGGCGAAGGCGGCTCGATGGACGAGGAACGATGGCCGCCGGCCTCGATGGGCGACGTCCGCACGAAGGAGCTCCTTCGCTCGCTCGAGATCCTCGGCGTCCGCGAGCACCGGTTCCTCGAGGGACCCGTCGACGTCGACATGCAAGAACACCTCGATGAGGCCGGCGCCGAGCAGGTTCGGGCCATCGTCCAGGAGATCGACCCTGACACGATCCTCACGTTCGGGCCCGAGGGGATGACCGGGCACCAGGCGCACAAGGACGTCTCGCGGTGGACGACCGACGCGTGGAGCGTCGTCGCCAAACCAACAGCGCGTCTGTTCTACGCGACACAGACACCCGCGTTCGTCGAGGAGGTCGTCCCCTCGCTCGAGCAGTTCGACATCTTCCTGCCGGGCACCCCGCCGGTGACACAGCCGCAGGACCTCGGCATCGATTTCTCGTGCGACGACGAGGCACTGGACATGAAACTCCGCGCGCTCGAGGCGCACGAGAGCCAGATCGAGGGGCTCCTGGAGGTGTTCGGCGAGGACGGCCTGTTGCGGTTCTTGCGGGACGAGGCCTTCCGCGAGGCGACGCGGGACGACGGCTGATGGGCGCCGTGTCGAAGCAGACGGCCGAGATCATGCGGGTCCTCGGCGCGTTCCGCGAGTTCGGCACCGACGGTGAGCTCTCGGAGGCGATGCGGCGCCCGGAGGCCTGCGACTTCGTGTACGGCAACCCGCACGACGTCGCGCCGCCCGCGTACGTCGACGCACTCGTGCGCGCCGCACAGCCGACCGGCAAGGAGCACTACGCGTACACGATGGACCTGCCCGAGGCGGTCGCCTCGATCGGTGAGGATCTCCGCGCCCGGTTCCCTGTGGCGTTCCGCGACGAGGACATCCACCTCACCAACGGCAACTTCGTCGGGCTTGCGATCGCGCTCCGGACGCTCGTCGACCCCGGCGACGAGGTGATCTTCGTCTCGCCGCCGTGGTTCTTCTACGAGACGCTGATCGTCGCCGCAGGCGCGACGCCGGTGCGCGTCCTTGCCGACCGGGGGCACGACTTCGACCTGGATCTCGCGGCGATCGAGGCGGCCATCGGCCCGCGGACGCGCGCGATCATCGTCAACTCGCCGCAGAACCCGTCGGGCCGGATCTACACGCCCGAGCAGCTCACGGCGCTCGCCACGATCCTCGAGGATGGCTCGGCGCGATCGGGGCATCGGATCTACCTGTTGTCCGACGAGGCGTACAACCGGATCGTGTTCGCGCCGTACACGTTCACCACGCCGGTCGCCTACTACCCGCACTCGTTCCTCTTGTACACGTACGCGAAGACGTTGCTGTCGCCCGGCTCGCGGCTCGGATACATCGCGGTCGCGCCGGATGCCGACGGTGGCGACGATCTGCGGGCCGCGCTGCAGATCGGCCAGATCACGCTGGGTTGGGCGTACCCCGTGTCGATCCTGCAGCATGCGATCCCGGATCTGAACGCGATGGCTCCCGATATCCCGGTCCTCCAGCGGCGACGCGACACGCTGGTGTCGACGCTCCGCGAGCAGGGATACGAGGTGGTGGAGCCGCAGGGCACGTTCTACGTGTTGGTGCGGTCGCCGATGGAAGACGATCGTCGCTTCGCCGAGGTGTTACGGGGCCACGATGTGTTCGTCCTGCCTGGGGCGATGTTCGAGATGCCTGGCTGGTTCCGACTCTCCGTCACTGCGAACGACGACATGGTCGAACGCTCGCTACCGGGCTTCGGCAAGGCGATCGCGGAGGCTTCGGCGTGAGCGCGTACGCCTTCCTCGGCGCTGCCGAGTTCGAGGACTGGCACACCGACATCGACCGGTCGTTGCTCGAGGGCCGGTCCGGTCCGGTGCTGGTGCTGGCCACGGCATCGGCGCCCGAGGGCGAGGCCGTCTACCAAGGCTGGGTCGACAAAGGCCTCGCGCATTACGCGGCCGCCGGTATCGACGCGGTCGCGCCGTCGTTGCGCACGCGCGATGACGCGATCGATCCCGCGATCGTCGCGCAGATCGACGAGGCGGCGATGATCTTCTTCTCCGGAGGCAACCCCGCGTACCTCGCCAAGGTGCTGCTCGGCTCGGCGGTGTGGGACCGGATCCGCGACCGCGTCGCCGATGGCTCGCTCGCGTACGGCGGCTGCAGCGCGGGCGTCGCGTGCCTGAGCGATCCCACGTTCGACTCCGACGCCGACGACGCCGAGCGCGTATGGGCGCCGGGCCTCGGCCATTTCCCTGCGATCTTGTTCGCGCCGCATTGGGACATCGTGGACACCTGGATGCCGGGCGCGCAGGCGTTCATCACCGCGGCGACGCCGGCAGGCGGAACGCTCGTCGCGATCGACGAACAGACGGCGCTCGTCGGGGACGGCACGCACTGGTCGACGCACGGCGCCGGGGGCGTATACGTCCACCATGAGGGAGCGTGGGTAGGGGAGTACCGCGCCGGCGACCGGTGGGAGCTCGCGATGCCCGTCGGCGGTGCCGCGCCGGCCGCCGGGTAGCATCGGCGGCATGTCCGACGCGGCGCCCGAGACGCTGACGCGCGCCGACCCGATCGGCGTTCGTGCGCCCGAGGTCATCCGCATCCTCGGCGAAACGTATCCCGATGCCACGATCGCGCTGCGCTTCACGAACCCGCTCGAGCTGCTGGTCGCCACGATCCTGTCGGCGCAGTGCACCGATGTGAAGGTCAACGAAGTGACGGCCGCGTTGTTCCAGAAGTACAGGAGCGCCGAGGACTACCTGCAGGTCTCCGAGGACGAGCTCAAGGCCGACATCAAGCCCACCGGGTTCTTCAATCAGAAGGCGTTGTCGATCCGTGAGGCATGCCGGCGGATCGTCGAGGTCTACGACGGCGCGGTCCCGAAGACGATGGAGGAGCTCACGACGCTTCGGGGCGTCGCGCGCAAGACCGCGAACATCGTGCTCGCGAACGCCTACGGCACCGTCGTCGGGATCCCGGTCGACACGCACGTCAAGCGGCTCGCGAACCGGATCGGGTTCTCCTCGCAGCACGACCCCGACAAGATCGAGCAGGACCTGATGCGGCTCGTGCCGGAGGACCGCTGGTATCACTTCGGTTACGAACTGATCGACCACGGTCGTGCGCTGTGTACGGCGAAGCGCCCGAGATGTCCGGAGTGTCCGATCGAGTACCTGTGCCCGTCGAGCCAGGCGTGAACTACACGGCGGCCTGGAGCACCCGTTCGTGGTCGGCCCGGCGCCGGCGCGCCCGGCGGATCACGCGGCGCTCTTCTTCGTCGAGGCCGCCCCACACGCCCGCGTCCTGGAACGTCGCGAGCGACCACTCGAGGCAATCGGTGCGTACCGAGCACGAGTCGCAGACGTTCTTGGCTGCGGCCACCTGGGAGAGCGCATCGTCCGAGGTCCCGATAGGGAAGAACAGCTCCGGGTCTTCGCCGATGCACCGGGCTTCGGGGAGCCACCACATCTCGTCCGGATCGTGTCTGAATCGCCGTTCAGTCATCTGGTCCCGTCACCTACGGATATCACCGAACTTGCAACGTAGCGCGGACGATAGTGTCTGAACGGCCATTCAGTCAAGGGGCTCTTCCCCTGATCGTGGCGCACCGTGGGGCCCCGACCGAACGCCCGGAGAACACACTCGCCTCGTTCGAAGCCGCCGTGGAGGCCGGTGCCCCAGCGATCGAGTTCGACGTGCGCGTGACCGCGGACGGGCACGCGGTCGTGATCCACGATCCAGATCTCGGCCGAACGACCGACCGGGCCGGTCTGATCCGCGAGCAGACGCTCGCCGATGTGCTCGCATCGCGCATCACGGGCTCTGACAGCCGCACCTATACGATCCCGACGCTGCACGAGACGCTCGCGCTGCTGTCCGGNCGCGTCGCNGTCGACATCGAGATCAAGAACGTCCCGGGGGAGCCCGACTTCGACCCCAACGACGAGGTCGCCGTTGCGCTCGTCCATCGGGCGCTGGATGACGTGGGGTTCGCCGGCGACGTGATCATCTCGAGCTTCAACCCTCGTTCGATCGCGGTTAGCCAAGAGCGTCGCCCCGATATCCCGACCGGGCTGCTGACCGATGTGGGGGTGGACGCTGCGGCGGCGCTGCACTTCGCGGCCGAACAGGGACATCGATGGGTCCTGCCGTTCGCCGCGCGCGTCAGCGAGCAGGGCGACGGTTTCGCGGCGCACGTCCACGCCCGCGACATGTTGCTCGGCGTGTGGATCGTCGACGACCCCGACACGGCTCGAGCCCTCTTGTCCGCGGGAGCCGACGCGGTGGCGACCAACGAACCGCGCGCGATCATCGCGGCGTGCCGACGGCTGCTTCCGGCGTGATCCGCCGCAAGGAGCTCCCGGAGGAGCTGCGGCCGGCGTTCCACGCGTTCACCGAGGTGCTGGCGGCGATCGAACCGGCCAAGGCGGCGGTCGCCGACGTCCTGCCGGGCACGCGCCTGCCCGGCCGCCCGCTGAACGATGCCGCGACGGCCTTCCGCGACGGGATCGAGCGTGCCAACGCAGGCATGGCGGCGTGGCGGCGACCCGAGCTTGAGGCCGAGTGGCTGGCTTGCGCGGTCGGACTCGAGGTGGCGTCGGAACGCGTCGCGGCGTTGCTCGGTCACGAAGACGGTCCGGCCGGATTCGAGGGCTTGCTCGCAACGGTCCAGGACCTGATCGAGCCGCTGGATCCCTTCGTCGCTGCAGCGGAACGATTCCGAATCCTGAGGGTGCGGCGTCCCCGCCCGGCGTGAATCCTTGCGTCGATCGTCATCCGTGTGGCACCTGCTCGTCCGTTGATTCGCCGCCCCTTTCTATGCTCGGCGGGTGAGCGAACTCGCCGACATCGATGCCGACGTCGTCGTCTGCCGTGCGTGTCCGCGCCTCGTGTCGTGGCGCGAGCAGGTGGCCCGTGACAAGGTCGCCCGCTTCTCTGACCAGACATACTGGGGCCGCCCGGTGCCGGGCTTCGGAGATCCGGCGGCGCGCGTCTTCATCGTCGGTCTGGCGCCGGCGGCGCACGGCGGCAATCGAACGGGCCGCATCTTCACGGGCGATCGCAGCGGCGACTTCCTGTACGCGTCGATGTTTCGGTGCGGTCTCGCCAACCAGCCGACGTCCGTGGCGCCCGACGACGGCCTAGAGCTGCACGGGGCGTACGTCGCGGCGGTCAACCGGTGCGCGCCTCCGGGGAACAAGCCCACGCCGGACGAGCGCGATCGGTGCCTGCCGTACCTCGAGCGCGAGATCGCGGCGCTCGGCGAGCTGCGGTCGATCGTGGCGCTCGGCGCGTTCGCCTGGGACGGGATCCTTCGCGCGCTCGCAGCGATGGGGCATGCGACGCCGCGCCCCCGGCCTCGATTCGGCCACGGGGCGGAGGCCACTGTAGGCCCGTACCGGCTGCTCGGGTGCTTCCACCCGAGTCAGCAGAACACCTTCACCGGGAGGCTTACGCCCGAGATGCTCGACCAGGTCCTCCGCGCGGCGCTTACCTAACCCCAGCGACCAGCTTGTCTGGGGTCGGTCGTATCTTCGAGCGCATGGGTCGCCACATGCGCTTCTACGCGACGCCGGCCGAGAAGCCCGACAAGCCGGTCGATCGCGCGACGGTCAAACGTGTCGTGGGCACGTTCCGTCCGTACCGCGGGAAGGTCTGGATCGTCGGCGTCCTGATCGCGATCACCTCGGGACTCGGCGTCGTGAACCCACTCCTGATCGTCTACATCTTCAACCACGGCTTGTTCGGACTCGGTTCGCCGCCGATATGCCAAGGCGGTCCGTGTCCGAATATGCACATCGTCCTGTGGGGCGTGGCGTTCATGATCACGATCCCCATCATCACGGGGGTCCTTGGTATCGGGCAGACGTACTACGCGAACTTCGTCGGCCTTCGCGTGATGCAGGATCTCCGGGACTCGCTGTACCGGCACCTGCAGCACATGCCGCTGCGGTTCTTCACATCGACCCGGACGGGCGAGATCCAGTCGCGCCTGTCGAACGACGTCGGCGGCGTACAGACCGTCGTCACCGACACCGCGTCCTCGATCTTGTCTAACGTCGTGGTGATCATCTCGACGCTCGTCGCGATGCTGTTCCTTTCGGTGCCGCTGACGTTGTTGTCGTTATGCCTGATGCCGTTCTTCCTGTGGCTCACGGTCAAGGTTGGGCGCGCCCGGCGGGAGGTCGCGACCACGACGCAGAAGACGATGGCCGATATGACGGCGGTCACCGAGGAGACGTTGTCGGTCAGCGGGATCTTGCTGTCCAAGACGTTCGGGCGCCAGGACTATGAGATCGGCCGGTTCCAGCAGGAGAACGAACGGCTGACCGGCCTGCAGGTGCGCCAGACGATGATCGGGCGGTCGTTCTTCGCGGTCGTCGGAACGTTCTTCTCGATCACGCCCGCGTTGGTCTATCTCGTCGCGGGGATCGTGAATGGAAACGCAGGCAGCGACCCGTCGAAGTGGCCGATCAACGCCGGCATCATCGTTGGCTTCACGACGTTGCAGTCGCGGCTGTTCTTCCCGATCGGATCGATGCTGCAGGTCTCGACCGATGTCCAGTCGTCCTTCGCGTTGTTCGACCGGATCTTCGAGTATCTCGACCTGCGTCACGACATCGTCGACGCGCCGGACGCCGAGCCGCTCGTCAACGCGCAGGGTGCGGTGGAGCTCGACCACGTGCGGTTCCACTACGACCGTTCCGACGACGTGCCGGACGACGACGCGGCGGTGACCGCGAACCGGACGTGGACGCTCGACGACGTGACGCTTGGGATCCGGCCCGGTCAGCTTGCGGCGCTCGTGGGTCCGAGCGGCGCCGGCAAGACGACGATCACGTACCTGGTGCCGCGGATGTACGACGTGCAGGAGGGAGCGGTGCGTCTCGACGGTCGCGACGTGCGCAAGTTGACGCTCGACTCGATCGCCGACGCGATCGGGATCGTGACCCAGGAGACGTACCTGTTCCACGACACGATCCGGCGGAACCTGTTGTACGGGCGACCTGCCGCGACCCAGGACGAGCTGGAGGCCGCAGCGCGGGCCGCCAACATCCACGACCGGATCATGCGGCTGCCGGAGGGCTACGACACCGTCGTCGGCGAGCGCGGCTACAAGTTGTCCGGCGGCGAGAAGCAACGGCTCGCGATCGCGCGTGTGATCTTGAAAGACCCGAAGATCTTGATCCTCGACGAGGCGACGTCGTCGCTCGACACGACGTCCGAACGGCTGGTCCAGGCCGCGCTGGAGCCCTTGATGGAGGGACGCACTACGATCGCGATCGCGCACCGGCTGTCGACGATCCTCGCCGCCGACGTCATCTTCGTGCTGGATCGGGGACGGATCGTGGAACAGGGTCGGCACGACGAGCTGTTGGCGGCGGGCGGGCTCTACGCCCAGCTGTACGAGCAGCAGTTCGCCGATCAGTCGGAATCGGCGCCGAGCAGCTTGCGATAGCCACCGCAGCACCTCCAGGGCGCAGGACCAGGCTTTCCTATGGGCAGCCGTGGTCCGCCCCGGCGTGACCGGCCCGCCGCCTCGCGATCGAAGCTGGTGGGTCGCAGGATCCCGGTGTGCGACGTGGGTAGATGGTCAATGTCGTTGACCAAACCGCGCCTGTTCGCCAAGATGCCGACGTGACAGACATCACCCGTCTGCTGCTCGAGGCTCGGCGATCGCTCGCCTCCGAACTTGATACCGACCTCGGCGAGCGGGGGTATCCGGACCTTCGGCCGGGCCACGCCGCGCTGTTCCTTTCGGTCGACCGCCGGTCCGGCTCACGGCTGACGGATCTCGCGGAGCAGACCCGGCTGACGAAGCAGGCGATGATGTCGATGGTCGACGACCTCGAGAACCGCGGTTACGTGCGGCGGGTGCCCGACCCGGCCGACGCCCGCGCGAAGCTCGTCCGGCTGACCGCGCACGGTCGGCGTGCGGCCGCAGAATGCCGGCGGGCCGTCCAGGCGCTGGAACAGCGCACGCGCCGGCTGTTGGGGGACCGGAGCTACGACGCGCTCCGCGAGGCCCTCGAACTGCTGTCCGAACCGATCGAGTCGTTGGAGGAGTAGCGCTCAGCGCCGCGCAACCTGCACCACCGTCCCGGTGTCGCGTATCCCCACCCACGCCGCTTCGGCGCTCGGCTCGACGGAGGTGACGGCCGATCCGGGCAGCACGATCGGTCCGGCGACCGAGCGGCCGTTCTTCGCGTCGAACAGCGCCAGCTCAGCTCCGTGTGCGCCCGCGAACACGACCCACAGCGCCCGGCCCTGCCCGGCCATGATCGCGGGGGACGCGACGTCGATACGTCCGCATCGCCGCAGCGTCTCCGCGACGACGCACCGGATCCCGTCCGCGGCGCCCCACCACAACCGCCCGTCGGCGGTTGCGATCGGGCCCGCAGCCGCGCCCGGGACCGGCACGGCCTCGCCCAACGCGGGGTCCAATCGCACGATCGGCGGTTGCGTCGGGTCGGTGGTGGAGACGAAGACGTAGTCCGAGGCGGCGGCGAGTTGGTAGGAGCTTCGCCCGAGGTAGTAGCTCTGGATCGCGTTCCCCGTCCACGGGTCGATCCAGGCGAGCGTGCCGGTCGTCCCGGCGACCCACGTTCTCCCGTCCGCCGCAAGGACCGCGGAGATCGGTCCTACGGACGGCGTCAGCCGTGTGCCGACGGTCCCGAACGGGCTGACCGGCCACAGGGATCGCCCGCTCGCGAGCCATATGGATCCGTCGTTGGCCGGGGCGAGGATCGCGTGACTCGACCACGGCCCGCGCGCGAGGACCGTCGCGGTCCCCGACACGATCTTGGCGAGCGTGCCGCGCCCGACCGCCCACGCCGACCCTGCGGCACGACCGACGACCGAGCCGTCGCCGGCCACCGTCGCGCCGAGCCGAAGGTCGCGCGGTGCGGCCGCCGCCACTTGCTCGACCGGCAGCGGCGCCGCAGGTGTGGTGGTCGCGGCGCGCTTCTCGAGCGGAGACAGCGTCATCGACCAGACGCCACCGGCGAACGCCGTGACCAACGCGAGCACGAACGCCGCGATGGTCCATCGATGATGCGGCGGCATCGGCGTGCCCATGTGTCCTCCCAGCGCCGTCCCCGCCCGGTCGCGCGTCTCGTAGCATCCGGATATGCCCGAGGAGGCGAGCGGCAAAACCGGGGTCCCATCGCAGACGCGTCAAAAGCCCGAGCGGCCTCGGGACGAGCTGGGACGGCCGTTGCCATGGGACGCCCAGACGCGCCTGCGTCTGCCGAACTTCGACGCGATGTCCACCGAAGAGAACGACCGGGCCGCCCGGAAGTTCCTTGTGGATCGCAACTTCTTCGGCGCCCACGAGGCGTGGGAGACCGCGTGGAAGCAGTCGAAGGGCACGGGAGACGAGGAGCTCTTCAAGGGCCTGTCGCAGCTCGGGGCAGGCTACGTTCACCTCCTCCGAGGCAACGCTCATGGCGCGACCACGCTGCTTCGGCGGGCCGCGTCCCGCGTCGGGCGGTACTCGCCGGGAACGCTCGGCATCGACACGGGTGCGCTGGCGGCGCGGCTCGAGGCGGACGCACGGGGCGTCGAGACCGGTGAGATCGTTCCCGGCCCGGACGCGGCGTTCCGGCCTCCCGCGGTGTAGCCTGGTTTGGCCGCGATCCGACGTGCGGGTTGCGCGGCAGGAGACCCGATGGCGTCGAACCTCGAGATCGAATGGAAGGGCCGCATGGGCCCGTTCCCGCTTTTGCTCGGTCCGGGGGTCTTCAGCCCCACAACGACCAGCCGCAGCCTCGCCGACGCGATGGAGATCGAGCCGGGCGACACGGTGATCGACGTGGGGTGCGGGAGCGGTGTGCTCGCGTTCGTGGCGGCCAAGCTCGGCGCGGCCAAGGTGATCGGCGTCGACCTGTCGCATCGCGCGGTCGAGGCCGCGCGCGAGAACGCCAAGCTGCTCGGCCTCGAGCACATCTGCGAGTTCCGTGAGGGTGACCTGCTGGAGCCCGTGCGAGACATCGAGGCGAAGGTGCTGATCGGCGACGTCTCCGGGATCCCCGACGACATCGCCGCCGAGTCGGGTTGGTTCGACGAGGTGCCCTCGGGCGGTCCGACCGGCGCGGAGCTTCCGACCAAGTTCGTGCGCTCGATCGGCGGGACGCTTGCCCACGGGGGCCGGCTCTACCTCCCGACGGGAACTATCCAGTACGAGCAGCCGATCCTCGACGCGGCGCACGAGGTGTTCGGCGACAACATGCGTCCGGTCCTCACGAGGGAGTTTCCGCTGCCCGATCTGGTCGCGCGCTCCAAGGCCGTGACGCAGATGGTCAAGGACGGGCTCGTCAGCTTCCGCCAGCGCGGGTCGCGCTGGCTGTGGCAGCTACGCATCTGGCGCTGCGACCGCCCCTGACTCAGTCGGTCGGGCGCAGCACTGCGACCGCACGCACGTCGTAGCCGGCCTCGAGCAGGTGATCCGCGCCTCCGCGATCGATCGCAAGGACGATCCGGCGCACGTCGGCGCCGGCGTCGACCAGGATCTCCGCGGCGCGCCGGACCTGGTGCCCCGTCGTGCTGACGTCCTCCACCAGCGTGGTGATCGCACCGGTCTCCACCTCGCCCTCCACCTGCGCGCGCGTCCCGTACTCCTTCGGTTGTTTCCGCACGACGGTGATAGGCAGACCGGTCTCGAGCGAGACGGCCGCGACGAGGAGCATCGCGGCGCCCTCGGGGGCTCCGAGCAGCGCCGTGTTGGGCGCGAGCAGCCCCGCGACGGCGTGCGCGACGTCGTGCAGCAGCTCCGGACGGG
>C688J18823_10000472_pt1 | contig 23176 bp, 26 predicted proteins | sample HopSoiMetagenom1_FD_18823 | JGI IMG/M metagenome (IMG submission 18823) | reverse complement strand
CGCACGGGCTTTATTCAGCGTTTCAAGTCGCTCGGTCATTTTGGTTTCTTTCAATGGAGGAATCGGCGCCACGCCAGGGAACTCGTCACGCGCACGGTAGTACTACGGGTCAGAAAACACGGCGCTGCCGCAGTTCATCCGCGAAATGTTCACATCCGACTTCTATCCGGCGGGCCTTCTCACCATGGATGGAAGTTTTGATGCGATATCTTTTCGCCGCCGTGATTGCTGTGTTCGTGGTTACGGTGGATTTTGAAAGTTCCGAGATCAGGTCGATATGGACGGAACCATCTTTCGTCGTCGCCGAAGCGCAATCGGAATCCGCCATCACATCGAATTCCCACACTGGAACTGTGACGGCGTCGGTTGAGTATTCGCTGGCGCTGGACGCAACAAGTGCTGACGAGAAGGCAATTTCAGCCGATGACGCCGCTCATGCGGCTGCCTCGATCTACGACGAGTCCGCGTCATCGGACTTGATCTGTGAAACGGTCAGGACCGCCGCTGAGGAAAACGATATCCCGATCGGATTCCTCGTGCGTCTGCTGTGGCAGGAGAGCAGATTTCGCGCCGAGGAGATCAGCTCGGCGGGCGCGCAGGGCATTGCGCAATTCATGCCGCAGACGGCCTCCGAAATGGGCTTGCGAGATCCTTTCGATCCGCTGCAGGCGATTCCCGCTTCGGCAAAATTTCTTCGCAAACTTCACGATCAATTCGGAAATCTCGGGCTTGCGGCGGCAGCGTATAATGCGGGCGGCGGCAGGATCGAGAAGTGGCTTTCGCGACGGAGCCCGCTGCCGAAGGAAACCCGCGCTTACGTCAAGATCATCACCGGCCACAAGGCCGAAGCCTGGACCGACGAAGAGAGCACCGTCTACATGCCGACCGATTTGCCACAGAAGGCGCCATGCGAGGGCGTCGGCGGCCTGTCGCGGCAAGACCAGATCGCCGCCGTGAATGTCGACCTGACGCCTTCCACCAGCGCGATGCTGCGCAAGGCGGAGGCTGAGGAAGCTGAGGACAGGAAGAACGCGGCCACAAAGAAACTGCGCGTTGCCGCAAGTTCCGCGGCTGGACGTGGCGGCGTGGCGTCCCGAAAGACAAATGCCCGCACAGCGCTGTTGGCAAGCAAGGGACCGGCGCGCAAACCGGGGAAACAAGCCGTGCGTATCGCGTCCGCTTCTTCCACCGTTGGCCGCGCGAAATCATCGAAGGCGGCGCGGGAATTATAGTTATTGCCATCGATCAAACGAAAGAAGCCCGCGTTGCTCGCGGGCTTCCTTGCCTCATGTGACTGCGCACCTACCAGCCGCGATAGCCGCCGCTGCCGAAGCTGAACGTAACGCCGGGGCCACCGCCGTAGTAACGGGGACCGCCGTAATAGCCGTACGAGCGCGGCGCGTAGTAGCCGTAGCTGTTGTAGTACGGCCGGTAGTGATGGTGGCCCCAGTGGCGATGGTGGTGATGATAGCCGCGCCAATGACCATGGCGGTGGCGCGAACTGATGTCAGTCGGGGATTGCGTAGCAGTCCGCGATTGCGCTGCATCAGTCGAAGATCTCGCCTTCGCCGAATTGTCGGCGGCGTAGGCCGCGGAACTTCCCATCAGCGCCGCCGTACCGACGGCCAAGATGATCGCTAGCTTCTTCATTGTCGAACTCCAGTTAACGTGTGAGATGCTAATCGCCGGGCTAGCGTCACGTTCCGGAGTGCGACATTAAGCTCCGTCCGCTGCTTCAATGAATGTTCACGAACATGAACGGCGGCGTACACCGCAGGGCCCGGACCCAAAATATCGAAAACAACCCCATGCAAAGTAGAACGAGCCCCGGCTTGCGGCACTCGGGCCGCTTGCTCCCGTGGCACGAGAGGGTCCGTCGCCACGGCCAAACCTGATCCGATCCTGCCCTATTGCACCGGACCGATCGTAATGGCGATCGCATCCGGCGCCACGCCACTCACCTGCAGCACGACCGGGCTCGCATCGAGATCGAGCCGCACGCTCTTGCGGACACCCGGGCAATCGCTGCGGCCAGTGCTGCCAACTGAGCGGGCGTAGCGGCCGTTCTGGATCACGTCGATCCAGGCGTCGTCGGACAGCGTGATCTGGTAGATGCCGGGCTTTGCCAGCGCGGGCAATCGCACCATGCCGCCATGCCACTGCTCGGTTCGCGGCTTGCGCTCCGGCGGCATTTCGAAGGAGGCCTGCGCCCCCTGCTGCAGGCGAATGACCAGCGCGCCCGCCGGCAGCGCCGTCAGCGTCTCGCCCGCTGCAACCGTCGTCTTGTCGGGTGCCGCAAACGCCGCGCGTTCGTGCGCGAGCGACCAGGCGAATTTTTCGCAGCCGTCGTCGGCGGCCCTGACCGGTCCGAGCAATGTGAGCAGCGCGATAGCGACGAGACCCGAGCGAAACATCGACATCTCCTATTGCGGCAGACCCGGCGCGGCAAAACCGTGCTTGGCGAGCGTGCGCTGGCCTTCCGCCGAGAGAATGAACATTGCGAATTTATACGCCGGCGCCGAAGCGCCGTTCATCACGGTCAGACCGTAATCGGCGCCGACTGCGAGCGCGTCGGGCAGCTGCACGATCTGTTGCGTTGGGTTTTCGCGCTGCGCGGCCAGCGCATTGGTGCAATAGGTCAGGAAGATATCGGCGGCACCTTGCGCGAGGAGCTCGCCATAGATCGAGCGGCCCTGCGGCGCGGGCGGGCTCGTGGGCCCACCGGTGAGCTGCAGCGTTTTCTTCTCCAGCATGGCTAAGGCGCCGGGCTTGAGCTTCTCGGCTTTCTGAAACACCTCCCAGGCGTAATCGCCCGACGGATCGGCCTTCGGCGTCGAGGTGCCGAGCTTCAGTTGCGGGTCGAGCATGCGGTCCAGCAACGAGGCCGATGTGACCCCGAGGCCGGGCCGCGCCAGTGCGCACAGCCGGTTGCGTGCGAACAGCACCACAGGGCCGCTGCGCTTCTCGGCGGCCAACGCCTGCGGATGCTCCATGTTGGCGGAGGCAAACACCTCCGCCTTCGCACCGGTGGCGATCTCGTCCTTCAGCAGACCAGATGCGCCGAACTTCGCCTGTACCTTGCCGAGACCTGCGGCTTCAAAATCCTTTGCCACCTCGGTCAGCGCGGCGCGCAGGCTGCCGGCGGCGTGGAGCAGGACCGTTTCCTCTGCCATCGCAGGTGCCGTCATGATCGCGAGAACCGCGAGGGTTACGGAAAGCCGTGCGGCCATCACGCGCCGGAATCGTTGGCGTTGGGATAAAATAGCTGCTCGCCGTTGATCTTGTAGTCGGCGATCGCCTTCTGGCCCTCCGACGACACCAGCCAGTCAATCAGCTGCTGGCCGAGATCCTTCTTCACGCTCGGATGTTTTTCCGGGTTCACCAGCATGACGCCGTACTGGTTGAACAGGCGCTTGTCGCCTTCGACCGCAATGACGAGGTCGCCGCGGTTCTTGAACGACAGCCAGGTGCCGCGATCGGCCAGCACATAGGCGTTGGAGGCCGAGGCGGTGTTGAGCGCCGCGCCCATGCCCTGCCCGATCTCCTTGTACCAGAGCCCTTTATCCTTCGCGATGTCGATGCCGGCGACCTTCCAGAGGTTGAGCTCGGCCTGATGGGTGCCGGACTTGTCGCCGCGCGAAATGAAGTCGGCGCCCTTGGCCTTGATCGCACCGAGCGCGGCGACGATGTCCTTCGACCCCTTGATGCCGGCCGGATCTCCCTTCGGGCCGATCAGGACGAAGTCGTTGTACATCACGGGATAGCGCTTGACGCCAAAACCTTCGGACAGGAACTTTTCTTCCGCAGGCTTGGCGTGGACGAACACGACGTCGGCATCGCCCCGGCGCGCGGTATCGAGCGCTTGTCCGGTGCCTTGCGCCACCACCTTCACGTCGATGCCGGTCTTGGCCTTGAACATCGGCAGGATGTGGCCGAACAGGCCGGAATCCTGCGTCGAGGTGGTCGAGGCCACTACGATCGATTTGTCCTGCGCGGAGGCGTGGCCTGCGAATACCGCACTGGCAGCGATCGCAATCAGCACACGGCGGGATAGCGTCTTCATTGGTTGTCCCTTTCAATCAAACGAGCAATTCGCCCGCGAGGAATGTCCTGGCCTCGGCGGTTTGCGGCCTGTCGAAGAACGCCGCGGCAGCGGCGGTCTCCACGATGCGGCCGCGGTGAAGCATGACGACGTCACCGGCGAGCCGGCGCGCTTCGCCGAGATCATGGGTCGCCATCACGACCTTGATATTGCGTTCGCTCACAGTGCGGATGATGTCTTCCACCGCCTTGGTGGCGGTCGGATCGAGGCTCGCGGTCGGCTCGTCCAGGAACAGCACGGCCGGATCGCGCGCCAGCGCCCGCGCCAGCGCCAGCCGCTGTTGTTCGCCACCGGACAACCTTCGCGCGGCGCGATCGGCGAGACTTCCGAGCCCGACCAGCTCGAGCAATTCACTGGCGCGGCGCGCATGCTCCGCGCGCGGGATGCCCGCCGCACGCAGCGCGAAGCGGATGTTGGCGGCGGCGCTGCGGCGGAGCATCGCCGGGCGCTGAAACACGATCGCGCGCTTCAGCGGCGGGACATTTTCCAGGCCGCCCCAGGTGATCCGTCCGCGCGAAGGCGCCAGCAGCCCCATCGCCACGCGCAGCAGCGTGGATTTGCCGGAGCCGTTGGGGCCGATCAGCACCGTCGGCGCGCCCGGCGCCAGCGTAAGCGCGAGACGATCGAGGATCGTGACGGGACCTGCCGTCACCGTGACGCCATCGAATACAATCGGCAGTTCGCTCGACGGCGCGCGCATGGTCATCCCGCCAGTCGTTCGCCGGCGCGGCGGGCGGTCCAGGCCAATGCGTTGACAGCGATCACGATCGCGATCAGCACGAGGCCGAGGCCGACCGCGAGCGGCAGGTCGCCCTTGGACGTTTCCAGCGCAATCGCCGTCGTCATCGTGCGGGTGAAGCCTTCGATATTGCCGCCGACGATGATGATTGCCCCAACCTCCGCCGCCGCACGGCCGAAGCCGGCCAAGAGAGCGGTGACGAGGCTGAAGCGCGCATCCCAGATCAGCGCCGTGACGCGTCCGAGCGGGCCGAGATTCATCGCGGTGAGTTCGTCGCGGTATTCGATCCAGAGATCCTCGATGGTCTGCCGCGTCAGCGCCGCGATGATCGGCGTGACCAGCACGGTCTGCGCGACGATCATGGCGCCCGGCGTGAACAACAGGCCGAACGCGCCGAGTGGTCCGGAGCGCGACAGCGCCAGGTAGACCGCGAGGCCGACGACGACCGGCGGCAGGCCCATCAGGGCATTGAGCAGGACGATAGCGCCCTGGCGTCCCGGGAATTTCGTCAGCGCGATGAGAGCACCCAGGGGAATGCCGATCAGCGCGGCCAGCACCACCGCTGACAGGCTGACATAGAGCGACAGCCGCACGATCGCGAACAGCGCGGGATCGCCGCTGAGCACGAGTTGGAGGGCTGTCGCGTCGGTTGGCATTGGAAATTCCGTTTGGAAAACATCTTGCGCAGACGGTACCTGCATGGTCAATTTGCGGAAATGCTGCAGCTTGGTGCATGTTAATGCCTACGCGGGAACTCCTGACGACTGACGAGGCGGCCGACTATCTGCGGCTTTCGGAACGCAAGCTTTACGAGCTGGTGGCGGACCGCGCCGTCCCCTGCAGCAAGGTGACCGGACGCTGGCTGTTTTCGCGCGCCGCGCTCGACCGCTGGGTTTCCGCCGGACTGATCGCGCCCGCCGGTCTGGCACAGGTGCCGGCGCCGCCGATCGTCGGCGGCAGCCATGATCCGCTGCTGGAATGGGCGCTGCGCGAGAGCAATTCCGGCCTCGCCAGCCTCCCTGAAGGTAGTGAGGAAGGCCTGCGGCGGTTGACCCGAGGCGAGGTGATGGTTGCGGCCATCCATCTGCACCGGCTCGATGGCGATGATGAAACCGCCAATCTCGCAGCGGTCGCCGACGCGCCGGGGTTACACGATGCCGTGGTGCTCGGCTTTGCGCGACGCGAGCAAGGCATTCTCGTCGCACCTGGCAATCCGCTGGGCTTGAGCGACATGGCCTCGATCGCGACGACGCGCGCGCGCATGGCGCAACGTCCCGCCGGCGCCGGCGCGCAACTGCTGCTGCTCGCGCTATTGGCGCGTGCCGGCATCGCGCTCGACGATCTGAAACTCGCAAAGCCCGCCTTTCCGACCGGACCCGACATCGCCCAGGCGATCCGCGCCGGCCGCATCGACTGCGGCATCGCCACGCGGTCGGTCGCGCGGTCGGCCGGGCTCGATTTCCTGCCCCTCACCTGGGAGCGTTTCGACCTCGTGATGCGCCAGCGCGACCATTTCATGAAGGGCCCGCAGGCGCTGTTCGACTTCATGCGCCAGCAGGTATTGCGTGACCGTGCGGCCGAACTCGACGGTTATGACGTCAGCGATGCCGGCGTGGTGCGGCTGGTGAATTAGGGCGCAGCTTCATTTAACCACGATCGACCGGAAACCTCGGAGCCTGCCCCGGATCGCCACCACCACGCCACCAAATCGCCCAACGACTCAACGACGCCTATTGCAGCGGGCCGCGGGCACCAAGGGAGGAACTGATGGATACTCCAACGTCTGCCGCACTCGACGACAAAACCCCTCCGTCCGAGCCAGCTGTGGCGGCACAACCAAGCAAAGAGAAATCGAATCCCTCTGGCCCGTTGGAGATCAACGCCGAACGATTCAACTCGTCCGTCGCCCGGTTGACCACAAACTCGATAGACGAACTTCACAAGCTGGCTTTCGAACTGCAAAAGATGCAAGAATTCCTGAAGACCGAGGTCGAAAGCGTGCAGCGCCAAATCGACAGTGCGGTCGCCGGAATAAATATCATCGTCGAAACGATTGGCCCGTGGAAAAGCATGGCGGGCTCCCAAACACCTCCATCAGGCACTCGCAGTGCCCGCGCGGGGGGACCGGCGGCCAACATTGAGCAACGCATTCGCGTCGGATCGTAACAGCCGAAACGCCACTCGGCGATACTTGCTGGCTGCGGTGGGCCCTGGATGCATTCACAATGCAGGCGCTGATGGCGCCGTTTGCGAAGCATCGGCAAGTTAGCGGAACTCGTCGTTGATAGTTTGTTCAAGCACCTGCGTCGCGGTTGATGGCACCCAGCGGCCGGGCCGAACAGCGGGAAAATGTCCGCTGTCGATGTGACGGCGGAGATCGTTCAAAGGCGCATCGACATCCGCTGATGACCCGAAACGGCTGCGCTCCCGCCGATACTCTCGACGGGTTTTGCTGCCATCCGTAATTCTGGGCTCAGAATTGCACTTCGGAGTTATAAAGCACCGAACGGCAAACTGAATGTTACTGGCGGCAAGCGATCGCCAATCTTGAACAGCTGCCAACCGACGGTTCCTGGAAAATTGCCGGATATTTCGCGAGGAGCGGGATCAGACGACAGTGTAATAGCTGATTCGGCGGCTCGCATAATTTGTTTACCAAACACCGCAAATTACGAGAAACCACGTCGCCTAACCCGGGCTCAACAAATTTGACCCATGCTTTTCGAATAGCAGGGGAATGGCTGCTCGCGACTAATAGTGATCTTCGTGCGCGGTCATGCCGCAAACGCTTTTGCAGGATGGGAGTTCTCGCGGTTTAGTGGGGGGTTAAATGAAAGTGACGCAGCTCTACAGTGTTCGCCATTTGCTTACCGCTACTTACGGTCTTATCGGCGTGGCGTTGCTGGCGATCGGCGCGAACGCAGCGCTGAATGTGCCCACCTCAGAAGCCATAGAGGTGGTGACTACCCAGGAAACCGTCAGCGCGATGCAGCTCGCGCTCATCATAGGCAATGGCAATTACCCGGACGCCGCCGAGCCACTGAACCAACCGATCAACGACGCAAGCGGCCTGGCGTATGCCATGCGCCGCCACGGATTCGATGTCGATGTGGTGGAGAACGCCGGCAAGGCGGATATGGCTCGCGCGATCGAGCGGTTGAAATCCAGGATCAAGCCCGGATCGGTCGTGATGTTGTTTTTCGGCGGCTATGGGGTGCAGTCTCGCCACGAAACCTACATGATCCCGACCGATGCGGTGATCTGGAAGGAAGGTGATGTGCGCCACGAGGGTACGTCCGTCGAATCAGTGCTCCACGCCATTAAGGAGCGTGGCGCTCGTGCCACGCTAGCCATCCTCGATGCCTCTCGACGCAATCCCTATGAACGCCGTTTTCGCTCCTACTCCCACGGGCTTGCCGCAGTCAGCGCGCCCGACAACGCACTCATCATCTCATCTCATACGCCTGGCAAAGTCGCCGATGACTCGGAGGGCGAGCACAGCGTACTTGTTACCGAGTTGCTCAACGAGCTCAATGCGCGCGTTAGCGCTGAAGGCGTCTTCAACAAGACCCGCGCCGCCGTCTTTCGCTCCTCCAAGGGCGCACAGATGCCGTCGGTATCCTCCTCGCTTTTAGAGGACGTGCACTTCAGCCCCGGTAATGATGCCGATTTGACGACGTCGTCCCTCGCGCCGATTGCCACCGAAAACGCTCCGCTTGTGAAGTCGAAGTAAAGCCACCACCTCGCGAAGGTGACATGAAGCGTCAGCCTCCGGAATCGGTCGTCCGCTATGGCCGCCAACCGGTCCTCGCATCAATTGCGCAACAGCACGGCCTCCCGAAGGCTCGGGCTCGAGCCCAAGACGGAGACGAGCCCCAGCGCAATAAGCAGCACGCCGAGCAAGGTTGCCATCCAGCCCTGCCCGTCATCGGCTGCCTCGGCGACAGGAATTGCGACTGGCGCCGGAGGTACGGAGGCAGCAACCGCGTCGCTGGCGGCCGGTGCTGTTACCCGAACCGTCTTCACCTCGACCACGCGCGGCGTGGCGTGGTCGGGCGCAAGCTGATCGGTCGCGAGCTTTTCGACGGGGGCCAGTGGCACGACGGCCGCGGGCCCCGTTGCTGGGACGGAAGCGGCATCAACCGCCTTGAATTCGGGTGCGAGCCGTGTCGGCTGAGACGCTTCCGCCGGTGCGGAGCGCAGCAGCTCCGCACGCGCATCCACGACCGCCTTCTGCTGGCGCGGTGCAGCCTCGTTCTCCTCGGGAACGGCGGCAAGAGGTTTCGCGGCGCCATGACGAACCTGCTTCTTCACCATCGCGATCCCCTGATCGGTTTGGAACCAGCATTTGCGGTGGCCGTCAAAACGATAGACCCAGCGCTGGCCGGCCGTCGTCGACTTGCCGGGCCGCGGCAAGCACTCCCCTTCCGCGGCAGCGGGCGCAGTGGCTTGCGCGGGAGCTGGAGCCGGACCGGCGTTGAAGAAGTCGGCAAGAGGATTGGAAGACGCAGGTGAAGCCGGGAGAGCCGCGAGAAGGACAACAGCGGCAAAGCAAAATCGCAAATGACCGGACATGAAAACCCCGGTGTTACGCCCCTGCCGACGCAATCTTTGGCCGCGAAGTGGGTCGCAATGCGGCTCAAATCCGGCGAGGCCGTGGATTCATTCCGGCCCAGGGCTGCAGCTCAGCAGCAGACGTTCACCGGTCACCGTGATTTGCAGGGGTTTGCGCTCAGCACGTCGCCTTTACGCCGGTTTCCTTTATCTGCTGCGCTCGAAAAGGCTTCCTTACCGCCGCCCCGGCAACCACGCGATAAACCCCGCCTCGCCGAGCCGCCTCATCACGTCTTCCAGATGCACCCGGTCGCGCGTTTCGATCACGACTTCGAGCAAGGTGCCCTTGGCCGGCAGGTCGGAGAACGTACGCTGGTGCGAGACCTCGATGATGTTGGCGCCGGCTGCGGCGAGGAGCGCCGAGACGGCGGCGAGTTGGCCCGGGCGGTCGACGATGTCGAGGGCGATCTGGGTCAGCCGGCCCTCGCGCGCGAGCTCGCGCGTCAGCACCGAAGCTATCAGGCGCGTATCGATGTTGCCGCCGGTCAGCACGAGACCGACATTGCGACCGGCAAAACGCTCCGGCGCCGCCAGCACTGCGGCAAGGCCCGCTGCGCCGGCGCCCTCGACCACGGTCTTTTCGATCGCGATCAGCATCGTCACCGCACGCTCGATCTGGTCTTCGGTGACGAGCATGATGTCGTCGACGAGATGACGGATGATGTCAGTAGTGATCCGTCCCGGCGCCTTGACGGCGATGCCTTCGGCAAGCGTGTCGCCACGCATCGGCAGGCTCTCGCCCTTGATGGCGTTGTACATCGAGGGATAGAGCTGCGCCTGCACGCCGATGATCTGCAACTCCGGCTTCAGCGATTTGGCCGCGACCGCGATGCCGGAAATCAGCCCGCCGCCGCCGATCGGAACCACCAGCGTATCGAGCTGCGGCACGGAGCTAAGCATTTCGAGCGCGATGGTGCCCTGCCCTGCGATGACATGCGGATCATCATAGGGATGGATCATGGTGAGGTTCTTCGCCTTGCCATGCGTGCGTGCGAACTCGGAGGCTTCTTCCAGCGTCGCGCCGGAAACGATCGTCTCTGCGCCGTGACGCCTGGTGTTCTCGATCTTCACCATCGGCGTGCCGACCGGCATCACGATCACAGCGGGAATCCCGAGCCGCTTGGCGTGATAGGCCACGCCCTGCGCATGATTGCCGGCCGACATCGCGATCACGCCGCGCTGTCGTTCGCCCGGTGACAGCGCCAGCAACCGATTGAGCGCGCCGCGCTCCTTGAAGGTCGAGGTGAACTGCAGGTTCTCGAATTTGAGCCAGAGATGGCAACCGCAGATCTCGCTCAGCGTCCGGCTCGGGTCGCATTCGGTGACGATGACCGAGCTGGAAATGGCAGCGGCCGCAGCTCTGACATCATCGGGCGTGACGGCAAGGCCTGCTTCGGAAGCATGCTGGTCCGGCGGGGCGTTCTTAGGGGCTTTCGGCATATGGGCGGCCTCGTTGGGAGGCAATCGTATAAGCCTTTTCCGCTCGATCCGTCTCCTCCGAATCTCGTAAAAACCCGGCCCCATGAACATGGGTGTCGCAAAAAGCCGCCGCGGGGTTAAACTTGCGGGGGCCGCAGGGACAGCGGCCGGAGTTTTTCAGATGAAGTCATTGAACGATGAGCCGACGGCGGAGGCCATCACGATCGTGCTGGTCGAGGACGACGCGCCGACGCTGTGGCGACTGCAGGACGCGCTGGCCAAGGCCGGGTATCAGGTCAGGGCCGCCGGCACGCTCACGGAAGCCCGCGCCTGTCTCGCGCAAGGTGCGCCAAAAGTGCTGCTGACCGACCTTCAACTGCCTGACGGCCATGGCGTCGACCTGATCCGCGAAACACGGCAGCGCTTTCCCGATACCGAGATCATGGTGATTTCCATCCTCGGCGACGAGGAGAGCGTGATCTCGGCGATTACCGTCGGTGCCACCGGCTACCTGCTCAAGGACGCCTTCCCGACCGACATCGCCGCCACCGTGCGCGACCTCGTCGCCGGGCATTCGCCGATCTCGGCCTCGATCGCGCGCTTCATCGTGCGGCGGACCCAGAACACGCCCGAGCCGCCGCCCGGGCCCGCGCTCAACACCGCCAAACTGACGCCGCGCGAAATCGACATTCTCTGGGGCATCGCCAAGGGCTTTAGCTACGCCGAGATCGCGAGCCATCTCAGCCTTTCCCGCCAGACCGTGCCCGGGCATATCAAGAACATCTACCGCAAGCTCGAGGTTCATACCCGGGGCGAAGCGGTGTTCGAGGCGGTCCAGCAAGGCTTGATCAAGTTGTGAACGACCACGACGAGGATGCGACGGCGGAACAACTGCCCGTCCGCGAACGGCGGCGGCTGCAGTCGTCCCGCCTGATCCAATACCTGCTGCTGCAGGCGCTGATCGCCGGCGCCTGCGTGCTGGCGCTTTTACAGTCGCTTCCCGGACCTCCCGCCGAATATCAGATCACGACGTTCAATCTCACCGAGGCCGGGGTCGAGAGCGCGGTGACGCTGCCGTATTTCTCCCCGTTGCGGAATGCGATGAACGACCCGCCCCGCTTCACGGGACAATTCGTTCACCCGGCCGGCCAGGGCGGACGCGCCTGGTCGGTATTCCTGCCGCGCTTCACCAACGGCGTCGAGGTCACCGTCAACGATGTCGTGATCCTCGACAGCCGGCGCGATCCCGCCGCCAACCGCCCCGACCGCAACACGCCGGCGATTGCGGTGATTCCGGCGTCGGCGCTGCGCGATGGCGACAACGCGATTGCAATCCGGCTGTTCATCTGGGGCCCGATATCAGGCTTCCTCGATCGCATCTGGGTCGGCCCGGACGAATTGCTGCGTCCAACCTATGATCTGAGAACGTTGGTCTTCGTCACCCTGCCGGTGGTGTTCTCGTCCTGGCAGGCGATCCTCGCGGTCATTCTCGGCATCATGTGGGTGATGCGCCGCCATGAGCCGGCCTACGGGGTTCTGGCGGCGGCGATGGCGGTCGGCGTCGCGCAAGCGTTCCTGCAAACGCCGATGGGCGAGACGCCGTTCTCGCGGCTCAACGTGATTCTGATTTCCTCCGCGCCGCTGGAAAGCGCGCTGGTGCTGACATTCGCGCTGCTGTTCTCGGGGTGGAAATGGCAGCGCTATGGCTGGATCCTTTTCATTCCGGGCATCGCGCTGGCGCTCGGCGGCCTGTTCGGCAATCAGGCGCTGTCCCGCACGCTGTTCCTCGTTCTTGCGGTGCCGATGGTTGGCATCTCGCTGGTCATCATGGCTGNTGTCACCGCCCGTTCGGCGCTGAAACGGCCGAACGTCGCAGGCTTGCTGCTCGGCTGCGCCGTCACGATCATGCTGACCTGCTGGATCGCCGACCTGCTTTCGGTGTTCCAGATGACGCCGAACCGCATCTTCACCGCGCGGCTGTCCTATTCGGTGATGCTGGTGGCGATCGGCGCGGGGTTGACCTGGCGGTTCGCCCGCGCGCTGAACCAGGTCGACGGCTTTGCCGGCCGCCTCGTCACCCAGGTGCGCGAAGCGGAAGCGAAGCTGAAGGCGAGCTTCGCCCGCGAGGAAGAGCGCGCCCGCGCCGCGGCGCTGGCGCGGGAGCGCACGCGGCTGATGCGCGACCTGCATGACGGGCTCGGCGGCCAGCTCGTCAGCATCGTGGCGCTGAGCGAACGCGGCAATGCCGGCGCGGGAATCGGCGATGCGGCGCGCGCGGCACTGAAGGACCTGCGCCTCGTCATCGACTCCATGGACGACATCGGCGGCGACCTGATGCTGGCGCTGGGCTCGTGGCGCGAACGCGCCATGGCGCAACTGCGTCCGCATGACGTCGCGCTCGACTGGCGCGCGGTCACGGCACAGGGCCTGCCAGTGCACCCCGAACTGCGGCCGTGGCATGTGATCCAGATCGTGCGGCTGCTGGATGAAGCCGTGACCAATGCGGTCAAGCATGCCAATGCGCGGTGTATCACGGTGAGGATCGAGACGCTCGCAGGCGCCGATGGCCTCGACCGCGGCTGTATCACCGTCGAGGACGACGGCAAGGGTTTTGAGATTGCGTCGGATGGTGCGGCGGCAGGCGCGATAAAAGCGGCGCGCGGCTTGCGCAACATGCGAAGCCGCGCGGCGCGCTGTGGCGCGGAGCTGGAACTGAGCTCCTGCGCCCAAGGGACTCATCAAGGCACGCGCGTGAGGCTGACATTGCCCCACCGCTTTCCCGACAGCGACGGCGCTGCCGGTTGACCGCGCACTTTTGGTTTGCGCGCTTTCTTTACGCGGACCGGCACCCACTTTGCTTGAAAACGCTTCGCATCAACGACGGCCGACGCGATTGACCGGACCGCCGCGATTCATCGGCGTGCCGGGACGAACACCGACACCAGGCGCGCCGACGCCGACACGGGCAACGCCGACGACCGGCGTGGCAACCACCGCAACCCCCGTCGGCCGCACCACGCAACCCTGCGGTACGCCGGCCGTCTTGCAGTAAACCACCGCCGCCTGCGCCGAACCCACGCTGCCCAGCGCAAACGCCGCCACAGCGGAAAACGCCGCCAAGGTCAGACCCGCGCTCAGCCATCCTGTTTTCTTCAACATGTCATCTCTCCGATTTGGCGTGCAGCCTTGCGATGTACCGATCGGTCACCGCAGCCGACGTGAGACGTACATGGTGCAGAGGCGCGCACGACAACATCCCATGAAGATGGCGTGACGGCGCCGCGCGACGCTTGCAGGCAATTTTCCGACGCCATGAACATGGCATGGACCCCTGACGCAACCTCGACGAGTTTCCGCGCGCTTTCAACCCTCCTATTCCCGTCGAAAGGTGATCCATGAAAAACTCAGTGAAAAAATCAATCCACATCCCGGCCGCGGCCGCCGCGCTGATCCTGTCGCTCACCGCCGGCTCGCTCGCGCAAGCGCAATCCGGCCCCACTCCCCAGGAGCAGATGACCTGCCGTTCGGATGCCGGAAAATTCTGCGCCGAACACATCGGCAAGCCGCCGCAGATGAATGCCTGCCTGCGCGCGAACAAGGAGAAGCTGTCGGATGGCTGCCGCAAGGTGGTGGAATCGCACGGCGGCTAGCGCCCGATCCGGAAATAGTCGTTACCGGTTTTCGCTGGGCATACCGCGAGGCATTGTTCGGAGACCGGCTCATAAAAGCTGGAGCGCGATGACGTTTCAAGGTCATCACGCTCCAAGACCTGGCGGCGATCGCCCGAAAAGGAATCAGTTATCCTGATCGAACAGCCTGATGCGGGGCGTTTCGTTTCTCGCCGGCTCCGCGAACATCTCCCTCGGCTCGGCTTCTTGTCGGATCCTGATCCGCCGCGGCTCGGTCACTTCCCGGACGCTCTCTTCAACCGCCTCGAGCTCCTGCTCGCGCGGCGGCTGGACACGGCGCTTGTCGGCCCAGCGCTGGCGCCGCTCGGCCCGACGCTTTTCCGCGTCCGCGCGTTTGACGTCGGCGTCACGCCCTCTCGCGAAGGCATCCCGAGGCGCAGCGATCTTTTCTTCGGTCTGCTCGGCGGATTTTACCGGTTGCAACGGCTGTACAGGCCGCGCTGCCGCGACATTAGGGGCGGTCTTGTCTTCAGTGGCGGCCTTCTCTTCGGCCCTGACATTATGGGTGGAGGGCGCAGCATTGGCAGGCGGCGTTGCCGCCTCCGTTTGCGGCTGGGGCAGCGGTTGAGGTTGCTCCTGTGCCGGCGCGGATGCGGGGTTCGTCGCAACCACACGCGACACCGGCTCCGCTGGTGCCGCCGAGACGGTTATCGGTTCCGCCGACATCCTGCGTTCCAGCTTGGAGACCGCCTGCGTAGGCGGGTTGCTGATGTTCGCGGCCAGATAACCGCCGCCAAGACCAGCGCCGACCGCGACGATCACGGTTCCCACGCCTGCAAAATAAGCCATCGATGTCCGCATGGTTCGGCTCCCTTATCCACGCGGGCAACGCGTGTCATGGGCCGATGTTCCGGCACGGTTTGGTGAGGAAACTGGAACCGGCTGCGCTGTAATCGCAGCGCGCGATCATGATGCGATTTTATGAAATCGCATCATGATCTAATTTACTTGTTTGAGCATGACCTTTTCGGAAAACCGGCTTCCACTTTTCCGGATCGTGCTCTCAGATCATCGCGGCGACTTTTTCCAGGCCGATGATGCGGGCGAGCGAACGGACTTCGCTCTTCTGGTCTTCACGCAGTTGGAACAAGAGCGGCATCGCGGCCGATTTCAACTGCTGGACTTCCTCGGATTCGGGATCGATCGGCACGCCCGCAGCCGTCGGGTTGGCCTGCCGGCCTGCATGAATCTTGCGGGCGACGGCGCGCAGCGCGGTTTCCACCGGCGGCCAGTAGGACTCCTGCGACGCCGACAGTTTCAGGCGGTCCTTGATTCCGGCGATCTGGACGTCGCTGAGCAACGCGTAGTTTTTCTGCGGCTGCGGCTTCGCGACAGCCTTGGGCTTCGGCAGCACGGCGGGCGCTGCCGCGGCAGGTGCAACTTCCTTCGGCAGCCCGATATCGGCGGGGGCAGTCGAGGCATAGGCCTGGCGCAACGGCTCGCTCAGCGCCGCGGTGGTCTGCGGCGGCTCATAGGCGGCCAGCGCGTAGCTCACGACGGCGAGCCGGTCCTTCTTGTTTGCCTTGTTCGACACCGGCGCCTGGACGGCAGCAGCAGAAGCGGCAGCCAGTTGGGGCGACGCCGCAGGCACGCTGTCGCGGCCGAGAATGGCGGTGGCGGCTGCGCCGGCCACGAGAAAGCAGATCAGCGCAACGATGGTCATCGTTTTGGTCAAAAAGGTCTCCATTCCCGCCGACGTTTGGCCCTTTTGCGGAAAACTGGACGACAATTGAGGCGTTACGATGCCGATCCGGACCGTAACGCGATCAAAAAGCTGGGGAAATCGTCCCGAAACAGCCCGGAATCAGGCCGCTGCGGCCAAATCGTAGGCCTCCTGGATGTCGGCAACGATATCGGACGCCTCCCACAGAGCGTCGGGCTCGATCGACTGCAGGGTGACGGTCCAGTTGTTCTTGCGGTTACGGGGCATGCTGACGACGTCGAATTCGATGCCGCGGCACAGCGGATGCCGATCGAGGGCAAACATCACCCGCCGCCGGATCTCCTCGAGGGTCGCTGAGGTTTTGCCAAAATACCGGTCCAGATCCATTTCGTGCCCCCTCGGTCTGCCGCCGGCCGGCCGTGGCGGCCGACCATCCTCTGGGGCTATTGTTGGGGCTGATATGGTTAACGGCCCGTTAAGACTCGTGATGGAACGGGCCGGAACCTGAGCGACGGCGGAGCGGAACAGCCGGCATGGCTGCAGCGATACCCCAGACGACAACGGCCGCGACCGGGCCGTCGGTCCGCGCCCCGCTGGCGGCGGCGATCGCGGTTTCAGCCTTCACGCTGTCGGTCGCAACCTTCGAACTGGCGATGGCGGACTGGCCGTCCGGTTTCGTCCTGCTCGCGGTCGTGCCGCTGATGGCACTCGTGTTCTGCGGCTGCACCCTGTGGTCCGCGACGCTGCTGCTGCGTATCCGGAACGGCGGCGCGAAGTTTGCGCTTCCATTCCTGATCTACGCGCTGACGCTCGCCATTCTCATTTATGCGCCGCTGCAGCAAATCGCCCTGCAGCAGAATTTCGACTGGCACCGCAAGACCCGCGAGCGGATCGCGGCGCGGATCGAAGCCGGCGAACTGAAACCCAACGTCTCCACCAACAGGAACCTGATCGCGCTTGGCGACCGCGAGCCGAACGTTTCCGCCGGCGGCAACGACATCGTCGTCGATGAGACCGATGAAGGCACCTACGTGCTGTTTCTGACCTCACGCGGCCTGAAACACTATTTCACCGGCTTCCTGCGCGTGCCGCCGGACGGCGATCCCAAAAAGTTCTTCGAGTTCGACGACAAGCCGCCGAGCCAACTCGTCCGCTACGACAAGGATTGGTATTTCGTGGCGAATTAGGCTGATGGCTTGACGCGTTTTCTTTACGCGAACCGGCATTCATCCTCGGATCAAGTCCGAGGACATGCTTCACTCGAAAACGCTATAGCCTTCTCAAACCAGCTCCATGCGCAGATAGCGCCCAACCGCCTGCGCAGCGCGCGCCAGCGTCCCAAGCGTTACCGACTCGTTTTCGGGATCGAGCAAACGATCGAGCTGAGCGCGGCTTGTCTTCATGCGGATGGCGAGCTGGGTCTTGGAAATTTCCTCACGCCGCATCAATTCGTCGAGCTGCCGCACCAGCACGCGCTTGATCGCCCGTGCAGTTACCCCCTCATAGATTCCATCCTCCTTCAGAAAATCATCGAAAGACGATCCAATTCGGCCCTTCTTGCCATGCACCTTCTTCATGCGATCTCCTTCTTTCGCTTGATCGCCAATTCCAGATCACCTGCAGGTGTCTTCTGCGTCTTCTTGATAAAGGCGTGCAGCAATATCATTCTGCCTTCATGTTCACAGAACAGCACGCGGGCGATACGCCCTTGCGTCAATGTGCTGCGAACCTCCCACAAGCCACGACCCAGGGATCGGCAAAGCGGCATACCAATCGGCCATGCGAACTCGACATCCTTGATGTCCTCGCCGACAATCTTGCGATCATCGGCCGGCAACGCCTTCAGCCAGTCCCGAACCGGCTCACGACCGGAGGAAAGGGCGTAGAAGAAAGCGGGCAGTTGTTTCATCGGCCGCAAGACTTGTACCAATTATGGTACGTTTCGGCAAGGGGAATCTACCCGCCTTATCCCTTCGCCTGGGCTACGCGCTGCGGCCATCCGGCCGCGAGGGTGCCGAGCGCGATGCCGCCGATGATCAATGTCATCGCCAGAAACAGCGATGGCTCGATCGGCTCGTTCAGCATCACGGTTGCGCTGATGATCCCGAGCAGCGGCGTCGCAAGAAGACACAGCGAGGTGGTGACGGCGGGCAGGCTCCGGTTCACCATCGTCATCGCCCAATTGGCGAACGCCGTGCAGACGATCCCGCTATAGAGCATCAGGGCGGCGAGACGCGCGGTCCACACGATGTGCGGCGGACCTTCCGTGATCCAGGCAATGGTCGAGAGCAGCGCGGCCGCCAGCAATACCTGCCAGAACACCAGTTGAAAGGGTGTCGATATCCATTTGTGCGCCCGGACATAAACGATGTTGCCGGCCCAGCAGAAGGCCGCGAGCAGAATCATTCCGCTGCCGAACAGCGCGTTGCGGTCGCCCCAGTTCAGCGTCTGCGGATTGAAGATGACCGCGAGGCCCGCCAGGCCGCAGCCGACACCGATCGCCCGCCGCCGCGTGATGGGCTCCGACAGAAACATGGCGGCGCCGATCGCAACCCAAAGCGGCGTGGTGTAGCCGAGCACGATCGCCCTGCCCGCCGGCACGAATTGCAGCCCGGCCGCCACCAGCGCCGAAAACGCCACCAGATGCAGGATCGAGGTGCAGAACACCACCGGCAGGTCGCCGCGCTTCGGGACGATGAATTGCCCCTGCACCCACAACATCGGCGCGAGCGTGGCGGCGGCGATCATGCAGCGCAGTGCCGTCGCCCACAGCGGCGGCACCTCGTGCACAACTATCTTCGTCACCGGCCAGTTGGTCCCCCACGCCAGCACGACGCCGGCGAGCAGCACCGCCGCGCTGCGGGTTGAAAGTCCACTGGCCATGCCGAATGCGTCCCATTCCGATCCGTTTCCACATTGCCTAGCTCCTGAACTGGCCCTAATGAAAGAACCAGTCTTGGCGATTTGTTGGATCCAGTTATGGATGACCTGCTACCCGGCATGCTGCATCTGGTACGCGACGGCGGCGAGACGCTGACGCGCCAGCTCACCGATCAGTTGCGAGGCCTCATCACCAAGGGCCGCCTCGCACCCGGCCAACGCCTGCCGTCGAGCCGTGAGCTTGCGCAATCGCTCGGCCTGTCGCGGAACACCGCCTCGTTTGCGATCGAGCAATTGGCCGCGGAAGGCTATGTCATCCTTTCCGCCGGCCGCCGTCCGGTCGTGGCCGAAGGCCTGTCGCTCGATCGCCGCAAGAGCTCACCGCGAAGCAGTCGCGGCGGAGGCGCGCGGATACGTGTATCGGCCTGGGCGAGCAGCCTCCAACGGTCGGTCTGGCCGCCGATCCATAAGGAGCGGCCCCGGCCGTTTCAGCCGGGGCTGGCCGATGAGCGTGAGTTTCCGCACGATGAGTGGAGCCGCTGCCTGCGGCGCGCAGCGCGGAACGCGCCGCTACGCCGCGACCGCCCCATCAACCATCCGCCGCTGCAGGAAGCCTTGCTCAGGCATCTCGCGGTTCATCGCGGGATCAAGGCCGTGGCCAACCAGATCCTGTTCGTGGCCACAGCGCAAGCCGGCTTGGCTCTGGTCGCCAATGCGCTGCTCGAACCGGGTGATCACGCCTGGGTCGAAAGCCCGGGCTATGCCGGCGCCAACGTCGCATTTCAGGCCGCCGGCGCCACCGTCTCCGCCATGCCGCTCGACGCACAAGGCATGGTCATTTCCTCGCACAAGGAAGCGCCCCGGCTGATCTTCGTGACCCCGTCGCACCAGTACCCGACCGGGCGGCTGATGCCGATTGGCCGCCGCCTCGAACTTCTTCGCTATGCCGAAGCCGCAGGCGCTTGCATCATTGAAGACGACTATGATGGCGAATTCCATTATGAGGCACGCCCGGTGGCCGCGCTGCAGGGGCTCGCACCGTCGCCGCGCGTATTCTATCTCGGCACCTTCTCGAAAGCGACCTACGCGGATATTCGCATTGGCTATGTCGTCGTGCCGGAAGCTCTGATCGACCTTTTTGAACTCGCGCAACGGCACATGGGAATACTGACCTCGATCACGATTCAGGATGCGCTCGCCGAATTCATCAGTGCGGGCGCCTATCTCGGTCACGTCAGGAGGATGACGCGTCTCTACAGAGGCCGACGTGATCGTATGCTGCAGGCCCTTGCCACCGAGGCCGGCAACCGGCTCGCGGTCGAAACTCCAGCCGGAGGCATGCAATTGCTGGCAAGGTGCCGTCCCCAAACCAACGACCAGCAACTATCGGCGGGGCTGCTCGAGGCGGGTGTCGTCAGCCGGGCGCTAACGAGAATGCTGTACCATAAGACCGAAGAGCGGGGCCTGTTTCTCGGCTTCGCCGCCTGGAACGACAACGAGATCGACCAAGCGGCGCGCATCCTGGGACGAATTGTTCGCTAGAACTCATGATCGGCAATCGCTGGCGCGATGTCCGCTTTACCCCCAAAAAGCGACCCAAATAGAAGACATCTCGATCTGTCCTTTGGGCCAAAAACCCCGACATCCGAATTCCTTTATCAGACTGTGTAAAGGCGGCCGCAGAGACCCTGGTCGGTGATGGCCATCACAGACGACGGGTGCTTTGGGAGCGATAAGCGGGGTGAAAGACCGCGACGGCGAAGACAATCTGCTGGAATGGAGCAGCGTGGAGGGAATGGAGCTTGGCATGGTTTCCGATGATTTTCGAAAGAAGGTCTTGGGGTACGGGTTGACCACGGCACAGATCCTCTATCGGATGCCGGATCATCCCTCGCTGCTGCAGACCTATGTCTGGCAGAATTACGATCTGTTTCCGAAATTCCCGGCACTCCAGGATTTCCTCGCCTTTTGGCAGGAAAAACTCGATGGCCCCCTCCACTCGGTGATCGTGGCGCATTCCCGGCTGATTAAGCCAGCCGAGTTTCGCGCCATCGACGGCCTATTCCGGTTGCATTGAAAAAGCGTGGCCAAAGGCGCGCGACCCGCTGCCCAGTGCTTTGTACGCGCGTGGCAGATCGGAAAACACACGTTAACGCCGCCAGCGACCGGGGTCCGCACCAAACTTTCCGCACCGTTTTAGCTCCCGTTCGCGAGACCATGCTTGCGAAACCGGACTGTTGCAGTCACTCTCGTTAACGCGGTTGGATATTATGGCCAGGAAGGACAATGACCCGAAGATTCGTCATTTTGGCTGCCGCGGCGGCGCTGTTGGCCGGCGCGGGTCAGGCGCAGGCACAAAAATACTTTGACTTCCTGAATGGCGGGACCAGCTACTACGGAGGCGACCGTCGCATCAGCCCCGGCGGCGTCAGCCCCGTTCCGCGCACCGGCGTTTATTATCCCAGCAATTACGCGCCGGGCACGATCGTCATCAATACCGCCGAGCGGCGACTCTATCTGGTGCAGCCGGGCGGCACGGCGCTCCGCTATGGCATCGGCGTCGGCCGCGACGGTTTTCGCTGGAGCGGCGTGCACCACATCAGTGCCAAGCGCGAATGGCCCGACTGGACGCCGCCCGCGGAGATGCGCCGCCGCCGGCCCGATCTGCCCAGCTACATGGAAGGCGGGATCGAGAACCCGCTCGGCGCTCGCGCCCTCTATCTCGGCTCGACGCTTTACCGCATCCATGGTTCCAACGAGCCGGAGACGATCGGACAAGCGGTCTCGTCGGGCTGCTTCCGCATGACCAACGAGGACGTGGTCGATCTCTATGACCGGGTCTCGGTCGGAACCACGGTGGTCGTCAAGAACTAGACGCCGGGCGCGGTGAGCCGTCAGCGCCTTGGGATGCGCTCTTTCCCGTGACGATGCATCTGAGTGTTTTCGACGCACACGCGATCAATAGGAGCGTTCCAGAAATTACGGCACAAGGCGAGAATAATAGAAGAGGCCGATGTCTCGCTTGGGTCCAGGCTGTGTGAAAACTCAAAAACTCGAGGCGCGACGAGAATGATATTCTCAGGTTGGATTTCATGGCTTGCTGTCTGGGCGCCTAAATCGGGCTTGAACGAATAGCTTGTTCTATCGCAATCAAGCGTTTTCGCGTTTTCCCACAGCCTGGGTCATAAGCGGAAATACTCACACCGAGCAGATGTTGTCGCTTTATCCTTTGGAAGCGGACATCCGGTCTACGCATTTATGCGTACACGCCCTAACCGGCCGCGCGCCTCGGCGTGGAATTCGCGGCCACTTCGGCAGGCGCGGGCGCCGGTACCTGCATGAGAATGGTTTGAGCCGTGGGCGCGATTTCCACGCCGCACTCCTGGAATCGCCGCTTCATGCGGCGGTTGAATTCCCGCTGCACCGGCCAGCGGCCGGCATCGCTGCAGCGGATCTGGCCGACGATTGAGGCCATCGAGCCGTCGACCTTGTCGACGCCCCACAGTTCGAGATCGCCGCGGATCAGGTGCTGGTACTCCGCCTCGCGCCGCATCTCGGCGACGATGTCCTTCAGGATCTGGCCGGCGCGGTCGGTGTCTTCCTTGTAGGAGACGTTGACACTGACGGCAGCATTGCCGGCGCCGCGGCTTGAATTGGTGATCGTCGTTACCGCGCTGAACGGCACGATGTGCACCGAGCCGTCGGCGGAGCGCAGGCGAAGGGTGCGGATCGAGACGTTTTCCACCGTCCCCGACAGGCCGGACAGCGCGACGTTGTCGCCGACCTGGACGGTGTTCTCGAGCAGCAGGAACAGCCCGGTGATGAGATCCTGCACCAGTTTTTGCGAGCCGAAGCCGATGGCGATACCGACGATGCCGGCGCCGGCAAGCAGTGGCGCGACGTTGACGCCGATTTCGCTCAGCGCGGTGAGGCCAACGACAGTGACGATCACGCTCAACAGCGCGGTTCGCAGCATCGGCTGAAAGGTGCGCAGCCGCGCCGCGCGCGCATAGTGGCCCTCACGCGACAGCGCATTGATCTTGCGATCCAGCAGCGCGTTGCTGAGCTCC